>Ga0308157_10003149_pt1 | contig 24772 bp, 27 predicted proteins | sample PhyBR1_FD_201035 | JGI IMG/M metagenome (GOLD analysis project Ga0308157, IMG submission 201035) | Phyllosphere microbial communities from UC Gill Tract Community Farm, Albany, California, United States - DLSLB.R1 | ecosystem: Host-associated > Plants > Phyllosphere > Unclassified | place: USA...
GGCGTGGCTGACGAAAAGATTCGTCAGCCACGCCGCCGGCGTCTGTTCTGGTTGGTCATAACGATGCTCATCGTGTTCAGCTTGGCTATCGGATCCGTTGCCATTGGAGCCAGAAACGTCTCGACGGCAGACATCTGGCAAGGACTGCTTGGCCACAGTGAAAACGTATCCCAGGCGGCGGTCCTCAAACGAGTTCCGCGCACGGTTCTGGCATTGGTCATCGGCGCAGCGCTAGGACTTTCCGGAGCGATCATGCAAGCGGTGACCAGAAATCCGTTGGCGGATCCCAGCATCCTCGGAGTCAACATGGGCGCTTCGCTGGCAGTGGTCATGGGAATCACCTGGTTCGGCATCACGACGGCCCACGGTTATATTTGGGCTGCAATCCTGGGAGCTGCAATTGCTGCGCTCTTCGTTTACGTGGTCGGCTCCATGGGGCGCGGGGGAGCGACGCCTTTGAAATTAGCCTTGGCAGGCGCAGCAACATCGGCGGCGCTGGCGTCATTTGTCGCGGCTATTTCTTTGCCACGGGCCGATTTGGCGGACATTATTCGTTCATGGCAAATCGGCGGTGTTGGAGGCGCAACTTTTGCGAATGTAGCCCCCATGCTGCCCTTCTTGGCCGTGGGGCTGGTCATTGCTGTGGGTAGCGCCAATTCGCTGAACTCTTTGGCTTTGGGGGATGAACTAGCTGCCGGATTGGGTGAGAAGGTCATGCTGGTTCGTGCCATTTCAGCTCTGGCGGCGGTCATCCTTTGTGGTGCTGCTACTGCCATGGCTGGCCCGATTGGTTTTGTCGGACTGGTGGTCCCTCATATGTGCCGACTGTTGGTAGGCGTTGATCAACGGTGGCTTCTGCCCTTTTCAGCATTGACAGGAGCTGGACTTTTGGTGTTCTCAGACATCCTTGGGCGAATTGTAGCCCGGCCCGGAGAGCTAGATGTTGGCATCCTTACGGCCCTTATTGGCGCGCCAATCTTTATCCTTATGGTGCGTCGTTCAAAGGTACGAGAATTGTGAACACTATTTCCGAGACAACGACACAACCTCGCGTTCAAGTGCTAACTTCAAGCACTGAAGAACGCACAGCCCTGATCAACCAGCTAGGGAGTATCCGAGGCCAACGAGCTAGACAACGCCGGATCATTCTTGCGGTCCTCAGTCTGCTGGTCCTCTCCATGGTCATAGCCAGCTTGTGCTTGGGACAAACCAATTATTCACCAGCCCAGGTATGGCAAGTGATCCAAGGACATAAGGTCCCGGGCGCAAGTTTCACCGTCGGCACTTTGCGCCTGCCACGTACCGCCATTGCCTTGATAGCTGGCCTGAGTTTCGGGTTGGCTGGCGTGAGTTTCCAGACCCTGCTGCGCAATCCATTGGCCAGCCCCGACGTCATAGGTATCAGTACTGGTGCCTCCGCGGCGGCAGCTTTCGCGATTGTGATGCTCTCGCTGTCGGGGACCGTGGTCTTCTTCTTTGCCATCGTGGCAGGCCTGCTCGTCGCGACGCTGATTTACCTGCTCTCCTATAAGGGCGGAGCTGCTGGTACACGGCTGATCTTGGTCGGCATCGGCGTAGCGGCGATGCTGGAATCGCTAATTAGCTGGGTGCTGACCCAAGCCGGTCAATGGGACCTGCAAGAAGCTACTCGCTGGCTCACAGGAAGCCTTAACGGCAGCACCTGGGCAGAGAGCATCCCTGCGTTGATTGCATTGTGCGTCCTGGGGCCCTTGCTACTGAGCCAAACAAAATATCTGGACAGTTTACAGATGGGTGACGACACCGCAGCGGCCTTGGGAACGCGGGTTGAACGCACCCGGATCCTTGTGATCATGGCTGCGGTCGGATTGATCTCCTTCGCCACCGCAGCCACCGGTCCCATTGCCTTTGTCGCCTTCCTCTCCGGCCCGATCGCCGGCCGGTTGATCGGGAACCGTGGATCCAAGCTCATCCCGGCGGCGCTCATTGGAGCGCTGCTCGTACTGGTGGCGGATTTTGCCGGGCAGTATCTCTTAGGGACAAGATTCCCCGTTGGAGTGATCACCGGCGTGCTCGGCGCACCGTATCTGGTCTACCTCATCATTCGAACCAATCGTGCTGGAGGATCCCTTTAATGCCACCTCGTGAACTGACCGTCCATAACCTGAAGGTTGGATACGGCGAACGCACCATCATTGATGGTCTGGAACTCGCCATCCCGCCCGGTGAGATCACCTGCATTGTCGGGCCGAACGCCTGCGGCAAATCCACTCTCTTGCGCTCCATGTCCCGACTGCTGCGCCCAAAAGCTGGGCAGGTGCTCCTGGATGGCAAAGATATCCACCGGATGCAACCCAAGACACTAGCTAGGATGCTAGGGCTCTTGCCACAAAATCCCATCGCGCCTGAAGGGATCACCGTTGCGGACCTCGTAGGCCGAGGCCGTCAACCGCATCAGGGACTGTTTGCCCGTTGGAGCAAGGAGGATGATGCCGCGATGGCCGAAGCCCTCGAAGTCACCAACACCGTGGAATTAGCCGACCGCCCGGTGGACGAGCTCTCCGGCGGTCAGCGCCAGCGCGTCTGGATCGCCATGGCCCTGGCCCAGGGCACCGAGACCCTCTTGCTCGATGAGCCCACCACCTTCCTGGACGTCAGCCACCAGCTTGACGTGCTGGATCTGCTCACCGACTTGAATCGGCAACGCGGGACTACAGTGGTGATGGTGCTACACGACTTGAACCTAGCAGCCCGTTACTCGGATCACCTCATTGCCCTGCGCGACGGTTCGATCCGTGCCCACGGTAAGCCTGAGGACATCCTCACTGCCAAGGTGGTTCAGGAAGTATTCGGATTGCACTGCCAGGTGATTGTCGATCCAAGCACGCTTAAACCACTGATCTTGCCCGCAGGACGCCACCATATGCTCGAACACACAAGGCTGTAGCCAACACACCTAGGTGGCCTATGGTTGATAGGGCAACTTCAGAAAGGTCCTGATGGAATTCGAAAGCGCTGCCCGGCAACTATGTCACGGCATCAGTTTCTCTGAGCACGAGAAAGCCCCCATGCTCCGACTGCGTAAGGTCGAAGAATGGAAGACTGAGTATCTTGAGCTCAACCGTTCTTTGCGCATGGACGTTGGGGACCTGAAATTTTGCCTCGGCTACATCACCATGAACAAAGATGGTTCTCGAAATACTTTGCCGTGTCCTAAGACCAAAGCTCTACGAACCGGCACACAATGCGATAGCTGCCGCAGGTTGGACCATTCAAAGTTCATGCACCACTTCCATAAGACCGGGGAAGCGCCCGAAGGCATGCGTAAATATCTTGAGCAGCCACACTTCCTATACGTGGCGAGCTTTGCTCATGGGGCTACGAAAGTTGGCACCACTTCGACGCAAAGCAAATGGACTCGACTGGCTCAGCAAGGAGCCGTCGTTGCGCGCTATATTGCTCGGGCGAATGATGGCACCGCGATTCGCGTATTGGAAGACCTCGTCACCGAACATGTTTCGCTGACGCAACAGGTGCGACAAAAATCTAAAGTTAAGGGCCTGGTGAGTTGGGAGCTAGATCATGCCCAACTTGATGCCATCAACGAACAAGCAGCAAACAAAGCTCGCGACTTCCTTGGTGCCCAACGGGGTTTGGATACCTACGGCGTACAACTACGTGACCAGGTGTGGCAGCAACCAGCATTTGCTCAGCCGGTGATTGACGCATGGAATAACAAGACTCTGCACGCATGGAATTCTTCACTTCCTGGCACCACCGCCAATTTGCGCATCAGGGGAGTGATCGGTCAAAGCATCATGGCCGATAGCGGAGAGGGAACGACCCTCCGACTACTGGACGCCGCAGAACTCAAAACTCGAGAAGTTCAGTTGCAAGAAAAATATGGAGAATTCCACGAAGAACAGTCAGCGCTGTTCTAAACGGTTATTCTTCGCTGTCAGTGGAGTCACGAGGAAATCTCTGTGATCCAACCAGCCCACAAGCACGAGCTGAACTAGACTTGATCTATGACCAATACTCCCTGGGAAGCTGCCTCACCACGCTATAAGAAGCTTGTCTTTACTGCCATGGCGACCATGGGTGTAGGCATTATCTTGGCGATCATTGGTGCCAACATTCACTCGCTACCCACGGTCTACACGGCGATTGCGATCATGTTCCTGGGCATGCTCGGACATGTTGGAGCAATGATGATCCGGGCCAAGGATGCCCGCCAATGGCGCATTGACAATGGTCTAGCCGCGCCGCGAAAGAAAAAGAACGCGCAGCACGACGGTCAGTAAGACTTAGCAAGACCCAAACATCGATAATGATGTGCTGATTTCAGCGCACCAACGCTGCATCACGTCATTTTCAGTTACACCAACGTTCAGGAGAATCCATGGGCATCAATCCAGATCTGGTGGGGCGAATCTTCCCCGCTGGGCAGTCCTACCAAGTAGGACGCGAAAAGATCCGAGAGTTCGCCACAGCCACCAAGGCCACTTCGCCTGCTCACTACGACGTAGAAGCAGCAAAGGAACTGGGGTATAGCGATGTAGTCGCTCCGCCAACTTTTGCCATCATCGTCGCCCAACGCGCTGACGCACAGCTGATTGCAGACCCAGCATCAGGAATCGACTTCTCACGCGTAGTCCACGCCGATCAGCGCTTCACTCATCACCGCCCGATTGTGGCCGGTGACGAACTGCTAGCTGAACTCTATGTAGACCAAGTCCGTGAAATGGGTGCCGGTGCCATGATCACCACACGCGCCGAAATCACTACCGTAGCCGGCGAAAAAGTCGCAACTACCGTTTCATCGCTACTGGTACGAGCTGAGGACTAAGCATGATTGAATTCGAAACTCTTGAAAAGGGCACCGTCATTGGTTCCCACACTGTGCAGGTCAACCGTGCGGACCTGGTCCGTTACGCGGGTGCCTCAGGCGACTTCAACCCGATTCACTGGAATGAGCGCTTCGCCAAGGAAGTTGAGTTGCCATCGGTGATCGCTCACGGCATGTTCACCATGGGTTCAGTTGTAGATCTTGTCTCACAGTGGGTAGGAAATCCCGGAGCCATCATTGACTACCAGACTCGCTTCACCAAGCCAGTTGTGGTCGAAGATCCTGAGGGAAGTAACCCTGGGGATTATGAAGGCACCAGCATTTTTGTCGAGGGTAAAGTGGGGACGCTTGATGCTGAAAAGCGCACCGCACGCGTTGACTTAGCGGTGACCGCAAATGACAGCAAGGTACTGCTCAAGTGCCAGGTTGTAGTGCAGCTCTAACGATGCCCCTTACCGGTAATGCGCATCCGCCAGTAACGCACTGGCGCAACGCCTTGATGGCCGCCTACCTGGCCAGCGGTCTATTGATCTCCGCCCTGGTATCTAGGCTGCCAGCGGTCCGCGACGCACTAGGACTCGATCACGCCAGCGTGGGACTGCTGCTGTTGTGCATGAGCGCGGGATCATTCCTTTCCGTCTCTGTTTCGGGTCAGCTGGTACTGCGTCTGGGCGCGGCCAACGTGATGCGCATTGCCGCCACACTCAGCGGTGGATCACTGGTCTTTGTCGGCATGAGCACTGGGGTCCTTGAGAACACTTGGGCCGCCGGTATCTTCTTGTTCCTGCAAGGACTAGGATCTGCCTCGTGGAACGTCGCCTCTAATGTCCAAGGTGCAGCGATGGAACGAGCGCTGGGCAAGAGCATCATGCCGGCACTGCACGGCTTCTTCTCTATCGGAACAGTGGTAGGTGCAGGTATTGGCGCTGGGGCCGCGGCCATGAACTTGCCGTTGCAATACCACTACGGCCTTATTGGTGCGATCATTATCGGCACCGTCCTTTATAGCTCCCGATTCTTCGGTGAAGACTTCAGCCGTACTCCACGTACCTCCGGAGGCCCATCGCTATCCCGTGCGTGGAAAGAACCACAAACCGTGCTACTGGGCGTCTTGGTCTTGGGTATGGCGCTCGCCGAAGGTGCGGCGGGGGACTGGGTAGCCTTGGCCCTGGCCGATGGTTATGCAACCAGTGAGGCCACCGGAGCGATCGGCTACGGTGTTTTTGTCACCGCGATGACCACAACCCGACTGCTTTCCGGAGACCTGATCCTGCGGTTGGGACGAGTCATCATGATTCGCGCGAGTGCCGTCTTAGCTTTTGTTGGAGTGCTGCTTTTCGCCTTCGGCCAGAGCCTACCGCTGGCATTTCTCGCGTTGGCCATCTGGGGCATGGGTGTGGCGTTAACCTTCCCACTGGCCATGAGCGCAGCCTCGGATGACCCGATTCATTCGGCAACTCGTGTGGCCGTGGTGTCCACCATCGGCTACGGAGCGTTTTTGGGCGGACCGCCACTGTTGGGACTGCTGGCCGGCGCGATCGGTCTCTTGCCAGCTCTTGGTTCCATCTCGCTGTTGGTGGTGCTTGCCTTTATGCTGTCCAAGAACGCTGCCGGGTACCCACCAGAGCCACACCGGCGCGAAAACTAATACTGTTGACTTGGCGTGAACTTTACGTCTCGACACCGAAAGTACATTGATTCAATGCTGAAGAACCTGACTACCACCCACGTGGGTGGACCGGCGACCCAATTGGTGAGCGCATCCAGCGAAGCGGAGCTGGCCCAAGCCGTGGCTGCCGCAGATAGCGCTGGCCACGACGTTCTACTCATTGGCGGTGGATCCAATTTGGTGATTAGCGATGAAGGCTACGGCGGCGTTGCGGTACAGATTGCTACGCGCGGACTACACACGGACGAGCAACCAAATGGCAAAGTTCTGCTGCGTGCCGCCGCCGGTGAAAGCTGGGACACGACCGTTGAATTCAGTTTGCTTCAGGGCCTCAGTGGGCTTGAAGCGCTCTCGGGTATCCCGGGAAGCGCCGGAGCGACGCCAGTACAGAACGTTGGAGCCTACGGTGCCGATGTCTCACAGAGCCTGGCCTGGGTGCGCTTGTACGACCGTCAAACCAGCCAAGTGATCAAGTTAGATAACGCAGAACTTGAGTTTGCCTACCGTGACTCGGTGATCAAGCGAACCAGCAACAATGGATCACCACGATATGTGGTACTTGAAGTAGCATTCCTGCTGGAGCGGACTAGCCAGTCGGCACCAATCCGCTATGCAGAGCTGGCTCGCCGTCTCGACGTTGAGGTAGGACAGAGCGCCGATGCCTTGCTGGTACGCCAGACCGTACTTGAACTGCGCCGCTCCAAGGGCATGGTGTATGACCCTAAAGACGCTGATTCGCATTCCACCGGCTCCTTCTTTACCAACCCAATTGTGGATGCCTCGATTCTGACTTCACTGCCGGAAAACGCACCGAACTATCCGGTGGCTCAAGAAGGTTTGGTCAAGCTGTCGGCCGCATGGTTGATCGACCAGGCAGGCTTCGCTAAGGGCTACGGCCTTGAAGGAACCGACGGATTCGAGATCGCAGGTGGGCGGGCTTCGCTGTCCACTAAACACACCTTGGCAATCACCAACCGTGGCGATGCCAGCGCGACTGACATTGTAGCCATTGCCCGTGCCGTGCGCGCAGGAGTGAACCAGCGCTTCGGCATTAGCCTAGTTAACGAGCCGTTGCTGATTGGCCTGAAGCTCTAGGCTTTCGGACAATCTTTGAACCGATAACTCAACCAAGGAGCACCGGCATGGCTGAACTTACGTTGCGGAAACTTACCTCCGAAGACATCGACGTGCTTGAGGCCAACTTTCAGTCGGTCCACGGCGCCGGTGAAGCTCAGTGGTTCGGGTTCTGGGACACAACCAAACTGCGCACTAGGCTGAGCCAAGATCAATTTATTGGGAGCAATGATGGCGCCCTAGCCGTTTGTTTGGGGGAGCGAACCATCGGCAAGGTCGATTGGTTCACCGTTACCAATTGGGGACGCGCCAATACGTCGGCCTGTTGGGAAATCGCTATTGGTATTTTCGCTGAGCATCGAGGTCGAGGTTTCGGTACACAAGCCCAACGCCTGCTCATCGATTACTTATTCGCGCATTACCCGCGGCACCGGATTCAGGCCACCACTGCGATAGAAAATATAGCTGAGCGCCGAAGCCTTGAGAAGCTTGATTTTGTACAAGAGGGCATTATTCGTCAGGCGCAGTGGCGTGCCGGTGCGTGGCACGACCAGGTGATTTACTCTGTACTACGTGAGCAGTTCGCTGGCTAACGTTATTTGTGACCAAACGGCACAGGCCGGAACAGAATTCGAGTTCTGTTCCGGCCTGTGCCGTTTGTGAAGGTGTCTCTAGGGCTTAGAGGCGGCCCTGAGCAATCGCCAGCATACGGCGAAGCGGCTCAGCGGCGCCCCAGAGCAACTGGTCACCCACGGTGAAAACCGAGATGTACTCTGGACCCATTTCCAATTTGCGGATACGACCTACAGGAATGTCCAGGGTGCCCGAAGCGGCCACGGGGGTGAGCTGATTCATGGTTGCGTCTTTTTCGTTGGGAACAACCTTGGCCCACTGATTATCCGCTGCCAACAAAGATTCAATCTCAGAAACCGGCAGATCTTCCTTGAGCTTCAAAGTCAGTGCCTGCGAATGTGATCGCATGGCGCCGATACGAACGCACAGTCCATCCATGATGATGTTGTTCTCCGCCGAGGTCTGCAGAATCTTATTGGTTTCTACACCGGCCTTCCACTCTTCCTTGGACTGGCCATTTCCTAGATCAGCATCAATCCAAGGGATCAACGAGCCGCCCAAGGGAACGCCAAACTGTGCTGCGTCCAGGCCACCACGCTGGGTTTCAAGAACCTTGCGGTCGATCTCCAAGATCGCACTAGCTGGGTCGGCAAGCTCAGCTGCTACCGAAGAGTTGATGTCACCGAACTGGGTGAGCAGTTCGCGCATGTGGCGCGCGCCGCCGCCCGAGGCAGCCTGGTAGGTCATCGCGGTGCCCCACTCAACCAGGTTGTTCCTAAATAGACCGCCTAAGCCCATAAGCATGCATGAGACGGTGCAGTTGCCACCAATGAAGTCTTTGACACCGGAGGTCAACGACTGGTCGATGACGTTGCGATTGACCGGGTCCAAAACGATCACGGAGTCATCGTTCATGCGCAGGGTCGAAGCAGCGTCAATCCAGAGCCCATCCCAGCCGGACTTACGCAGTTCTGAGTGAACCTTGGTGGTGTAGTCTCCGCCCTGTGCGGTGACAATAATTGGCAACTTGACCAGCGTCTGGATGTCATAGGCATCCTCCAAAGCGCCGGCTCCTTCGGCGAATGATGGGGCCTTGCCGCCAGCATTTGAAGTCGAGAAAAACACCGGGTCAATCGAAGCGAAGTCGCCCTCGTCTAGCATGCGCTGCATCAGCACGGAGCCGACCATGCCACGGTAACCTACAAAACCAACAGATGAAGTCATACATCCATCGTAGGGGCGTTTGGCCAACGGAGCCCGATTCGTTACAGGAGTTAAAGCAGAATCACACCCAAGCCCCAGAAGGGTTCAGGTGTGATTCGGTACAGAGAAAGTATTACTTTTCCTCAAGAGCTCTCTTGCGATTGTTGATCGCCCAGACAGCAGCGAAGATGAAGATCTGTGCAGGTACCAACAACAGGATCAGGCCAAATATCTTGTGCCCACCTAGCACCATGAAGAAGCCCAAAACCGCAACAACAAGTGCTAACAGAGGGAAGAGCATATAGCCCAAAACAAACAGCGCTTCAGGGTGCGTCTTGAGTTCGCCAATGTATTTTTTCATGGTGGTATTAGTCTTTCTTCCGCAGCCAAGTTTCAAAGCGGTAGCCAATACCGCTGGAGGAGGAGTGCCAAGCTGATTCAGTTGACTCAACTGAAGGATCGCTGGTTCCCATTACGAAGTCTTCGGAAAGGACTGGGGCAGAAGTGTCACCCTCAGGAGTCAGATCCAATTTGGTAATCACCGCAACATCCAGCAGGGGTAGCGCTTGAGCATAGACCTTTCCGCCGCCAATGATCCAGATTTCTTCAGATCCCTCAGTCTTTCGTGCTAATGATAGGGCTTCGTCGAGGCTAGTTGCTACCACCGCCCCATCCGCGCGAAGCTGAGCGTGAGCGTCTTTCTGAGAAGTTAAGACGATGTTGGTGCGTCCTGGCAGTGGTCGGAACTTTGCCGGGAAGGAATCCCACGTGGCTCGTCCCATAATGACCGGGTGTCCGGCGGTAATACGCTTAAAGTGTGCCAAGTCCTCTGGAACGTGCCATGGCATGGAACCTTGAAAACCGATTATTCCATTGGTTGCCTGGGCCCAAATAGCACCGAGCACTGGTTCGAGCTGATCCGCGTGGCGCGAAACTTGGGTCATACGGCGACTTTTCCCTTGATCGTCGGGTGATGCTGGTAATCGTTGATGCTGAAGTCTTCCAGCGTGTAGTCGAAAATCGACTCAGGCTTTGAGTTGAAGCTCAACGTTGGGTACGGGTATGGATCGCGGGAGAGCTGTTCCTTTACCTGCTCCAAATGATTGGTGTAGATATGAACGTCACCGCCGGTCCAGATAAATTCGCCTGGCTCAAGATCGAGCTGCTGAGCAAGCATGCAGGTCAGTAGCGCGTAAGAGGCGATGTTGAATGGTACGCCCAAGAACATGTCTGCACTGCGCTGGTACAGCTGGCAGGAGAGCTTGCCGTCTGCTACGTAGAACTGGAAAAACACGTGGCACGGTGGCAATGCCATGTTTTGGATTTCGGATACGTTCCAGGCCGACACGATGTGTCGACGGGAATCTGGGTTGTTGCGTAGTGCTTCAACGAGTTCCGAAATTTGGTCGATATGACCGCCATCTGGGGTTGGCCAGCTACGCCACTGGACGCCGTAAACCGGGCCGAGTTCACCATCTTCATCGGCCCATTCGTTCCAAATGCGTACGCCGTTGTCTTGTAGCCACTTCACATTGGATTCCCCACGCAGGAACCACAGAAGTTCAGCCGCTACAGACTTAAAATGCACGCGTTTGGTGGTGATCAACGGAAAAGAATCCTGAAGATCAAAGCGGATCTGACGACCGAAGACTGAAAGAGTTCCAGTGCCTGTGCGGTCTTCTTTAGAAGTGCCGTTTTCCAGCACGTCTTTGAGCAAGTCTTCATATGGAGTCGCGATGTTCACGCAACCTAGTTTAGTTCACCGCGCACCATGCCGATACTACGAGAAGGATGATACGCGTCGCACGGCTGCACATTAGCTCGGCTTGACAACCATGTCGTTATATTCCGGGTATCGACGCAGGTAGTCCTGGACATAGCTACATTCTGGAATGATCTTCAGCCCTTGGCTTCTGAACTGATCCAGCACCAAGGTCACGAGTGCTCGGGCGTATCCACGACGGCCGAACTCTTCATTGACAATCGTGTGCTGGATGGTGACTACATCATCTTCTTGGTGGTAACCGATGAAACCAATAAACGTGGAACCGTGCCAGAGTGAAAAACGTCCGCGACTGGCATCATGATCAAGACGCAGGCCGTGGTGAACGACTTTATCAACTGGCTTCTGTGGCTGTTGCTCGGTCATTGCGGTTCCTCGATTTCGGATGGGGGAGAAGTGCTTAGTACAGTCTTATCCCTAATCGCAGCCACATGCAACGGGTTGGAGAACTTCGTCCGGGTACAGCTTTGCCCGGCAAAATTGCCGGGCAAAGCTCAGAGTTAGTCGTGGAATGGAGTATGGATTTCGAATGACACTATTCGTGGCTTGGCACCAGCAACCTGTTGGGCCACGATGATGGACCCCGGCTCTAGATAAGGATTAAGTTCGGGCAAAGCCTTGGCTAGTTCAGCTGTCGAATTCTTCGCCAGTACTTCTATGACTATGGGCAACACCGGACGGTGCGTGCAGATGGCCTGCGAGCGGTACTTATTAAGCAGTTTCTGCACAGCCCTGCGAGCACGCTCTGGGTGACGATTGGCCGAGTGCTCGGTCAGCGCCTTAACGCTCTTGATCTTCATCGCGTGCAACGTGGCGTAGGGTGCCACGGTCTGAACGCACCGTATCCAAGGGGAAGAAGCGACGTTGGCAGGTTGCCAAGCTTCGAGCATGCGTGAAAGGGCTTGGGCCTGGCGTCGTCCGGTGGCGGCCAAAGGTCGATCCCCTTCAGCCTTGGTCCAGTTTCCACGAGGCTTGGCCTTGGCATGGCGAACAATCAACACCGGTTGGGCGTTGAGCGTCCCATTCTTATGCGCCTTGGCCAGATCCTCCAGAGGCTGAGCATCGGTCGGGTTGCTCAACATTTCCCGCGCCCTTTTTACGCTCACCCACTGAGTCTGATCGCATTCTGCGCCATCAGGTTCAACGATCGTCTGAGGATCAGTTTTCGCTGCCCAGTAGTACACAACCTTGGACTTGTTCTTCACTGAGTACGCTGTGGCGGAAAGTGGCAGCCCCAAGGTGATACGAAGCCCTATTTCCTCACGAACTTCACGGATAGCGCACTCGGCAATGGACTCACCGGCATCTAGTTTGCCTTTGGGCCACGACCAGTCATCATACTTCGGACGATGAATGAGTAGGACTTGTAATTTTCCATCAACTATCCGATAAGGGATCGCACCGGCAGCGATGATTTCGTAATCGCCGAGGGCGATCTCTTCAGCATCAGTTGAGCGGATTATTTCACGAACTCGAGCATGAGAATCGCGTAGTTCAAGATCGTTCACTAGCTGTTACGCCCACTATTGCGTCGGCGTGCATGCTCGTCGATCAGCCAGAACTGAACGTCAGTCAGTGGCTTACCTTCATCATCTTGGTAGTGACGGATCCATTCGCCTTCAGAGTTCAGATGCCACGAAGCGGTCTTGTCGTTCATGTAGAGCTCAAGCTGGTGAATCAGATCATCGACGTCGTCTTTGTTGCTCAGGGAGACAAGGGCTTCAACGCGGCGATCTAGGTTGCGGTGCATCATGTCTGCCGAACCGATGTAAACCAGCGGGTCACCGCCGTTGGCAAACATGAAGACTCGACTGTGTTCTAGGAACCGGCCCAAGATGGAACGTACTTCAATGTTTTCACTGAGCCCTGGTACTCCTGGGCGCAGGGCGCAAATGCCACGAACAATAACTTCTACCTTGACCCCGGCTTGGCTGGCTCGGTACAGCGCATCAATGATGACTTCATCAACAATTGAGTTGACTTTGATGACTACCTTGGCGTCGATTCCAGACTTGGCGTTGGAAATTTCGTTCTCAATATGAGTGAGTAGGCCGGTACGTACCGAACGCGGTGCGACCAACAAACGGCTGTATGTGGAACGCGGGGCATAGCCCGAAAGCTGGTTGAACAGCTTCGAAACGTCTTCGCCTACGGCATCATCACAGGTGAGCAACCCGAAGTCCTCGTAGTAACGGGCGGTACGTGGGTGGTAGTTACCGGTACCGATGTGGCAGTAGCGGCGCAACTTATCGCCCTCGCGGCGAACAACCAATGACAGTTTGGAGTGGGTCTTCAATCCAACAATTCCATAGACCACGTGCACGCCGGCTTGTTCTAGCTTGCGGGCCCAGCTGATGTTTGCCTGCTCATCAAAACGAGCCTTGATTTCCACCAAGGCCAAAACCTGTTTGCCGGCCTCTGCAGCATCAATCAACGCATCAACGATCGGTGAATCACCACTGGTGCGGTAGAGCGTTTGCTTGATAGCCATGACTTTAGGGTCAGCTGCAGCCTGCTCCAAGAACGCTTGAACGCTTGTAGAGAAAGAATCATATGGGTGGTGCAACAAGATGTCGCGGCGACGTACGGCGGCAAAGACGTTGGCTGCCTTGGCGGTTTCCGACTCGTTGAGGTAACGAGAGGTGTGGCCGACGTGCTTGGGGTAATGCAGCTCGGCACGTTCTAGGGAAGCGATGACGCCTAGTCCGCGCAGATCCAACGGGGTTGGCAGTTTGAAGACTTCGTCTTCCTCAACGGCCAATTCCCTGGTGAGCAGCTCCATGATTTCCGGGTTGATGTCATCGGCGACTTCAAGACGTACCGGAGGACCGAAGCGGCGACGCAACAGTTCCTTCTCCAAAGCCTGCAAGAGGTTCTCGGCGTCATCTTCTTCAACTTCCAGATCTTCATTGCGGGTGACGCGGAAGAAATGGTGTTCGACAATTTCCATGCCCGGGAAGAGCAGCTCTAGGTGTACGGCGATCAGTGCCTCAAGCGGAATAAAACGAGCGGTCTTATGGGACGAATGTGCCGCACGGGTACCATCGATGCTGATCAAGCGACGGATGGTATCGGGCACTTTTAGTCGGGCAAAGAGCTGCTTTCCGGTGAGCGGATTGCGCACCACAACAGCCAGGTTCAATGACAAACCGGAGATGTAAGGGAACGGGTGGGCTGGGTCAACGGCTAGCGGGGTGAGGACCGGGAAGACCTGGGAGACAAACCACTTGGAAAGGGTATCGCGCTCGGTAGCGGAGAGCTGATCCCAGGTGGTGATACGGATGCCTTGCTCCGCTAGGTCGGGGGAGACCGACTCGGAGAAGACGTTGGCATGGCGGGTCTGCAGTGCGTGAGCGGAGGAGAGCAATAGCTCCAGCTGATCCACCGGGCTCATGCCGTTAGGGGCCGGGACCGCAAGACCAGCGGCAATGCGTCGTTTCAGTCCGGCCACGCGAACCATGAAAAATTCGTCAAGATTGGAAGCGAAAATCGACAAGAAGTTCACGCGTTCGAGCAACGGCAAGGTGACATCTTCTGCCAACTCAAGAACTCGCGCGTTGAAGTGCAACCAGCTCAGTTCACGATCAAGGAAACGCTCGTTGTGGAACTCTCCATCCGGGTGTAAATCCGGAATGATATCGGCTGGTTCTATTCGGTCCTCATTGACCTTGGAGGAAGGAACATCACTTAGTCGAGGAGTAGTTTCCTTGGGGGAGCTATTCATCTGCCGAACTCATTTCTTCTTGCCAGAAGTGCTAAAAACACCTTGTGAAGGCGGTCCCATTTAGTACACAGGACCGCCAGTATCACTATTCTATCGGCTGGGGACCGTACATAATGTCTGCATCCCAAAGTGTGAAGCCAAGGGAACGGTAGAGCTTCACGGCCGGCTCATTTTCGGCATCAACGTAAAGGATGACAGAGTCCACGCCCTGCTCCAGAAGGTAATTGATTCCGGTCGTTGTTAGCGAGCGACCCAGACCCAGCCCCTGGGCTTGGGGAAGCACACCAACGACGTAAACTTCCCCGGTGGGGCGAATGGAATCGCCCGAAGCCTGATGGATTTTGGTCCAGTGATAGCCGACAAGTTCATGCTCGTCGTTGAAGGCGAGGAAGAAACCGGAAGGGTCAAACCAGTCCTCGTTCATTCGAGCCTCAAGGTCATTAAGTGTTAACGATCCCTGCTCGGGGTGACGAGCAAAGGCCTGCGAATTAGATTCCAACCATGCCGGTTCATCTTCGCCAACGCGGAATGAACGTACGGTGATGCGGCGATCCAATGGAGCTTCCTCAAGGAAGTCGGTGCCTTCCCGGCGCATACGGTACAGCTCGCGCACTCGGTTCATTCCGATACGTGAGGCCAGCTTCTTTGCCGCTTCGTGGTCTCCATGCGCCCAGGCCTGTACCTGAGGTAGATCGATCAGTTCGCTGAGCTTGGTCAGCAGTGCGCGACCAATGCCGGTTTGGCGGTGATCTGGATGCACCACTAATTCGAGAACCCATGGCTGATCGGCCGCTTCGCGCACGACCACGGCGATACCCGCGAGCACGGAATCGGTACCTTCGCCGACTTCAGCTAGCAAAGTGAGGATATTTTCGCTGGGGTCTTCTGCAGCAAGGGCGACCAGAGTTTGATCGCTTAGCGGCGGATTCCCGTCAGCATTCAATGAATCCTTAGCAAGCTGACGCACGTCACTAAGCGTGCGTTCATCAAGGTCCAAAGAGACTTGGCGAATCGTTACTGTGGTTTGTGGCAGTTCACTCATATCTTCACGATAGTCGGTGAAGGAATGAACCCGCCATAAATTAGCTGAAAGTTATGATTCAGTGTGGAAACGGTATCCGACGTTACGAACTGTTCCGATGAGTTGTTCGTGATCAGTACCCAGTTTTGCGCGAAGGCGACGAACATGAACGTCAACCGTACGCGTGCCCCCGTAGTAGTCGTAGCCCCAAACTTCATGGAGCAACTGTTCGCGGGTGAAAACTCGACCAGGGAACTGAGCCAGATACTTCAGCAGCTCAAATTCTTTGTACGTCAGATCCAGCATGCGGTTATCGATGCGCGCGGTATAGCTCAGCTCATCGATTCGTAGCCCAGAGGTATTTTCCGTGGGCTCCGGTGCGACAGTGCTGGTTGGAATGGTTGCGAGCATCAAGCGGATACGTGCATCAAGCTCAGCGGGAATAGCTGAAGGCAACAAGAAATCTGCTGCGTGCCATTCCGCATTCAAAATTCCCAATGCCCCTTCACTAACAACCAAGAGAAGCGGTAGGTTCAGATTTGCGTGCAAGAGCTGGGCCAGAGAACGCGCTGGAATGAGTTCGGTGCGAGCATCCAAAATGACTGCGTCACATTCCGGAACCTGGCTCAACGATTCGGTCGTAGCCGGAAGAAAAGAAATCTCATGCAGTAGTAATTCGAGCGCGGGAAGAACTTCGGCCGCGTTTTCGGCATGATTGCTAAGTAGCAGTAGGTGGGCCAATAGGTCGTCCTCCTACCAAGTTGTTGCGATTAAATGTTCTTTACGTGTCACAGTATAAAGAACGAATCACTTGAACCTTGCATGTGAACACGCAGATGCAGACACATTACCGTCAGGAATCCTAGTTTGAGAATCAAAGTCCTATTGTGCGGGCTCGTCGCAGTCGCCCTATTGGCCGGGGCTGCAAGCCTTTCGTCGTTGACGTGGCCAATGGGAGTAGTAACCGCAATATTACAACTGATTTTTGCTTTCACATGGCCTCGGATGGTCCGCTCAGATGCGCCGTGGCCGATCTCCATCATCATCGCTATATGTTCCCTAGCGGCGACCGCGGCAACGATCTTCATGCCAGGTTCATCCGTGATGTCACATGGCGTAGAAGTTATCGCTGTTGGTGTGCTGCTGGTCTTCATCTCTCAGGTACTTCGAGGAGCAGAAGCTGAAGGCCGACTTGCTGGAGTGGTCTCAGGTGTGACTGGCATGGTGCTTGGCGTTCTAGGTTCAGCCTGGGCTGCCAGCGCACAAGTTTCCTACGGCTTCGGTATCGCAGTGGTCACCGTCATTGCACTTCTTGGCGCCGGCGCGATTGGTGTGACTCGACTTCCTAATCGCATCACCATGATCTTGGCTCCGCTGGTAGCAGTGGCTCTGGGTGCTGCCGCCAGTGCGCTGCCCATTGATATTCTCTGGTACCAAGGCGCCGTGATCGGATTGATTGCAGGACTTCTTGTCGGATCATTACGAGCTTTGGCGTTGGCTAGTCGAAGCGTCAGGAATCTGAGCGGCATCCTGGGCCTGTCCTCGGGAATTATCTTGCTCAGCGGGGCCTCCAGTTGGTACATCATGGAAGTTCTTGCCTTCATCTAGAAGCAATTTGAAAGAACTGGGTGCGGGCTACGTCACGCGTGTCGAAGTTCTCCTTCGTATCGCGCTAAGATGAAGCCATGAATGAAAATTATCTTGCACTCGAAATTTTCTTCCAGGCACTCGTTGTGATCGCCGGTCTTGGTATGGCGGGCTTTGCAGGCTTGGTAGTGAAGCGTCTCTTCCAGGGTCAGAAGTAGGTCAAAAGCAAAAGCAGCGCACACAATAACGTGTGCGCTGTTTTTCATTTCACCAATGAATTAGAGGAAGCGAGCAGTCCATGGCATTTGATCTCCCAACGGACCTCACCCCCGAACTCGTACCTTTCGCTTGGCTCATTGGCACCTGGGAAGGTGCTGGTCGGCTTGGTGAAGGCGAGGCTGAGGACGAATACTTTTGGCAGCAAGTCACCTTCCGTGACATAGGCGGCCCATATCTTGAGTACCGTAGCGAATCATGGCTTACCGAAGCCGATGGCACTAAGCTACGCATCCTTGCCGTTGAAAACGGATTCTGGTCCCTGGACCGCAAACAGCAAGAAGCTGATGCAGGTCCTGGTATGACCCCAGGAGATGTCTTCCCTGTACTTCGTTCAGCCGACGACGTACAGAAGCTGCACACCGATGAAGGGTTCAAGATTCAGGCGCACATCGTGCACCCTGGTGGCCTGTCGGAGTTGTACTACGGATTGATTGACGGACCACGCATACAACTGGCCACTGAAGGTCTGTTGCGTAGCAAAAACGCCAAGGACTATGCCTCATCGACTCGCATCTATGGGTTGGTTAACGGTGAATTGTTCTGGCGTTGGGATGTATCGCAGGGCAACTTGGACTTGCAGGCTCACGCCTCGGCAGCACTCAAACGCGTTGCCGTTGGAGACTCGGTGAACGAGGCATGAGCGAAAACTACCGCTCGGTCTTGCTTTCTCGGGAGGGAGCTGTGGAGGCAGGAGGCGTAGATTCAGGCGTCGCGGCCCACTATGGTGCGCCCACTCGTGAAGCACGCAAGCTAGCTGAAGGTCAGGCCATTGCTGATCTAAGCCATTTCGATATTCTCGAAATTCGTGGCGAGGACCGTCAAAGCTGGCTTGATACGCTCAGTACTCAACGCATCAACACGCTCAAACCAACGCAGAGCACTCAGACGCTGTTGCTCTCCGTGCAGGGCCGTATCGAGCATGAGATGAAGGTGCTGGCTGACCAGGACCGACTGCTGCTCATCGTTGAACCAGGCGCAGGTGTAGCTCTGGAGCAGTTCTTGAACTCCATGCGATTCATGCTGCGTGTCGAGGTGAATAACCTGTCTGCGAGCCATGGTGTACTCGCCGCTACCCGCCAAATCCCTAGTGCCGGATCCCTTGTGTGGGTCGACCCGTGGCCAGGGGTTGTTGAAGGAGGCTGGGCCTACTCACGTGAGGAGCACCCGGGCAACGACCGTTCGTGGTTATTGCACGTGGTGGCCCTGGAACAGCTTGAAGATGCCGTAGCCGATGAAGAATTGGCCGGCATGATGGCAGTTGAATCCTTGCGCATTGCCGCATGGGAACCACGCTTTGGTGCTGAGATCGATGAGAAGATCATTCCGCATGAACTGGACTGGTTGCGCACTGCGGTGCACCTTGAAAAGGGCTGTTATAAGGGTCAGGAAACTGTGGCCCGAGTGCACAACATTGGTCACCCGCCACGTCGTGTGGTCTTCCTAGACCTCGATGGTTCAATGCATACCTTGCCTGCTAACGGCGCCGAGGTGAAACTCGGTGAGCGCACCGTCGGCCACGTCACCTCGGCAACCTTGCACTATGAGGCAGGTCCGATCGCCCTGGCCGTGATCAAACGCAATGTAGATCCAGAAGCTGTGCTCACCGTTGTTGATGGAGAGACCAGCTATCCAGCATCACAGGATGTCATTGTGACTCCTGACGCTGGGCAAGTCGCAGGACGTTTCACCGGCTTCCTACGTACGCCACCGCAGGGCTAACGAAGTAAGATTCAGCGTGCACGACGTATCGTCTGTTTTATAAAGAGCTAGGGCCGAGAATGCACAGCATTCTCGGCCCTAGTTCTATGCTGAGGTTGCTTATCCGAACAGGACCGCTGCCTCTTCATAACGATCCATTGGAACGCGCTTCAGGTTGTTCAGCGCAGCGCGCAGCGGCACACGTAGAACCTTGGTGCCGTGCAGGGCCACCATGGTGCCCCAAGCGTTCTCGTTGACCGAGTTCACCGCAGCCATGCCCAAGCGGGTAGCCAATACACGGTCAAAAGCGGTAGGGACGCCGCCGCGCTGGATGTGGCCAAGCACAGTTGCGCGGGTTTCGATTCCGGTGCGCTCTTCAATAACTGGCGCCAGCATTTCACCGATGCCGCCCAAACGAGCACGACCGAAGGTATCAACGCCACGCACCGAGAAAGCTTCTTCCATGCCTTCGGGCACAAAGCCTTCAGCCACCACTACCAATGGAGCACGTCCGCGTTCGTGTGCTTCTTCTACCCACTGGCAGATCTGCTCCATTGGGGTCGCCACCTCGGGAATGAGGATGGCGTGGGCGCCCGATGCCATACCGGCGTGCATGGCGATCCAGCCAACGTGACGACCCATCACTTCGGCCACCATGCACCGGTGATGCGAATCGCCGGTGGTACGCAGGCGGTCAATAGCTTCGACAGCGATCTGGTTAGCGGTATCAAAACCGAAAGTGTAGTCGGTAGCGTCTAAGTCATTGTCGATGGTCTTGGGAACACCAACGATGGGTAAACCCTCGGCGCACAGGCGCTGCGCGCCGGCTAAGGTTCCTTCGCCACCGATGGCGATTAATGCGTCGATGTTGTTTTCTTTGAGTACCCGTGAGATGTTCTCAGCCCCACCGAGCTCACCTTCAAACGCGTTGGTGCGAGAAGTGCCAAGAATGGTTCCACCTTGCTTCGCGATGCCGCGAACTGCGGTACGTGGCAGGTCGAAGAGGTCTCCTTCTTTGACTCCGCGCCAGCCGTCCCGGAAACCTACGAATTCGTAGTCGTAGCTTTTGATGCCGTTGAGTACGGCACCGCGGATCACAGCATTTAGACCAGGGCAGTCTCCGCCTGAAGTCATGATTCCAACGCGCATGAGGCCTCACTAAGTTAAACATTGGAAAGTCTCGTGCACTAAGTGGTGCGCAGTTTCGACGAAACATTGCTAGAGCAGCAGAGATTTCCATTCGGATGTCAATTAATTGCCGCGCGCCTTTGAGCATCAATTCTGCATGACAGTCTACGTGCTTAAAGCCACAAGGGCGAGTTGCAGGTCACCGAAATGACCGCGTCTCGCCCTTATTTTGGAGCTATGCAAGTGAAATCCGCGAAACATTGCGGAAATCTTGGGTGCTTAGAACTTGCGCAACCATTTCTGCAAGATGATGCTGCCGTCCTGTGCGGGAATCAAGATCCACGCGACGATGTAGGCGGCGATGCCGATGAAGGGCAGCAAGAACGAAAGCAAGAGTCCGATACGGACTAGAGTGACATCCCAACCGAACTTGTCAGCGATGCCGCCTGCGATTCCACCGACCATGCGTGAAGGGCCTCGGCGGATTGGCATTGAGCGAAGAGAATTGAAGAAAGCGTCCATGGTGGTACTCCTTAGGTTGGTGTATTGAACAATTGAATGTTTACAGATTTGGGTCGACTGGTGCTGGGATCTCAGATTCGCGATTGCGACGTTTGCCGGCTGAAGCGATCCCAGAAACGATCATCGCAAGTCCAGCAAAGGCCACCACGATAATAAAGAACAACGGCATGTCGAGAGACCAGTTAAGTATCGTGCGACTCAATGTGGCTACGGCGACAACAATCAGAATCAGCCCGAAGACCAAAGTTCCGGTGGGGAACTTCTTAGGCTGAGTTGAATCAGTATTCATGGTTGTTCACTCCTTAGAATTCGGGATTAACGGTCACGGCAGAACCGGTGGTGACTACTTCAGTATCGAAAGCGGAGAAGAGACCATCAACTTCAACGGTCAACACTGGAGCGTCGGCCGGGAAGCTGCGTTCATCCTGCGGTAGCTCGCCATCCGAGTGGGAATTGAATACGCCGTCGTTGACAATTCGAACTGGAACATCAGCAGGCAACTTCAGATCAAGTTTCGAAAAGACTGAATCAACTTTCACCGTCGTGGGGGAGGTGATGGAATTCAGGTAGGTCAGATCCACGTCAGACTTGCTGAAGACTGCACTGTATTCGTTGCTTGATGAATCTGAACGGACAACGTTTCTCTCTGATGTGCCAAGCGTTGATCCTGAAAAGACCAGAGTGAGCACCAGCAATGGAACGGCAATACCGTGAAGCCCACCGGTGGTACGTCCGGCAATTGACGCAAGCACGATCGTTAAGCCAGTGACAAAGAGCCCCGCTGCTAGTGCTACGCTCCAACCAGCTCCTGGAAGCTGAACGAAGTTCAGGTAATCCGCGCAGAGTACGCCAGCCATGACGAGGATGACCAGACCGATCACTGTGGTGGACACCCAGTTTGGAATTGGAGGGGCTAGCCGTGCTTTGTTCGGAGGCTTTGGCTTCGAATTTTTCTGCGTATACGGGTGGGTCTGTGCTGAGTCCGTACCGTACGAGTAGTCATAGCTGTAGCTATAACCGTTCTGTTTTGGCTCAGATGGGTCAGATGCCATGACTTGTTCCTCCTGATTGGTGCTCCCCGTAGAGGAGGTGCCATTCGAAACTGCTGCGCTACTGCTAAAACTTTGTGCGTCAGTGCGCCAGGTCTTCTCCATGGCTGTCGTATGTGAGGTTGGATCCGGTGTCTTCTTTGCCGTGCGAGGCTGATAAGGCCGCGGCTTATCAAACTTGGTGTTCTTGCGACTGAAAATGATGAACAAGATTCCCGCTGCAATGGCCAGCGGCCAGACGACCGGAGTTACGGAATCCAAGATCCACTGAGCGGGGAAGATTCCCAGAAAAACAACTACCGTTGCGCCAGTCATTCCACTGGTCCAGTTCTTCTTCAGCGCCTGCTCAAAGTGAATGCGTCCCTGTTCATCTGGAAGGAACGCCCAGGCCAATCCATAAAGGATCAGCCCCAAGCCACCAAGGAAGCTGAGCACCACCACGATGCCACGTGCCAAGATCACGTCGATCTTGAAATAGTCTGCGATTCCGGTAGCGACTCCGCCTAACCACCGTGATTCCTTGCGGATTATTGGTGAATTGCCCAGCTGATGAAAAAAGCCGCGACGCCCGGACTGAGAATTGTTCATGTCTCTATGATCTCGTGCGCACTGTGTCTGCCGCTATGAGGGGATACCCTGAACTTCCCCTAGGGGTCACCCTAGATGTGCTGATCAAACACCAAAAATCGAAGATAACGTGCTTGACTTAGTCCTATGGAATCTCCAGAACGTCGCCCCTTAGTGCGCAGTGAGAAGCGCATGATTGCCGGCATTAGCGGTGGGCTCTCGGAACATCTGGGTATTCCACTGAACTACGTCCGTCTAGGGTTCATTGCCCTGACCGCCCTTGGCGGGGTGGGTGCGGTGCTATACGCCTGGCTCTGGGTTTTTGTTCCTAGTGCCGAAGAAGCCCAAGCCGATGAACTTCGTTCGTGGGGGACTCGCACGCGCAGCTTGGCTGAAGAGATGACGCGGGTTCAACAAGGAATTTTTCGTTCGCGCGAGGGCTTCGAAGCTAATTCCTCGTGGCGCGAAGTTCTGATCGGTAGTGGGCTAGTAGTCCTGGCAATTCTGGCATTGGCTCAATGGTCCGGGTGGAATATTCGGTGGGACCTAATCTGGCCTGGATTGGGAATTCTCGCCGGCATTTTATTGGCATGGCTACAGCTTGACGAACAGTCCACGAAAACCACCAAGAAATATTCTCGTCCAGTTCTGATCAGGTTGGGCCTGGGCCTGCTGCTGGTGATCGGTGGTTTACTGACTATTCTCAGTGGCGCCGTTGGAATCTCGGACTTGCTCGGCGGGATGTGGGCGGCGCTGGCGATCATCGCAGGATCGGTCGTAGTTCTCTTGCCATGGGGCACAAGACTTTGGCGCGATTTCTTGGCAGAGCGCAGTTCGAGACAAGCCGCCGCGCAGCGGGCCGAATTTGCCGCCCACCTGCACGACTCAGTACTGCAGACCTTGGCCGTCATCCAGAAACGCAGTGACGACCCGGCCGCCGTACGGACTTTGTCCAGAATTCAAGAACGAGAACTACGGCAGTGGCTTTATGGAAACCAAGACCTTGACGATGAAGATGTCGTAGTTGAGATTCAGCATGAAGCCAATGACATTGAGCAATTACTCCTCCGCGACGTGGAAGTCATCGCCGTAGGTAACGCTCAAGGATTTGATGGTCAACAGGCCTTGGTCGCCGCTTCCAGAGAAGCCATGATGAATGCTGCCAAGCATGCAGAAGGAAAAATTTCTGTATATGTTGAGTGTTCTAAGGAATCCGTGGAGGTCTTCATTCGTGATCGTGGTCAGGGCTTCGAGATGGACGAAGTTCCTGAAGATCGTCACGGCGTACGCGAATCAATTATCGGACGGATGCACCGGGCTGGCGGCACAGCAGAAATACGCAGCAGCGAAACTGGTACCGAAATACAACTGAGCATGCCACGGAGCACAACGCAGGAAGAGCAAACATCATGAGCACGGAAAATAATATTCAGAGCTATCGTGTTGTCCTGGTGGATGATCACGCCATCTTCCGCTCTGGACTCAAGGCAGATCTTGCTAGTGACATGCATATAGTTGGAGAAGCTGGAACCGTGGAAGAAGCCACCACGGTGATCAATGAGCAGAAACCTGACGTTGTCTTACTGGATGTACACCTACCGGGAGGACGAGCGGGCGGGGGAGCCGAAGTACTCAAAAATTGTGCGGACCTGCTGGCCACCACCAAATTCTTGGCCCTCAGCGTTTCTGATGCTGCTCAAGACGTGGTGACGGTCATCCGTGCTGGCGCCCGAGGCTATGTCACCAAGAGTATTTCGGGCGCTGAAATCTCGGATGCAGTACGACGGGTAGCTGCCGGAGACGCGGTCTTCTCACCACGCTTGGCAGGCTTTGTCTTAGATGCTTTTGGCAGCAGCTCCGCGGTCTCCGATATCGATGAAGAGCTGGACTTGCTCTCGGATCGGGAGCTGCAGGTGATGCGTTTGATTGCACGCGGTTACAGCTACAAAGAGGTGGCTAAAGAATTATTTATCTCGGTCAAGACCGTGGAATCGCATGTCTCTAACGTTTTGCGCAAACTACAGCTTTCTAATCGGCATGAGCTTACGCGCTGGGCTGTGGACCGCA
>Ga0308157_10003150_pt1 | contig 24769 bp, 31 predicted proteins | sample PhyBR1_FD_201035 | JGI IMG/M metagenome (GOLD analysis project Ga0308157, IMG submission 201035) | Phyllosphere microbial communities from UC Gill Tract Community Farm, Albany, California, United States - DLSLB.R1 | ecosystem: Host-associated > Plants > Phyllosphere > Unclassified | place: USA...
TTCATTATGCTCATACCCCTGGGGTTGGAGCAAGTCGGGGTTCGAAACTCTCAGTTTCGCTTACCGGCATTGCCGTGCCATAGGATTCCGGTGGGGTTGAAGGAGGACCGATGGCGGTCAGCATTCGCGAGGTGGCGGTCGTCGCAGGCGTGTCGGTCGGCACCGTCTCGAACGTTCTGAACCGACCGTCGGCCGTCGCGCCGCATACGGTCGAGCGAGTGCGGCGCGCGATCGACCAGCTCGGTTACGTGCGAAACGATGCCGCCCGCCAGTTGCGTGCTGGCCAGTCGACCACGGTCGGCCTCATCGTGCTCGACGCTCAGAACCCGTTCTTCGCCGACGTCGCGCGCGGGGCCGAGGACGCGGCCTCACAGCACGGTCTCGCGGTGCTGACGGGAAACAGCGACGAGCAGCCGTCGCGGGAGAACGCGTACCTCGATCTCTTCGAGGAGCAGAGGGTGCGAGGCGTCCTGCTCTCCCCTAGTTCCGAAACACTCGAGGCCGCGCAGCGCTTGCGCGACCATGGGATCCCCGTGGTGCTCGTCGACCGCACGGCACCCGGATCCGATTTCTCTGCCGTCGCGGTCGACGACGAACGCGGCGGGTTCATCGCGGCGTCGCACCTGCTGGAGTCGGGTCGCCGGCGCATCACGTTCGTCGGCGGACAGCAGACCGGACTGCGGCAGGTCGAGGATCGCTACGCGGGCGCCGCGCGCGCGGTGTCCGACGTCGCCAGTGCGACGATCGAACACGTCACGACCGATCAGCTGACCGTACTTGCGGGACGCGAGGCCGGATCCGTGATCGCGGCCCGCGCGCCCGAGGATCGACCCGACGCGATCTTCGCCGCCAACGACCTCGTCGCCGTCGGCGTGATGCAGGCGCTCGTGATGATCGGCGAAGTGCGGATTCCCGACGACATCGCCCTGATCGGCTACGACGACATCGCGTTCGCGCAGTCGACGGTCGTGCCGCTGACGTCGATCCGTCAGCCCGCTGAGCTCATCGGCACACGTGCGCTCGAGCTGCTCGCACAACTGATCGACGACCCGCAGCGCACCCCCGAGACGATCGAGTTCGAGCCCGAGCTGGTGGTGCGGGCCTCAACGACCGGATAATGACGGCGCCGTATTGGGCGATACGGCGAAGCTATTCCCAGGTCGCGGCATCTGGATCGATGCCGTGGTGGCGCGCCGACTCGTCTATGCTCTGGCGGAACCACGCGGCGAGGCCGTCTCCGATTCCGTTGTAGTACGACGAGAATCCTGGGTCGGCCTCGAACATCCGCCCCAGGCACACCTGCATTTGTCGCGTAAACGGGAAGAAGTTGGAGAACAGCTCCCGGTGGCGCTCGGCGAGATCATTCGCCTCTTCGCTCCCCGGCTCGATGCCTCGGTTCACTGCTCCGGCGAGGTCGCGCTGGAGGTCGGACATGGCCTGGGAGAGCGCCTGCCATTCGCGTCGCGATCGCGACGCAGACCGCTCCGCGAACTGCGCCCATTGCCTCGACTCTCCCCACACGAAGCGGGCCGCGCGCGCTTGTTGCGGATCCCAATCCTCGCCGAAGACCTCGCGTTGCTCGTCGTCGCTCATCAGAATGCCGCGCTCATGCGCGTCCGTCATGCGCTCGAGTCGTTCGTCGAGCTGCTGCAGATCGTGGATCCGTCCGGCCAGTTGCGCCCGTTGCACGCGCAGCGTATCTCCGATCGCCGCGGTCGCGTCGTCGAGCACATGGCGAATCGCATCGAGCGACAAGCCAGCCTCGCGGTACGCCACGATCCGGCTGAGGCGTTCGAGATCATCCCACGTGTAGAGACGGTAACCGGCGCGAGTACGACGAGACGGGGATGCAAGCCCGATCTCATCCCAGTGGTGCAAGGTGCGTACGGTCAACCCGAGGAGGTCAGCAGCCACGCCGACCGTCGCATCTTCATCAATCTCGTTGTCAACCATCGATGTCATTGTGCTCCTCCTTCGGAGTCTCCGGCGCGAAGATCCCGACAGATGCGAATTCCCGCCCCACGTCACTGTCGGGAGTGAACGGCGTCGCCGCCGTGAACGTGACGTGCGCCCCCTCCGGAGTGACAACATCGATGTCTCGAGTTCTCCACGCCGTGTCGTACGGCCCTGTCACCGAATCCGGCGATAGCTCTCGGCACGCGTCGGCCACGGACTCGAGCTGGCCCAGAACGCAGGAGACGAACACCTGAACCGTGGACGCCGCTGACGGCGTCGCCTCGGCGTCTCCGGGAACGAGCAGGACATCTTGGAAGGCCCACCGTCGTAGATGCACGATCTGCCCGGGAACGCTGAACAAGTCGACGAAGCCGAGTCCGCGGACCCAGAAATCTGTCGACGCGCGAAGGTCCCCCGTCGGGATCTTCACGAACATCGGCATCGCATAAATGCCGAGAAACGGATCCGGCGCGACGGCGTGCGGACCATCAGGCACGGGGCTCATCTCGAATGCATTGAAGTAGTCAGTCATACTCGGCATCCTGGGACCTCACGTCGCGTGAGGGTCAAACTCGCGTGGTTCGGGGGCATTTCGGCGACGGAGCTCAGAAGTGTTCGCCTGACGGCGGGGCCGAAGTCGTACATGGGTGCCAAGATCGAGAATGCACGGTCAATCAGTAGGAGTTGAACAGCGGTGAGTTACACCCCCACCTGGACGACGAGTCGGATCTACGGACACCTGTGGCTGAGAGCGGTCCTTCTCGTGGTGCCCTTCTTTGCTGCGTTCTTCCTTCCTGGAGAGTTCGCAGATCCCGATGGCACACCATGGTTCTTGCTCGCCGTGTTGACGTTCATGACCATCTGCATGTGGCCGCTGGCGTTCGCAGCACATTGGGTGGAAGGCAATGCCACCGGGCTTCGACTGCGATACTGGCCACTGCTCACCCGCGCCGTGACTTACGACGACCTCGCCTCCGTCGAGTACCGCCCGAACGCGTCTCCATGGGACTTCGGGGGCATCGGACTCCGGCTCACTTCCGACGGCACTGCGCTCGTGAACCGCAAAGGACCTGGGTTCGCGGTCCGTACCAACAGCGGCAAGTCGTACTTCGTGATCGTCAAGGACGACCGCGAACTTGCAGACATCCGCAACCACATCTCGCAAGCCCGACAGGATCTGTCACCGGAACTGGAAGCCTGACGCCCCGCACCAATTTTGGCGGACAGCGACGCATGCAACGGCGAGGATCGTGCTCGAGGCAGCCCGTCCGCTCGACGGAAGAGATGCATAGGGCGGATCGCCTCCAGCGAGTGGTGGCTTTCTCCTCGCCTTCGACCGCTCTCTTAAGCTGTGAGACATGCAGTCCCAGACCCACGACCTGAGCTTCACCGGCACAGAGGTCCGTAAGAGGTTTCTGAGCTGGGCTGACGGGGAAGCCGACCGCGAGTGGAGGTGCCTCCGACTCATCTGGGAACATGCACCAGGGGTCGCCCCACGCCCGCTGAGACGGGAGACTGCAGACGGCCACCCCGTCGTGATTATGGAGCAGCTCTCCGGAGCGCCCCAACGCCCCGAGGCAGAGGCGCTTGGTTTCGGCTCATACGAGAATTATGCCGCGCCAGCGCTCGTCCGGCTCAGGGTCGACCACTCGATTGTCAGGCAAATGGAGATCGTCCAGGTATCGTCTCGCAACCCTAGGGTTAGGCGACACCTCAGCGCACACGCGCTGCCCAACGCTCTGGCAGACATGAGCCACGGTGGGAGCACACCGAAAACGATCGTCTCTGGCGCGGTATACACGTCGGGCTCGAAATGGCTGCCGTAAATGCGCGCCAGGACCGCGAAACGGCAGGAGTGTCCGGCGACGGTCAGAAGGCGTCCGCGACGATCTCTGCCTTGAATCCCGCGGAGTTCTCGAGCCAGCCTGCGTAGTGTTCTCCTCCGCCCGCGTGCGGATACCGGTCGTGATACAGCGGTCGCCATCCATGTGCCGCGGCGGTCGACATGATCGCTTCTACTGCGGCTGGGGCACCTGCCTTGAACGCGAGGTGATTCACACCTGGAGCCCTGCGGTCATGTGTCGACCCGCTCAGATTCGGTGACGTCGTCAACGTGAGGTAGGCGCCGCCTGCTGCCCAGGACTCACCTCCAGGCCAACTGTTCTCGCGCGCGAAGTTCAACGCCTCGAGCAACCAGCCCCACTCGATGAGCGTTGCCGCATCGGCGAGCCAGATCTCCACATGATGAATGCCTGCCACCCCACAAGTTTCTCAGTTCGGCAAGACCAATCCCTGTAGCGCTCGACGCGGTCTCGCTCGCTCGGCGCGGATCTTTGCGCTAGATTGGAGCCATCATGATCAGCCCGTTGCCGAAAGGCGCGGGCTGATTTTCTTTACCGGGAGTCTCATGGTCGAGTACACCAAGGACTGGTTGTCCATCAGCCAGCAGATTGAGCGCCTCAGGGAGCATGGGCCTTCAGATACCCAACGAGGATCACGCCTCGGAGCTGCTGGCAGCGACCGGGTATTACCGCCTTACCGGTTACCTGTATCCGTTCCGGATATCCGAGAGGTACGTCGACGCGGAGGATCGTCTTCGCTTCCGCGTATCACCCAGCTTTCGGCCGGGCACACGACTCGCCCACGCCGAGGAGATCTTCGATTTCGACCGGCGACTCCGCATGCTCGTCCTCGACGGACTCGAGCGCATCGAGGTGGCTGTCCGCATGCGCATCGGTTATGTGCTGGGGAGATCCTCCGCTTTCGCGTATGAGGACCCGTCCTGTTTCACGGAGGCGTTCATCGCGGACGGTACTGATATCCGCGATCCGAAGCCGAGTAAGCACGTTCAGTGGCTGCAACGAGTCAGCGCGCGCCAGGCAGGTTCGGATGAGAAGTTCGTCGAACACTTCCGCGAGAAATACGACGACAGAATGCCCGTCTGGGCGCTCACGGAGATCCTCGAACTCGGTCATCTCTCTGTTCTCTACCGAGGAATGAACCAGGTCGAAGCGGAGGAGATCGCTCTCGCGTTCGGAGTCCCGACGAAGAAGTTGATGGCCAGCTGGCTCGCGAGCCTCAACTACATGCGGAACGTCTCCGCCCACCATGCGCGTCTGTTCAACCGGAAGCTCCAGAATGCGCCGTCAAGACCCCGGGTCGGACTGATCCCGGTGCTCGACCATCTCCGTGATTCCGAGCAGCCCAAGCAGGTCTATGGCACGTACAACGCGTTGGCCGTTATCGCTTACTTGTTGCCCTCGATCGATCCGGATACCGACTGGACCGCGCGAGTAACGTCCTTGCTCCACGACTTCCCGACGTCCCATGCGCTCACGGTCGAGTCGCTTGGCGCACCCGAGTACTGGGACGCCTGCGAGCTCTGGCGAGTGTGAGCTCGGTCCTGCCGTAAACGATCGTTTACGGCGTGAAGTCGCGAAACGGGCCGGAAGGGTCGCCGCTAACGTCCTCCAGAACCGCCAATCGGCAGAGGTTTTCGGGGCGATGCCCAGTCGGGTCGCGAGTTGAACGGGTCCTTCCCGCAATCGAATTCGCAGTCTCACGCAGCGCCTTGTCACCTGCTTACCCGTCCTATGCGGCGACGTCCTGGGGCGTGATGATCGGTCGTGCTTGGACTCGCCGGCGAGCCAGCGGTCGACCCATCGCTTCACGGTCGGCCAGGAGACTTGGAACCGGGCGGCGACCTCGCTGATCGGCCCTCCGTCCTGGACGACGAGAAGGGCCACCTTGAGTCTGTGGCGCGGGGTCAATGCAGCGTTTGGGCGCGACATGGGAGTGGCCCTCCTGGACCGGGGCGGCCTAGGAGGGCCGTGTTTCGAATGCAGCACGACCGAATGATCGTGTGGGGGCAGGTCCTCAGAGGTCGAGCAGCGGCACGAGGGCGCGAGCAAGTTCCGCCGGTTTCGCGCTTGCGCCCACGTGATTGCCAGGCATGTCGATCAGAGGCTGATGCAGCAGATCAGCCAGGGCGCAGGCCGCACGACGCGCCATCTGGTGATGGCTCAGCGAGCCCGCGCACACCGTCAGCCTGGCTCGACGCAGGCCCTCGACGTCGGGCTCGTAGAAGACGCTGGGCCCGGCCATCTGGCCAAGGAAGTAGCGGTTCTTGTCGAGTTCTTCGGCCGGCAGCTCCGGCAACGCGATATGCGTGGGAGGCACCTCATCCGGACCTGTGTGGTGGGCGGCGCCGCTGAGGTCGAAGAACTCTTGCACGGCTCGCTGGGGATCAGTTGTCGCGACTGCGAACGCTGACGCGACGCGGTCGGCGAGGGAGTCATCGTCCAGGAGCGTGATCAGGGGCGGCTCGTGCAGCACAGCGGACCGGACGAGGTCGGGATGCTGCTTGGCCAGCTCGAGCAGAGTCACAGCCCCGCCGCTGGTGCCGACGAACGTAGCAGGCGCACCGGTGAACGTGTCGACCAGTGCGGCAAGGTCTTCAGCGAGGACCTCGGGCGTAGGTGCGGCCATTCCGCGCGTCATGCGACTGGACCCGATGCCGCGGGGATCGTGGGTGACGACGGTGAACTGCCCCGCGAGCTCGTCCGCGAGGGCGGCAAATCCCCCCGCCCTGCCGGCGCGCCGACGAGGAAAAGTAGCGGCCCCTCGCCCCGTACGCTATAGGCGATCTCTGTATCGGATAGCTTGAGAACTTCCGGCACGTTGGTGGTCTGATCGGTGTAGTCCGCAATCTTCCGGGCGATCACCTCGAGAGCACGGTCCAGCGCCTCACGGCGATCCTCGACGCGGCGGCGATGCGCCGTGAGCAGCTCCAGCCGCAACCGCGACGGGTCGGCGACCTCGACATCAGCGCCGGTGAATTGCGCGATGTCCGCCCGGGGGCATCCCTGTCTCACGCAAGTGAATCAGCATGCGGATCAAGTCAACATCGGCCGCGACATACCGACGGCGCCCAGCAGTGTCACGCCGAGGGGCAGGCAAGACCCCCTGTCGCTCGAAGTACCGCAACGTGTCGGGATCAAGACTGGTCCGCGCGGCCACCTCCCCAATACCGAGCTTTTCTTCTTTCTCACTCATGGTGCAATCCTCGAACCTGGACCCCGGTTCAGGTCAAGCGAGGACCCTCGGGAGCGCGGCCTGAGTCCGAACTCAGCCAACCTCGCCGGTGAGTACACCTAGCGAGGCACAAGCAGGCAAGCGGGCGTCCGCCGAGAACGATCGTTTCCGGCAGGAGGCGGACGTAGGGTACGAAGCCGCTGCCGTAAACGCTCGTCGTAATCGGAGTACGGTAGGGGTTTTCGGCTGGTCATGCTCTCCGCGGCGATCGACGGAGCAAGGGAGGTGTCGTGGCGATGGGCAGCGCGCACAACCGTGACGGTCAGCTGCCTTTCACGCGCTGCGGCCGCGGCGAGTTCGACGACATAGCTCCCGAAGTGGAGGGTGCCGCAGAGACTAGAACATCGGGCTCAAGCTCGGCCAAGGTCGCGGCCAGATCCGGATACTCCACGCCACGGTAGGCGGGGCTGAGACGTCGGTAATCGCGGGTGCGGTTCCGGCAAGGGATAGGCGACAAGGATCAACTCGAGAACGTCGCTCACTGTTCGTCGACCTAATTCGCGGTCGACGGCGGCTTCAACGTCTTCGTACACGGAAGCGAGCACCGGGCGTATGCCGTGGCCCACGGGGCACGTCTGCTTCGGCTCGTGCGGATGCATAGCGAACAGCAGATCTGGCGCCAACGCTTGTCGCACGTCTGAGAGTCGTATGTCATCGGTCGGTCTCGTGATCGTCCAGCCCGAGCCGGGACCACGTCCGCTTTCCACTATGCCAGCGCCCCTCAGCGGTGCAAGTAGCCGTCGAACCAGCGCTGGGTTGCTCGCCAAGCTCTCGGCGATTCGTTCCGAAGTCAGAGGTCGCTCGCCCCGGCGGGCAGCGAGTTCGATCCAACAGAGTGCGTGGATAGCGATCGAGAAGTGACTATTCGCTGCCATCACCGCGTCCTGCCGACGGTTGGCTGGTAAGCGTCCACGTCATTGTTCAGTTCGTTCCCAGGTCAGCCCGTCGTTGACGGAGAAGGCCTGCCCCCATGCGGCTGTCCGGGCAGAGATCGAGTGCCACCGACGTCGCGCGACGATCCTTGTGCCCTCGAAGGTGTCTGGGCCTGCTCCCCGCCCAAAAAACCGGAACCCGAACGTGCGCCTCTCGAGACCTTCGATGCGTTGTGACGAGGACATACTGCTCCGTTACCAGTCGGCGGATCGCTGATGGGAAAGGGTTGCGAGGCGGAGAAGTTCGATGTCAGTCTCGACGTCACCGCATGCATCTGAGATCAGATCGATCCATTCGGCGTCGGCTGACAGCGCTGCTACTGCGTCGTCACGCTGGTGCGCGGTGGAGAAGGGTACGTGCCAAACCAACGTTGGCTCGGATCGAACGGGAAGCCGCGTGAAGTCGTTGACACTGCATTCGGTCAGAAGGACGGATACCCGGCTGCCCAGACGAGCTCTTAACGAAGTGCCGACTCGGGTCGCGATCTCTTCGCCGTCTCGCTGGACAAGGTTCCGGATGATCATTGTTGCGGCTGCAGGGTAATCTTTATCGCGTCCGCCCATTCCCGCAGACGGAGATTGAGTGGCCCAGCGCAGAAGCAGCGCATCATCGCTGTCTAGCATCGTCCCGTTGGCAACGTCACGATGCTCCTCCCACACGGGCCCGTCGTAGAAATCCGCGAGTGCAGTGCGGCGGGCAGGCATATCGACAAAACCGCGCCACCAGACGAACATCTCAGGCGCGTCAACATCGCGATAGAGCAGACCAACTTGTATCCCCGCTGCCGACTGCCCAGCAATCAGGTGCCGCTCGAAGAGGTCATGCAACACATCGACGTGAGCCGGGGACCTGAGCTGGTATCTACGCAACTCCACCACCCGCGCATTCGACAGCGTCAGCATCAGACCTTCCCTCAGCGTGGGCTCGATTGAATGGAGAACTATCATAGTTACACATTCCGGACGTCGTTTCCAGAAGTGCGGGCGAAGCCCGCATCAGCGTCGTCGCGCCTCGGAGTTAGCACTCGACCATGTAGAGTGCTAACTCCGAGAGCGGAGGCGGTGGGTGGAAATGGCCTTGGGGCGGCAATATTGGCGCTTTTGGACGGCGACCGTGGCAGTCAATCTCGGCGACGGGATCCGTGTGGCGGCGTTCCCATTGGTGGCGGCATCGCTCACTGACGATGCATTGCTGGTTGCCGCAGTCGCGGCCGCGGCTGCGCTTCCCTGGCTGGCCACCGGACTGGTCGCCGGCGCGTGGGCGGACCGCTACAACGCGCGCCGTCTGCTCGTGGGCGCCGACGCCCTCAGAGTTGCGGTTCTGGGCGCTTTGGTCATCACGTTCGCCTTCGACGTTGCCAGTATCGGGGTACTCGCTGTCAGCGCCTTCCTTCTGGGAGTCGGGGAGACGGTGAGGGACACCACCGCGCAGACCGTCATCCCTCGCCTGGTACCGACCACTCTGCTGGAGCGCGCGAATGGCCGGTTGGTGGCAGGTGAGGTCGTCGCGAACGAGTTTGTCGGCCCTCTGGTTGGCGGTCTGCTCTTCGCCGCGGGTGCCGTGCTGCCTTTTCTCGCTAACAGCGCCGCGTCGGTCTTCGCGATCCTGCTCATCCTCGGTTTGCCGACGCTGAGCCTGCGAGCTGCACCATCACCTTCCGCGGAGGGCGCCGGCGCAGGAGTTGTGAAGGGTCTTCGTTGGCTGTTCACGCACGGCACCCTCCGTTCGCTCGTCATGGTCGGGGCGCTGGTCGCACTCGCAGACAGCGCCTGGTTCGCGATCTTTGTCATCTACGCCGAGAACCGTCTCGGGCTTGGCCCCACCGCATTCGGCGCCCTGCTTGCGGTCGGCGCGGCAGGCGGACTGCTCGGCTCACTACTCGCGGAACACCTCATCCGATGGTTTCGACACCGCACAGTGATCGTCGGCGCGATTGCTGCTGCCGCAGTCACTCCGGCCCTTCTTCTCATCGCATCGTCGATCTGGGTCGCCGCGGCCGTCGTGCTGGTCACCAGCGCGGGGTTCGGAACCTTCAACGTTGCGAACGTGTCGTTGCGCCATCGGTTGACGCCGGAATATCTTCTCGGCCGTGTCATCGCTGCATCGCGGACGGTCGTACTCGGTGCCGGCGCTCTCGGCGCCCTGGCCGGCGGTGCCGTCGGCTCCATCTTCGGCCTGGAAGCACCATTCGCCCTCGCAGCTGTGCTCGGACTCCTCGCCCTCATCATCTGGATCTGCGCTTCGCGCCGACGTCTCCCTCCCGAATTCACCTGAGAGGGCAAGTGCGTGGTCGCCACCCAAGGCGCTTTCGCACTGCCCTCACAGCCCCGGTCGTCCTCGCATGCGTGATTCGCCGAGGCGGAGAAGATGGGCCGGTCGCGGAGTGGACTCTCACGTCACGCGGGACGAATGGAAGCGCGGGCTGATTAGACCCGAACTCGATCCGGACAACTGAGCGATGTGCAGGTACTAATCCCCGCCGCCGCGCTCCTCCGCGGATTCGTTCACGCAAGGTCCCGCCGGAGGGGGACGACGACGGCGAGAGTCGCCGCCACGGCGGCGTAGGCCACGAGAATCGAGGCGCCGAGTACCGGCGAGACCATCGTCGCAGGTGCCAGCGCGGTCTGGCTTGCGATCGCGTCGGTGAGGAAGTCGAATCTCGTCAGCGATGCCGTTGCGCCTCCCGGCAGGAACGGGTAGATGGCGTTGACGCCGGGGATCAGCATCAGGATGTACTCGACGAACATGAAGTAGCCGAGCACGATGCCGATCGCGACGAGGGGCGAACGCGCCAACGCGCCGATTCCGACACCGAGCAGGATGTAGGCGGCAGCGGCGAGACCGAGCTGGATGAGAGCCGGCGCCAGATCCGCAGGTTCGACGCCCAGCGGCACACCGCGCGTCCAGGCGGCGGCGATCAGGGCGAGCAGTGCCGAAAGCGAGACGAGCGTTCCGTAGACGATGCCCAGCACCGTGTAAACGGTGAGCTTGGCTGTGAGCACTCGACCCCGCCGAGGGACGACGAGGAACGTCGCCCCGATCGTGCGGTGCCGGTACTCGCTCGTGATCGCAACCGTCCCGATCAGTGCGGGAACGAAGAGAAGGACGGTGCCGATGCCGAGCACGAATCCCACGCCTTCGGGCGTGTCGATGTCCGGCATTGGCGGTTGGGCGTTCTGCGGTCCGGTGAGCGCAAGGAGAAGGGTCAATCCGCCTCCGCACGCGAGCGCGATGAGTGCCGACCACAGCGGTACGCCGATGGCGCGCAGTCTCACGACCTCTCCGTGGATGATGTTCATGAGAGGGGTCCTTTCTGGGTGAGGCGGAGGAACGCTTTCTCGAGGGGCGCGTCTTGCGCCACGAGTTGTTCGAGTGCACCCATCCAGACGATGCGGCCCTGGTCGATGAGGATGACGTCGTCGATGGTGTGCTCGATCTCATGGAGCACATGGCTGGAGAGCAATACAGCACCGCCTGCGTCCGCGAAACGGCGCAGGAACGTGCGAAGCCAGGCGATTCCGCTCGGGTCCAGACCGTTCGATGGCTCATCCAGCACGAGGATGTCGGGGTCGCCGAGCATTGCGGTGGCCAGCGCGAGGCGCTGACGCATCCCGGTGGAGAACGTGCCGATCCGGCGATCGGCGTAGGGCTGCGCCTCCACGAGCGATAGGACGGTGTCGACCCGCGACCGGTCCATCCCCCCGAGTGCCGCGTAGGTGCGAAGGTGATCGCGTGCCGTCATTCGCGGATGTGCCGAGGCGATGTCCAGCACAGCGCCGACCGTTTTCGCAGGCGCAGTCAGGTGTGCATAGGGAGTACCGGCGATGTGTGCCTCTCCGGTGTCTGGGCGGATCAGGCCGAGCAGTGCGCGCATGAGCGTGGATTTACCCGCCCCGTTGGGGCCGAGGAATCCGACGACGCGCCCGAACTCGACACGCATAGCCACATTCTCCAGCGCAACGACCGCCCCGAACCGCTTGGAGAGTCCCTTGACCTCGATCGCCGCGCTCATCGCTGCATGCCTGATCGGAGTTGTGCCGCAATCGAGTTTGCATCGTCGGTACTCAGAAGGATCTCGTCGAACCCGATGGCGGCTCGGTCAACGGCGATCCGCAGCAGTGGATGCCCGCGCTTCATCGAGACCAGGCGCCGAACTCCCGAAGGGTGCCTGAACGTCCCCAGCTTTCGGTAGCCGGAGACGACGAGACCGGCTCGCACACCCAGGATCTCTGAGGTCCACCCCTGTTCGGTCGACACATCGCGGATCGCCGACCGGGGAATCAGCAGTTGTGGGCGTCCCGTCATCGCTGCCTCCCAGCCAGGGAACTGCACGAGCACTCCCGTTCGGTCGCATGTGACGTTCGTCATCGTGCTCTCCTCGATCGTTAGAATGAAATCGAACTGATAACATTATCAACATGAGAATGATGAGGAGTCAAGGTGACCGACAAACCGGCTCTGGCGGACGTCGTGTTGCACCCTGTCCGGCTGCGAATCATCCAGCAGCTCGGCGGGCGCAACCGAACGACCGCGCAGTTGCGCGAGGCTCTCCCCGATATCCCGCAGGCCACGCTCTATCGCCACGTCGGCGCGTTGCTCGACGCCGAAGTCATCGCGGTGGTCGATGAGCGCCGATCCCGGGGGGCGATCGAGCGAACCTTGGCGCTGGGGGATCGAATGGCTGCCATCGACCATGCCGAGTTGTCTGCGATGAGCAGCGCTCAGCTCCGATCCGCGTTTCTCACATTTCTCGGAGACGTCACAGGCGACTTCGACCGCTTCCTCGATGCAAATTCGCCCCGGTTACGCGAGTTCGTCGGATTCGCCCGAACGCCGCTCTACGTGAATTCGGAGGATCTCGCGACCATTCAAGCCAGCCTTGGCGAGTTACTCGCCCCCTATATGACGGAACGAGACGACGGGCGACAACGAGTCAACCTCGCCACGATCCTCCTTCCCGACCCGTGAATGCATGAAGCAGAATCGGCAGGCGGATGGCTGCGAGCGTTCGTCCGTTCCGATTGCGTACCGCCGGCAGAGCATCACGACGAGAACGACAGCAAGATAACAGCCAAGCAAAGGAGCCAACATGCCAACGACGAAGCACATCCTTGTCTACTCAGACTCGCTGACCTGGGGTATAGTTCCGACGACTCGTCAGCGACTCCCTTTCGAAGAGCGCTGGCCCGGAGTTTTGCACGCCGCGCTCAATACCGTAGAGGGCAACGGCCGCGTCCGACTGACGGAAGACTGTCTCAACGGGCGTCGTACCGCTTTTGACGACCCGTACAAGCCGGGGCGGAACGCGCTCAGCGGGATCCAACAGGTCATCGAAGCGCAATCCCCACTCGACCTCGTGGTTCTCTTACTCGGCACCAACGACTTCCAGTCCATGCACCAGAACAAGCCCTGGCACTCCGCGACTGGCATTGCAGCACTCATCAACGCAATCAGAACAGCGCCAGTCGAGCCCGGAATGCCGGTCCCGCCGATTCTCGTCATTGCGCCGCCACAGTTGGATAATCCTCGAGGGCCGATCGGCCCTAAATTCGACGGCGGGGACGTGGCATCCCGAGGCCTCTCGCAAGCGATTCGCCAGGTCAGCGAAGACGCTGGCTGCGCTTTCTTCGACTCGAACACTGTAACCACCAGCAGCACACACGACGGTGTTCATCTCGACGCGGATCAGCATCACGCATTGGGGCTCGCGCTCGCCCCGGCCGTCGCGAGACTACTGGCAGACGACAGTGCGGACTGCTCAACCAGCACTGGGGCGCCAGGCGTGCCTGACCTAGACCGCTCTTGAGCGATCGATCGGGTCTTGCCGACGTGGCACCGGTCCAGGTTGCAATGCTCGAGCCATCCTAAAGCCGGCGGCTCGATCGTCGTTGGAGGCTCTAAGCCTTTGCGTAGGGTCACTAATGCAGCACCTATGGAACGGCCCGGATCCGAGCTGGCGCAAGTGATTCCTGTTGCCGAAGTTCGCCGCGCACACGGAACCCTGTCAGCGTTCCGTGTGCGCGGCCATGAGGTTACGCCGGTGCCTTGTCGAGGAATCCGAGAACCTGTTCAATGCGGCCCTGCGCGTCGCTGACGATGATGTCGAAGCCGATCACGATCGGCTCGGCGCCTGTGGGGCCAAGCCCCCACTGAAAGCGGGTGAAGTTGTGATGTGCGTCGGGTTGGGCCATGAGCGTGAACTCGAACGCCGGGAACTGCTCTCGCACGGCACCGATCGTGGCCGAGATCTGGTCTCGTCCCGCGACATCGACCATAGGGTCTGTGTACGTGGCGGCTTCCGTCCAATGCTCGGAGAGGAGGCGATCACGTGCGTTCGTCTCCGTGGCGTTCCAAGTCTGCAAATAACGGTCGGCGATGGTGGTCATGTCGAGGCCCTTCGGTATCGGCCGCAGCGGAAGTGCCGCGGTGAAACCATGGTGGGCGCGGACAGGTAGTCGTGTCGATTACCTCAGAGGTAATCGGCCAAGTCGGTGCCGTCAGCTAGGGTCGAGAGTCATGACCGTGATCCACGCCGGCGACATCGGGGCTCTGTTGCGTGGCTGGCGCGAGCGGAGACGGCTCAGCCAGCTCGAGCTCTCCGCCCGCGCAGACGTCTCCACCCGGCACCTCAGCTTCGTCGAGACCGGCAGGTCGAAGCCCACCCGAGAGATGATCGATCGACTCTCGACGCACCTCGACATACCGCTCCGCGAGCGCAACCAGCTCCTTCTCACCGCAGGGTTTGCGCCGGCGCATCCAGAGCGAGCGATGAACTCGCCGGAACTTCGCTCGGTGAGCTCCGCGTTGCGGAGGATCCTCGACGCCCATGCGCCCTACCCTGCACTGGTGCTCAACCGCTGGTGGGACATCGTCGATCGCAATAACGCGACCGATGTACTGCTCGAGGGATGCGCACCGCACCTGCTCGAGTCCCCGGTCAATGCCGTGCGCCTGTCGCTGCACCCGAAGGGGCTCGCGCCGCGGATCCGCAACCTCGGCCAATGGCGAACCCACCTCATCGGTCAGGTGCGCGCTCGTGCCGATCGCACCGGCGACGACCGCCTTCTTCGCCTGGCCGAGGAGGCGGCAGCCTACCCTGGCGACGACGTGGGGCGACCGGCGGTCACGGATGTCGTCATTGCGCTCGAGCTTGAGATCGCGGGCCAGCCCTTACGCTTCTTCAGCATGTCCGCAGCCGTCGAGTCCGCGCTCGACATCACCATCGACGAACTGCGTATCGAGTCCTTCTATCCCGCCGATGACACCACGGCACGTATCCTGCGCTTCTGAGCGCGAGCCATCATCTCGTTGGCCCACCGATTCGCGGTGAACTCGGGTCATTGACCGGGACCTCCTAGCCGATGACGATTTTTACGGCGTAGGGTCCTTCACGATTGTCTCCTGCAGCTGCTCTAACCGGTGTGACGTGGCAAGAGCTCGGCTTATGTCGACGGCGTCCGCCCGTCGTCCATATCTTGCTAGGAGGTGCCAGACCCTCTTGAGCGATTGCAGGTCATGTCGCCCGGAGCGTGCCGCGGAACCCAGAACGTCGGGCTCAAGCGTCCCAGCCAAGGTCGCGGCCAGATCCGAGTATTCCGCGCCGCGGTAGGCGGAGTCGAGGTCCCCGGTCTCGACGCTGAAACCGGGATGGAACTCAACATCAGAGAGGAGGGATGCGGCGGCGTGCACGAACGTGTCTCGATAGCAAGGATCGAGAACGATCGCTTCCACGTCAGTCGCGAAATCGACTCCCCCATGGACATGCGCTTCGACATACCTATCCAACGGATCCTTTTCCTCGGACAGCATTCTCTCCACCAAGGTAGGCACGTCCTCGATGCGCGCGATTCTCTCGGGCTCGAATACCGAATCCGGATAGCAGTAGGTCGCCATTTCCGATAGTCCCGGGCGGAGACGAACAAACGCCGAACCGAAACGCGTGGCAGAGCCGTACGCGTCACCGAGGTCCAGTGCGCCGTAGACGGGGCGGGCGTCAGCGGGCGCAGAGTCGTAGCGGCCGTTGAATAGACGACTTTCCCAAATCCAACGGTCCCCACCCTGATGGGCAGTGAGGCCACCGTTCGACGTGCCCGTTCGGAACTGTGAGAGATATCGACCGCTCGATACCATCGCGTCAATCACAGCCGCGCCGCGGTATGGCCAGTCAGGATGAAAATGCAGGAGAATACTCGCGCGCATGCGACCGACAATAGCAACGTATGCCCTGCAGTGCCGGTGTTGGCAAGTAGCAACAGTCACCCGCCGAAACGATCGTTTCGGGGGGGCTCCAACGGGTGACGCTGTTCCCGAGCAAGTTCATCAGAGAAAGACGGACGACAGTAGCAAGATCGGGATCGACCCAAGCGTGGTGATGAAGATCGTGTCACGCGCAAGAACCACTGACGCGTCGTATCGCTGCGCGTAGTTGAGAACGTTTTGAGCAGCCGGCAGCGCCGCCATGAGGACAACTGCGCGGAGCGCGTCGGGCGGAAGGGCAAGTGCCGAACCAATCGCCAATGCCACGACCGGCATCACTACGATCTTGATCACTGACGCGAGGATGACGTCTCGCCGGTTCGTCCCGGGCGCGAGGACGCGTTGCCCATGCAACGAGATCCCGAATCCGATCAGCACGGAGGGTACCGCCGCGGCCCCGACGAGCTCGACTGGTTCCATCACAGCGGTGGGGATCTCGAGCCCCGTTAACGCGATGAGAACGCCGATTGCGGAAGCGATGACGATCGGATTGGTCACCGGCTGCAACAGGATCCGTCCGAGCCGCACTTTCTCACTCCCCGCGAGGTCGAGAATGGTCAACGCGATCGGAGCGAGGAACAGGACCTGGAGCAGAACGATGGGAGCCGAGTAGGCGGCATCTCCCAATATGTACGTAGCCAGCGCGAGCCCGAGATATCCACCGTTCACGTAGCTGGACGACAGTGCGCCGATCACTGTCTCACTGGAGCGCCGGTGCAGAAGCATCCGTGCGATCACCGCGTAGACGCCTGCACACATGATTGCGGCCGCAGCCGACGTCAGCAACGCAGTTGAGAACAGCATCCGCACGTCTGCCGCGGACAGCACCGTGATGAGCAGACACGGCGTGAAGACAGTGAAGGTTAGCTTCGACAACGCGACGGCGCCATTCGAACCGATGAGATTCGTGCGGCCGATCACGTACCCACCAGCGATAACAGTCAGAATGATCGCAAAGCCGGTCAGGACGTTCCCCACACTGGATGGTATCGGTCGCGGCCGCCCGACACGTCGCTCGGTCCCACGTCATCGACATGGATTCAAAGTCGTCCGCGTCACCTCAGCCGAAAACGATCGTTTGCGGTGGGTCGACCAGAGCTTCTAAGCGTGCGCGCACGCGGGGTGTCTACATGTCGCGGTAGCGCTGCGCCTGGTCGATCCGAGTGGCGAGTTCGTCGCGGAATACGGGGCGTCCGATGTCGGTGTCGGTTCCGCTGAAGTAGGGGGCCGTGTAGGCGGGGGTGTCCCGCTGGAATCGCCACCCTTCCGACAGGGCTCCGACGTCCAACGCGTCATAGCCGATGGCGTCGAGGAAGTCGGTGACGGTCTGTTTCGCGGCGGCGTCGTCTCCGGCGATCGCGAGAGTGGACCGGTCTGGGTCGCCGGAGGGCCGCGCGAGGCTGGACAGGTGCGGGTAGTAGATGTTGTTGAAGGCCTTGACGACTCGCGAGGCCGGCAGGTGTGCCTGCAGGAGTTCCGCGGTTGTGGTGGTCTCGTCGTCGAGCTCTGAGATATGCCCGTCGCGTTCGGGGTAGTAGTTGTTGGTGTCGATCACTGTCTTGCCACGCAGCTCGCTCACGGGCACGTAGCCGTAGGCCTTCAGCGGGATGGTGACGACGACGATGTCGCCGGCGGCGGCGGCTTCTGCGGGCGTCGCTGCGCGGGCGTGGGGTCCGAGGTCGTGGATGAGGTCGGTGAGGGTGTCCGGGCCTCGGCTGTTGCTGAGTACCACGTCGTAGCCTGCGGCGACGGCCAGGCGGGCGATGCCGCTGCCGATGTTTCCGCTTCCGATCAATCCGATGGTGGTCATGGAATCTCCTTCTTATCTGCGGCGCGTCAGCGCCGATGTGGGGCGCGGGTTCCTGGACCGGTGGTTCAGGAACCCCTGTGGTGTCTAGATCTCGAGGTCGAGGATGGCGATGTCGGCGGGCTGTCGGAACTTGAGAATGGCCATGGCCACGTCGAGGTGTCGGGGGTCCGTGGAAAACGCGTCGAGTGCGGCGCGGTCGTCGAGTTCGGCGACGAGGCCGAAGTCGAAGTTACTCTCGATGCCGATGTCGGCACCGGCCTCGAGGGAACGCAGCCCGGGGATGATGCCGACGAGCGCTTCGAGATCATCGCTTGCGGCTTGGATGCGCTCGGACCCGGTGCCGTCGTTGACGCGGAAGAGAACGATGTGTCTGATCATGGTGGGTCCCTTACTGTGCGGTGTATCCGCCGTCGATGATGAGGTCGGTGCCGGTGACGAAACGGGATTCGTCACTTGCGAGGAAGAGGACTCCGTAGGCGATGTCGATCGGGTCGGCGGCGAATCCCATCGGGATCTTCGCGAGGACTGCCGCAGTGACCTCCTCGGAGAACGCCTGCATGATCGGTGTGTTGATCAGACCCGGGTAGACCGTATTCATGCGCACTCCCGTCTGTGCGACGTCGAGCGCGATTTCCTTGGTGATCGCGCGTAGCGCGCCTTTGGTCGACGAGTACGCGACGGAGCCTCCGCTGATACCGCCCACGAGTCCGGCGGCCGAGGAGATGTTCACGATCGATCCTGCCCCGAGGGTTTTCATCTGCGGCATGACGGCTTTGATGCCGAGGAGTGTGCCGGTGATGTTGACGTCGAGGATGCGGGTGACCTCGTCGGCGTCGATGTCCCAGACATCCTCACGGGTCTTGCCGGGCATCGCGGCGTTATTGATCAGGATATCGATCTTCTCGAACGCCTCCACGCCCTTGGCGACGACGTCGACCCAGTCACTTTCGCTGGCGATGTTGTGCTTCAGCCCGATGACGGCCTCGGTGCCGAGTTCTGTGTTGATTTCGGCGATCGTCTCAGCGAGCAGGGTGTCGTTGAGATCGGTGGCGATGACGTTCGCGCCTTCCTGGGCGAAGAGCTTCGCTTCGACCTTCCCTTGTCCGCCGGCTGCTCCGGTGATGAGTGCGACCTTGTTGTCCAGACGTCCCATGACGTGCTCCTTTGTATGGTGCACCGCATTGCGGTGCGGGTGGTGTCCTGTATCAGTCAGCGACCGGTGCGGGCCGGCGGTGCTTTCCGAGGAACAGGGTGCCGATGACGGCGGCGAGGGCGATGAAGAAGGCGGCGGTGAACGCCGATTGTCCTGCGTCCACGGTCTGGGCGACGGACAGCGCACCGGCATGGGCCGCGTTCGCTCCGATCGTGTAGGCGGAGACGAGAAGCGCGCCTCCGGCGGCGCCAGCGAGCTGCTGTGCGGTCGTGAACGCCGCGCTCCCGTACGGGTAGAGCTCGGAGCGCAGAGACGACAGGGCCAGGGTGGTGATCGGTGCCCACATCATCGCCTGGGATGCGGAGACGACCAGGTAGGTGGCGAGGTAGAGCCAGACGCTGTGGGTGTCGTTCAGGGTGCTGAGGTACCAGATGCTCGCGGCCCAGATGATGCCACCGGGGATAACGAGCGGCCTGGCGCCGAACCGGTCGAAGATCCGGCCTCCCACGGCGGAGACGAGAGCGATCACGGCGCCGCCGGGAACGAGGAACAGTCCGATCGACAGAGTGTCGAGCCCCAGCGACCCAGTAAGGACCAGGGGAAGGACCAGCCCGATGCCGAAGGCGTTCAGGCCGATGAACACCATGACCAGCAGAGGGATAACGAAGGCCTTCGTGCGGAAGATGCGCATGTCAAGCAGGGGATCCCGGTCCCGCCTGCGCAGGGAGATCTGGCGGAGGACGAACGCGGCGACGCCGAGAACGCCGACCACGATGGGGATGACCGGTGAGACGACGGCGTGACCGGAGGCGGACTCACCAATCGAGGAAAGGCCGAAGATCAGCGCGCCGAACCCGACTGCCGACAAGATCAGGGAGATCACGTCGAGGGTCGCGGGTTCCGGGGTCGTGATGTTCTTGAGCTTGACCGCTCCCAGAATGAGCGCAAACACCGCGATGGGGAGCACGAGGATGAACAGCCACTGCCACGGCAGGAAGGAAAGGATGAGGCCGGAAACTCCGGGACCCAGCGCGGGCGCCAGCGCGGGGACGGCGGTGACGAGCGCCATGATGCTGCCGCGGCGCGACTCGGGAACCAGCCGCATCGCGGTGGTCATCAGCAGCGGGAGGAACACGGCAGTTCCCGCCGCCTGGATGACGCGTCCGGTGAGGAGCACACCGAACCCGGGGGCTGCGGCCGCGACCGCGGTACCGATGATGAACAGCGTCAGGGCCGTGAGGAAGATCGTCCGCATGTGGAAGCGACGCATCACGTACCCCGTCGCAGGTATCAGGACAGCCAGCGTCAACAGATACCCCGTCGTCAACCACTGCCCCGTCGACGGGGTGATACCCAAATCAGTGATCAATGTCGGGAGTGCGACGCCGAGCAACATCTCGTTCAGCAGCACGAGGAAGGTGGACGCCATCAGGAGGCCGATGATGAGGGCGTCGCCGGGAGCGAGCCGCTCCACCTGGGCCCTGGCCTTCCGGGAGGGGGCGACGGCAGCGTCAGCTGGAGTCTGAGCGGTCATGTCTGTGTTCGTCATAGGGTGGCGTACTCCGTGTGGGGCTGAGATAAGAGTGAGAAAGTTGTGAGCCTTGGCCTCATCGGCGTCGAGGCTGCCCCGCTAGTCCTGGCCCGATGCGCTGGTGACGCGCGGATCGAGCCCGTACTGCGGCCGGGCACCGAGATGGTCGCGGAGGGTGGTTCCCTCGTAGTCCTCGTGGAAGAGTCCTCGCTGCTGCAGGATCGGGACGACCTCGTCGACGAAGGTGTCGATGCCGTCTTCGTAGGTGTCGATCGACACCCAGAACCCATCGACCGCGCCCGCTTCGAACCACTCCTGCATGTGGTCGGCGGTGACCGCCGCCGACCCGACAGTGGTGGGATGGTAGTCGATCACACCGTGGGCGAGGATCTCGCGGACGGTCCATCCCTGTCGCGCGATCTCCAACGCTCGAGGCGCCCGGGGGTCGAACGGTGTGGCGCGAGCTGTCGCAAGCTCCTCGTCGGTCAGGGTGTCGTCGATGCGGCGAGGATCCAGGCGCAGACCGAGCATCTGCCCCAGGTACGACACACGCTGCGGGAACGTGTTCGCACCAAGCACCAGACGACGATCGATTGCCTCACGCACGGTCGGCGCGATCGCGGGCATGATGCCGGCGAAGAACTTGATCTCGTCCGGGTCGCGTCCCGCATCGACCGCGGCACGTCGCGCTGCTTCACGCTGCGCGCGGGCGTCGTCGATCGTGAATGTCGACCCGATCACCCCGGAGGAGTAGCGCCCGGCGATGGTCAGACCATACTCGCCGCCGCCCGCGGAGAACAGCACAGGCTGCCCCTGTTCGGACGGCGGGATAGGCAGTGGCCCGCGGGAGGCGACGTGCTGGCCCTGCAGATTGATGGGCTGGATCTTGGTCGGGTCAGCGAACCGTCCGGTTGTGGGGTTCGCGATCCACGCGTCCCGTTCCCAACTTCCCCAGAGCGCCTGCACGATCTGGATCACTTCATGTGCACGCCCATACCGTTCCGGGCGGTCCGCAATCTGTTGTCCGAAGTTGGCGGCCGCGTTCGGGTCACTTGTGGTGGCGGGGTTCCAGCCGACCCGCCCGTGACTCATGACGTCGAGCGCCTTGAACTGGCGGGCCAGGTTGTACGGCTCGATGAACGTCGTGGAACCGGTCGACACCAGACCGATCCGCTCGGTCCCGCGCGCGACGGCAGCGAGCGTGAGGAGCGGATCGAGAGTCATCTGCGGCGCCTCGAAGGTGAGGTCGCTGGAGAGGGCGGGAGTGTCGGGCAGGAACAGGAACTGGAACTTGCCGCGCTCCGCTGCCTGCGCGTAGCGCACCATGGCGTCGAAGTCGGTGTAGTTCTTCGGGTCGACGTTCGAGGCGCGCCATGAAGTTACTTGCGCGCCGTAGCCGTTGCCGAACTGCATGCCGAGAAGCATTTTCTGTGAAGCCATGGGGTTCTCCAGGGGTGGAAGCTCAGTGAGAGAGGTGATGTGTCGCGCTGTCGAAGAACACGAGAGGACGAAGCCCCGCGGTCCGGTCCAGCCGGTGAACGTCGAGGAGCGTCAGGACGTGGTCACCGGCGTCGATCTCCGCACGAGGCGTGACAGTCAGCTTCGCGAGGCTGCCGCGAACGAACGCGTCGCCTTCGTCGCCGATCGTCATCTCGATGCCGTCGAACCGGTCCTGGGCAGGTCGTCGGAGACGCGCGAGGATCTCCGACTGGTCCTCGCTCAGTACGCTGATCCCCCATCTGGAGGCGCGCCGCAGCACGGGCCAGGTCGTTGATGTGCGCGCGAACGACAGCGAGACGAGCGGCGGCTCCAAGGAGATTGATACGAGGGAGCTCGCTGAGAGTCCGACAACATGGCCATCGATCTGTGCTGCCACGACGGCCACGCCTGTCGGGAATCCCGCGAGGGTGCGGCGCATCGACTCCCCGGAGGGTGTCAGCTCATCGGACCCGATGAGTCGTAGATCGCGAGTGCTTGTTGATGCCATAGAGACATGCTCAAACATTCACATCTATGTGAATGTCAAATCGAGCACGTCATGTTCGCTATTGGCGGACGATGGACGCGACCTGTGCACACACCAGGGGCTCTTGCTCGGTGATCTGGGCCGCCTCGCGCGGGCTCAGGAAGCGAGCGTGCGCTGCCTGGTGTCGGCGGCGTCCATGGCCTCTACGTATCGCGTGAGCGCCTCATGGCTGTGCTGCAGGAACATGATGCGTTCCGCCATCCGATCTCGCTCTCGAACGAGGATCTCTCGCAGTTCGGGATCGGGGTCTGCGACGACGATCTCCTGGGACTGGTCCAGACACGGCAGCATGTCACCGATGATGCGAGTCGGGATTCCGGAGTCGAGGAGACCGCGGATCTTCGACACCCTGTCCACGAGGTAGGCATCGTACTCTCGGTAGCCGTTGTCGAGACGACGAGGAGTGACCAGCCCCTGCTCTTCGTAGTAGCGCAGCAACCGCGGTGCGACCCCAGTCCTCTTTGCCAACTCACTGATCTTCATGACGCTCCTCCACTATGACAACCATGTCAAGCTTACGTGGAGATGCATCGCGAATGCCCCCTTCCGTCTGCGCACCGTTTCGGAGTGATGGTCGAGGCATGCGACAGCGACAGCCGACCGACCGAACAGAAACGATGGTGCGTTGACCGGTTGAGACCACCCTCGATTTGCCCGGCAGGTTGTGAGACAAAGATATGAGACTCGTACGACCGCGAAGTCTTGCCAACCGTCTCCCGTCCCGATAAGGCGTCTCGTATCCGTAGGGATACGATTCAGGCACCGTGTCGCGTATGAGGCACGCGCGCGAGCATCTTCATCGGGCGGACCTTACGGGAATCGACGGCCCGGCGACTGTGCGGTGGCGAAGCCGTCAGCATGTATCTCGGCGGACGTCCACCTTACGGGCGATGTGTAGTGAGCAATTCTGCCGTGGATAGCCGACCGGTGGCGATCGCACGCGAGCCACTAACCGGCTCGCCCGGGTATCCGAGCGAGATTGCGTGGCGAGGGAGCCATCCGCTTTCGACTTTTAATAGTTGTGCCGCCGCCGTCACGTTCGCCTCCGGGTAGATCGTTGCCAAACAACTCCCTAGCCCCAATGCAGTTGCGGCGAGAGTAATAGATTGGCTGACCTTTCCGAGGTCGAACTCGGTGTCCTGAAAGCCGTTGTCGGCCGAGAGAAGCACCAGCGCGCACGGCGCTGACGCAAGATGTTGCGCATACGCTCCCAGGCCACCCAGCTTCTCGAGGAGCTCCCTCTCGAAGACGGGGACAAATCGCCATGGTTGCCGATTTCGCGCAGAGCCCGTCCACCGAGCCACCCCGACAATTTGTGCGAGCACTTCCGGAAGCACAGGACGATCAGCGAATGAGCGAACAGCCGCGCGCGCGGTGAGAGTACGAATCAAGTCCAGAGATTCCATCTCATCAGCTTCCCATCCTCGATAATGGATCTCGCCCGCTCGGCGTTCCCTTGACGGCACCCGCGGTGTTACCAACCCGCCATAACTAGGTGAGATGGACCGATGCCCAAGCGAACCGCCATGACCGACCAGCGTGTCTCGTAACCTACGTGTGTCAAAGCCCGTGGGTTACGCGACACCTACCGCCGCCGTTCGCAAGCAGACTGGATGCGTCTCCTCAAGATCAGCCAGAACCGCTCGCCGGTTGGTAGTTATGACGAGCGTTTGGCGCAGCAGTTCCGAGCCCGATGTCTGGACCACGCCTTAAACGACCATTTTCGGCAGGGCTACACGTTGTGCGAGCGCATGCGTCTATACGTTCGTTATCGATCTCGATTGTTCTCGTTCGATGTCATGCTGAGAGGGTCACATCGCAACCCCGGATCTGGAGCGCAACATGACTCGTGAACTCGTCTATACCGGCTTCATCACCGTCGACGGCATCGTTGATTCGCCCGGAGGTACTGTCGAAGGTCACCCGAACGGCGGCTGGGTAATGCGCACACCGTTCGATGCTGACGCCTACTCGCTGAAGGGCGACGAGCTGGCTGACACGACAGCATTG
>Ga0308157_10003151_pt1 | contig 24767 bp, 20 predicted proteins | sample PhyBR1_FD_201035 | JGI IMG/M metagenome (GOLD analysis project Ga0308157, IMG submission 201035) | Phyllosphere microbial communities from UC Gill Tract Community Farm, Albany, California, United States - DLSLB.R1 | ecosystem: Host-associated > Plants > Phyllosphere > Unclassified | place: USA...
ATGAAGGCAAAGCGGGAGCACATTGTTCCTCTTTCTGATCAAGCGCTAGAAATTTTGGAAGTAATGAAGCCTATCAGTATTCATCGTGAGCATGTATTTCCAAGCCGCAACGATCCAAAAGTGCCAATGAATAGCCAAACTGCTAATGCTGCATTAAAGCGGATTGGTTATGGTGGTAAACTTGTTGCACATGGACTACGTTCAATTGCCAGTACAGCAATGAATGAAAAGGGATTTAATCGTGATGTAATCGAGGCAGCCCTCGCTCACAGTGATAGGAATGAGGTAAGGAAAGCTTATAATAGAACGACTTACTTAGCTCAAAGAATGGAATTAATGGATTGGTGGGGTGAATTCTGCAATGTAAAAAAATAATTTAACGTTGGCTGACGAGATATTTGTCAGCCAACATCCCTAACCCACCTAAAATTAGCCTATGATTTTGACAAGTACTTCCTTCGCCCTTAACAAGGTAGACTGACTCACACTTTCATCATTTTCATGCTTGCTAATCTTGGCTAGCATATTCTTGCAATACTCTAAAAACTTGGCCTTATTTATCTTTGATAGCTTGTGAATATTGTTTGCATGGAATTCTTTGTATTTTGCAATCTGTCTTAATGTATAAATATCTACATTCAAGTTACTTAATAGATTATTTGCTTTCTCAAAATTAGAAAATACGATATTTCCATCTGGCACTTTCTCACTGGATAAGAGATAAAGCTTTGCCTGTTGAGTGTCAATATTGTTCGTGTGATAATTTTTTCTTTGCGTTGCAAGCGCATATGCTTGATCTAGGAATTGTTGCGCCTTTGGAAAATTTTGAAATGCTATGTAGCACATCGCATATTGCAACCAAAAATGTGGATTATAACTTAACCATGACACCTCAATTTTCAAATCTTCGTAATACCTTTGCAGGTTACCAATCTTTAAGTTTTCAGGTAACAATTGTTCAATGAAAGAAAATTTAAGCATAGCTTTAAATATTCTATCTTGCTCATGGTTTTTTGCACCCAACTGACTGAATTTTGATGCTATAGCTAGCATTCTTTGAGTAATTGACGTTGCGGAAAAGTTATTTTTAAGAAGAAAAATACAGAATAAACTTGAACCATTAATTACCTTGCCATTATTAAAGTTAAATATTTCCTTAAAGTTCTTATTTAAGGTAAAGGCAGGTTCATATATAGAATCGTTACCAGCCAGTTCTGATATAATGCTCCTATTAGGATCAATCCCTAGAATTTGGCATAAACAAATTGCAATCATTGTATCTTCGTGCTTTTTATTTTTCTTTAATTGAGTCAGCAAGCCCGATAACTTATTTTTTATCTGGGGTGAATTGAGAAGCGTCAATAAGGTTATTGAAAACTGACTGCTGTTTTCGCTTGAAAGATATCGCATTTTTTGATGCTCAGTATACCCAGCCTTTTCCCCCCACAAGCCTAAATTATCTATGATTTTAACAAAAGCTTTAATTTCATCCTCATCAAGAATATCAATATTAACTTCAGAGTATTTAAAAGGAATCATATCCAATTGTTCACGATGATATTCATGATCAGCCACTCTAGAAGTTGCTAAAACGGTGATATTATCGTAATCAGCTCTAGCAATATGCTCTATTAGCTCAATATACTTTTCGTATCTGTCCAACAATATTATACTTTTATCTTTTGTTTTTGCGAGAAAATCTACATCTGCTATAAAATCTGCATCTTCATCTTCAATCTCATAACATTCAAATCCTTTAAGTGTGAGAAAACTCCTAAGCTGTTTTATCATTATTGTTTTGCCGTTACCCAATGCAGAGTAAAGCACGACATGCTTACCAGCATCAATGAAAGACAACGTCTTTTCGATAATAGTCCTTTTAACGAGGAAAGGAACTTTAGAATTACCTAAAATAAAGTTATCAATATGATGATTTCCCAGATCACCATACATAAGTAACTTCTCTATCTCATCATCCCGAATATGCTCGGTCTCATTAGTAAGATTATAAACCGCTAGGGATTGAGAGATATATTCATGATCGGCACTATAATTCTCGAGCGTTTCGCTTGCCGCCTTAGCGAATCCTTCTAAACCGATTGGTACAACACTACCAAATTTACTCAATGTAAACTTCGACTCAAGATCAGGGTTTGGCGCAGTAATAAAATAAGTTTTCTCTTTTAAATCCGGGTCACTAGATAATATTTTTTTAATCTCAATGTCATACATTGAGTACCCCAAGAATATAATACAGTTACTTCGGTCTAAATCGCGCTTGAAGTAATAAAACCATTCAGAATCCAAGAACGAGTCTGCAGAAGAATATGATGAATCCGAGAGTTTAAATGAATTATTTAAACTTTCTTCATTCAAACTATTAATGGAACCATTGAGATGAACACATAAGTTCCCACGTTTATAAAATTCAGAAGTTTCATGTGTTAAATCAATAGTTTCTACTTTTAAGCCAACTTGTTCTGAGGCTATCTCGAAACACCTGTCATAATTTGTGGTATAACATCTCCTCCATGGTAAATTTGCGACTATTTTATGGTCGTTAGATAGACTTTTTATCGTATAAAACCTTCCCAGCAGCTCTATGATTTTTTTAGACGAAAATTTTGAAAGATAATAATCAGATGTGAACCTTAGGTTATCATTTTTTGGAATACCACATTCTTGACTCAACGCGTGTGAAAGCTCTATTGAAGCAGATAAAGTTACCCCGTCAATATTAACCGCTGTTCTTGAAAACCCTGCGCCCAAAAACAACATGGCTTTACCTTGCTGAATCTTTCTGACCAGTTTATTAACGTCAACTACTTCTTCAGCGAGGGTTAGGCCTTTAAAATCAATATCCATGCTCTTTCCTTTATAAAACCTCTATTTTAAGAATATTCTTATCATTAAGTTATACTTAAGTAAAGCAGGTTTCATTAAACACTTGCAGTTACTGGCAGTTCGTTTCCTAAGCCAAATTCATTTAATATTAAGACCTAGCGTTAGTAGCACTTTTTTTAGATATAAAATTTGAGCAGGAACGGGACATTTGAGCTTCTGATTCAGTTCCCCCTTCTGCGCGCGCTCGTAGCCCCGCCACGCCTGCCCGCTTTATGCAGCGTTTTTCATGCACCTGCATGATTAGGCCTGAGCCGCGCCGCTGCTGGCCTTTCCTGCCGTTCCGGGATGCTGGCGACTCATGCGTTTTCATGCAGCATAGACATGCACTCAAGCAGCGGACGTAAAAAAGCCCGGCACTGGCCGGGCTTCGGTGAGTTTCTGTGTCTGCGGCTCAGAAAAGTTTACGTTTGCGGCGGTCGGTTCTGGCTCCCCGGAAAGGATGCGCACCGCTCACGCTCAGCACGTCATCACGGAACATCAGCGGCTGATTTATGCTCGTCCATCGCTTAATCAGGTTCTGGATATATACGTGGTATAGCGTGTCGGCATCGTTCGCACCTTCGATAACCCCCGGTGCATGCGTTGAGCCATTACGTTCAAACTGGCTGTACTTCATCCTGAGCAGGCTGCTCAGCTCCGCGCCATGAATGATAAAGAAGTCATCAATCAGCGTATCAATGCGCTCATCCGTAATGCCCTCATGACAGAATACGTAAGCGTTAGCCTTACGCCCGGTTACGTCTGCCAGCACCGGCAGCTGCTTTTCCTTTTCGGCAATCAGCCCGGCAAGGTCTGATGCCGTTTCCTGCTGCTCCAGATACTCCGCCCGCAGCGCCTTCATCTCCGGCGTGACGTTGCCGCCATTCTGTCCCAGCAGTTCACGGAAGCGTGCCCGGTTGTCCCGGCTTACCTGCTCCATTTCGGCCTTACGCTGGCGCAGCTCATTGAGATTTTCAGTAGCGTCGTTTTCGGTTTGTCTTGCTTCCAGCCAGGCCAGCATCTTCGTGTTGAGGTCTTCGATACGCAGCCGCCATTCAGAGGACAGCCCCTTTACCAGCTCAGTGGTGTGCCTGATCACGTCGGCCTCGGGTAACCGCAGGAGCCATCCGGCTTCCTTGAGTGGACGCTGTGCTCTGGCCTGCGCCGTGCCGATACGGTTACCGGCGGCCTGAATCTGTTCGTCGGTCATCTGCTGCTGTGTCATGCTGTTTTTCCTCTCTGTCAGGGCTGTGCGTGGCGGTCTTTGCGTGCGCTGGCTGAACCATAGCGGCCCAGCGTCTGCGGCTGGCGAACCGGCACGTCATTCTGCGGTTCCGGCTCTGCCGCTTTGGGCCTGTGCGGCTTCATGATGATTTTCTCGACGCTCTCCAGCGCGGTGAAGGTGCAGGAGCAGTCGAGGTTCTGGCACTGGTACCAGGTACGTTTTACGGAGGGCACTTCATAAGCGCTGGTGCGGGTGTGGGCTACCTGACCACATTCGGGACATTTCAGGGCCATCTCGTTTCCTGTCGGCTGGTTTCAGTAAGTCAATTGTGCCGGGTCTGGCACAGCGGCTTCTACCGGAGGGCGTTGTATGACGGACCAGACAAAAGCATTACTTCTGGCGAGCCAGGAAAAGGTCTCACTGAAGTCTGTTATCAGCTTTCAGTTTTATATAAATCCTTCACTATTCTTCACCAGAGAGAAAAAAAGAGTAAATACAGTAAATTAAGAGGTGAAGAGTGAAAAAGTAATCCTTCACCCTCTGTTCACCATTGTTCATCGCCGGGATTCCGGTTTTATTCGCCCTTTAGAATGAGTAGTTTTTAAAATCCGGCTGAAGCAAACTTAAAGTTATTGGATAAAACCTTACTATCCCTCTTTAGTACTATTTAGTACTGTTCTGGTACACCCATTCTTTATGTGGTTTTTGTGCGACCGGTGAGACAGATTTCTGTTGTTGTCACCGGCAAAAATATTCGCAAAATAAAGAGCTACCCGATGCCGTACATACCTGTACGACGCTTAACGGATACAAAAGAGGTAGCTCATGCACACGACTTTAAACGCTCATTCATCCGCCCCGGCGGCCCCTGCCATGCCGGTATCATTCCCGGTCCAGGAACGCTTTATGCGCCTGCCGGAAGTGCTCCACGTCTGCGGCCTGTCCCGCTCAACCATCTATGACCTCATCAGCCGCAATGCTTTTCCGGCGCAGGTATCGCTTGGCGGCAAGAACGTCGCGTGGCTTGCCAGCGAGGTCAGCGCCTGGATGAATGCACGCATCGCCGCCCGCGCAGCATGATCTTCACCAACTGTTGAGATTTTCCGCCATGCTGCATTTTCCTGTGTTCCCCGGCTTGCGCGCCGGGGGCATTCCCTGGTACAGTCTCTCTGCTGTCGCAAAATCGGCAGCCGGGCGTGGAAACCCGAGCAAAACAAAGGCGACACCAGACGCGCCATGCGTCTTTTTTTGTGTCTGTGCCCATGTGCACCCATTTTTCGGGCGGCGGTTCTGTTTCCGCTGTGCCTTTTGCGTAATGGTGGCCCGGGCGGGGCAGCCTTCGGGCTGGCCGGTTTCCTTTGTTGCCGGTATTTCCACCCCCGTCCGGGCTGCCACCCATGAGCGTGGAAACTCTGGTGGTAGCTGTAAAAAGCTAACAAAGGAGTTTGCCCCTATGGCTGCGGTTCTTAATTCCCCGTACCCTCAGTTTGTTTTCGTCTTTGCCGCCGTGCGCCGTACCGAGCGCCAGCAGCGTATCCACATGCTCCGCACCGTTGCCACTGACGAACGCGCCGCCCGCCTGCCGCTGGCCCGCGATTACGTGCTGTCCCTTGCTGCCCGCCTGCCGGTCCGGGAGGTACGCGCATGACTCACGCCACCATTTCCCACGCCGACCTGCTACGCCTTGAGCACCTGCGCAACGCCGGGCGCTTTATCAGCGACATGACCCTGCTTCAGGAGTGCCACGAGCAGCCACAGGTCACACAGCAGGCCCAGCTGAACTCGCTTATTTTCCTCATCACCGAGCAGCTGGACGGAGTGGTTAACCGCTGTCAGGACGGCTGGATGAACGAGGAGGTTGAGTGATGAGCACACGAACCCTTTCCCCCGAGCTGCGTTCCGCGTTGTCCCGCCGCGCGGTGGCCTGCGCCTGGCTGACCGTCTGCCGCGAACAGAAGCGCTATCCCGGCCTGACGCTGGCGCGTCTTGAGCACGCTATCGAAACCGAGCTTGAGGGCTTCTACCTGCGCCAGCACGGACGCCTGCGCGGTCAGGAAATTGCCTGCGCGCTGCTCGACGACCTGCTGGCCGCCGGGCCGCTGAAGTCGGTTCCGTGCCTGAGCTTTCTGGGACAGGTGGTGATGGATGAACTCTGCGGGCGTCTCAAAGACGCGCCGGTGCTGCACTGAGGGAGAACAGAATAATGAAAATGACCGTTTCAGACGCGGCAAAAGCCGCGCGGGGCCAGTGGCCCCGCATCCTGCCCGCGCTGGGCGTAAAGGTGGTAAAGAACCGCCATACCTCCTGCCCGGTGTGCGGCGGAATCGACCGCTTCCGCTTTGACGACCAGGAGGGACGCGGCACGTGGATTTGTAATCAGTGCGGTGCCGGTGACGGCATGGACCTGGTGAAAAAGGCCCTCTCACTGAGCCTGACCGAAGCCGCAGCGCGGGTAAACGGCCTGACCGGCAGCCTGCCACAGGCGGACAACACGCCTGCCGCCAGCGCGGGTGAAGATAACGAAGCCGCACGTGCCGCCGCCGTGAAGCAGGCACAGCAACTGGTCAGCACGGCGCAGCAGGCAACCGGCAACGCCTACCTGTCCCGCAAGGGCTGGCCGCAGCAGTCCTGCCTGACGCTGACGAAGCCGCAGAAAGTCGCGCTCACGCCCTATCGTGCCGGTGACTTGCTCGTTCCAGTGCACGATACGGGCGGCCAGCTGGTGAACGTGCAGCTGATTAACGCCGCAGGCGAAAAGCGCACGCTGAAGGGCGGCCAGGTAAAAGGCGCGTGCCACGTTCTCAGTACCGGCAAATCGGCAGCGCGCATCTGGCTGACGGAGGGCTACGCCACCGGCCTGACGGTGCACAACCTGACCGGGGATGAGGTGTGGATTGCCCTGTCGTCCGTTAACCTCCTTTCTCTGGCTGGCCTTGCCCGTGAAAAGCACGCCGCACTGCCGCTGCTGATTGCCGCCGACCGCGACCTGAACGGCGACGGCCAGGCTAAAGCAAAGCAGGCCGCCGAAGCCAGCCGCGCCGTCGTGGCCCTGCCGCCGGTGTTCGGCGACTGGAATGACGCCTTCATGCAGCACGGTGAGGAAAGCACCCGGCGGTCGCTGGCCGAAGCCGCCACGCCGCCCGCCGCCAGTCCGTTCGACGTGATGAGCGAGGCGGAGTTTTCGGCCATGAGCGCCAGTGAAAAGGCGGAGCGCGTGGCGGAGCACTACCGCAGCGCGCTGGCCGTGGACGCCAGCGGGGAAATTCTGTCCCGCTACCGTTCCGGCGCGTGGAAGGTGATTTCCGGGAAGCAGTTTGAGCGTGACGTGGCAAAGCTGTTCCAGCGCCTGCGCGCGCCGTTTTCGGCGGGCAAGATTTCAGGCGTGGTGGACACGCTGAAGCTGATGCTGCCGCAGCAGGCCGACCCGGCGCGCCGCCTGATTGGCTTCCGTAACGGCGTGCTGGATACCCGCACCGGCGGCTTCAGCCCACACAGTAAAGACTTCTGGCTGCGCACGGTCAGCGAGGTGGACTACACGAAGCCCGTTCAGGGTGAAACGCTGGCGGACCACGCGCCGAACTTCTGGCAGTGGCTCGACCGCGCCGCCGGACGTGACCCGGCCAAACGCGACATCATTCTGGCCGCGCTGTTTATGGTGCTGGCGAACCGCTACGACTGGCAGCTGTTTCTGGAAGTTACCGGTCCCGGCGGCAGCGGTAAGAGCATCATGGCGGAGATCGCCACCATGCTGGCCGGAACGGACAACACCACTTCAGCAACTATCGAAACGCTGGAGTCGTCGCGCGAACGTGCGGCGGTGATTGGCTACTCGCTGATTATCCTCCCCGACCAGGAAAAGTGGAGCGGCGACGGCGCGGGCATCAAGGCGATTACCGGCGGCGATGCGGTGTCCGTTGACCCGAAGTACCGCGACGCCTACTCAACCCACATTCCGGCGGTGATTCTGGCAGTGAACAACAACCCGATGCGCTTCACCGACCGCAGCGGGGGCGTGTCGCGCCGCCGGGTAATTCTGCACTTCCCGGAAATCATTCCGGCAGATGAGCGCGACCCGCAGCTGAAGGAGAAAATCAGCGGTGAGCTGGCCGTCATCGTGCGCCAGCTGATGCAGCAGTTCAACCAGCCGCAGCAGGCCCGGTCGCTGCTTCAGTCGCAGCAGAACTCTGACAAGGCCATGCGCATCAAGCGCGATGCGGACCCGATGGTGGACTTCTGCGGTTACCTGTTCACCACGCCGGAACCAAATGCGCTCTATATGGGGAACGCCAGCATCAGGCCGCTTCAGCCCAGGCGTTATCTCTATCACGCCTATCTTGCTTACATGGAGGCCAACGGCTACAAGAATCCGCTCAGCATGAAGATGTTTGGCCTGTCGCTGGAAAGCATCATGCGGGAATACGGACAGCAATACATGAAGCGGCGTACAAAGCTGGGTATGCAGACGAATCTTGACCTGACGGAAGAAAGCAGCACCGACTGGCTGCCAAAGTGCGACGCCCTTCCAGCAGCATGACTATCTAAACCGGCGAAAGCCGGTTTTTTATGCCTGAACTTCACCGGTGATGAATGATATCCTTCACCCTACACCTATCATTCACCAGGTAATTTACTGATATATATAAATAAAAAATGGTGGTGAACAGTGTGAAGATTTTTCTGTAAAATCTTTTTTTGTCACACTCCTTTTCTTATCAAGCGCATGATGTAATTGGCCCGCTAAATGCTTACATTGCTGAAATCACGATGTATAAATCAACGCGGAGCAGGTTATCCAGGTGGGCTGCTCCAATACAGCTAAGCAGGCCCGGTCCGTAATTAAGATGTTAAATTTTTAAGGAAGCTCATGGATATTCTAAATAATCGAGAAATTGCAATTACGTTATGGCTTCTGGTAATTTCTTTTTATATTCTTTCTTCCTCTAAAATGGCTGCAATTAGGGATTCTTTCAAAGGTGTCCTAGCGGCTTTATTTGTTAGACAAATTATGTCCATCCTTAGCTTGATGGTTGCGTATATGGTGATTGTCATTTACTGGCTTTCGGAGCTGGAACTATGGAATTTTGAACAGTTAAAAAACACTGTTTTTTGGTTCTTTTCCATTGGTTTTATGTCGCTATTTAAACTTGAAAAAATAAAAAAAGACAAGACATTCTTCAAACGCTTAGTTTTAGATAACTTGAAACTACTAGCAATTCTTCAATTTATCGTTGGCGTATATAATTTCTCTCTCTGGCTCGAGTTTCTATTAGTGCCAGTTTTAGCATTGCTGGGGGCTATGCTGACTATTGCTGCAACTGACAGAAAATATCAACAGGTCAAGATTTTTCTAGAACATTGCCTCACATTATTCGGAGGTTTGTTAATCGCCTACACATTCTATATGTTAATGACCAAATTTGGTGAGTTTGGAAAAGAAAAAACCGTGTACGATTTCACTACTCCTCCACTGTTAACTCTTTTTTTCTTACCATTCATTTTCTTCATGTTAGTTTATTCGGCATACGAGAATGCTTTTATTCGCCTGAGATTTTCAATAGATTGCAAATTACATAGATTCTTAGCCAAAATTCTTGCATTTATATTATTTAATTTTCGACTCAGCTTATTAGAACGATGGTCACTTCAAGTCGCTAAAACAAAAATAAAGTCTTTCTCAGATTTAATTGATACTTTTAAATATATATTTAAAGTGAGACATTCCGAAAAAAACTTGAAGGAAGTACCAAAAGCACATGGCTGGTGCCCATATAAAGCCAAAGATTTTCTCATAAACGAGGGGCTGAGCACTGGATTCTATGATAGATATTTCGAAGAAGAATGGTTTGCATCATCCCAACCGGAAGAAATTAGCGATGGTATTATCCCGGACAATGTTGCTTACTATGTTGAAGGTTCTCAAGACGTTGCAAAATTACTGAAACTTAAAATGAATGTGAATGATTCCTCCAGAACCGCTCAGGCATGTAAAAAGTTAGAAGTCTTGGCGGCAACTTTGAGTATGTCAAGTTTGAGTCTACCCTTATCTAATGAGATGAAAAGTGCCATTACAGCTTGTAATTCATATTCTGAGAAATTTAAAGATAAAACAATTGCATTGGTGATAGAACACTGGCCAAATCATAGATCTAATGGATTTTCCATTAAATTCCTGATCTCAAGCGGTTAGCAAAACGCTGCTATTAAGCGGCATTCTCTTAAAGCGCGACATAATACCCGTTTCTCGCTCAAAGCTGGCGACTGCTTTGTGCCAGGAGTGGGCATTAATAACATTATGTTGTGCTTAAATATGGGTCAGCTTAACTAATTAATCTTTATTCTGGTGGTATAACTGAGCAATACATCGGACCGGTATAGTTTATAGGTTCACCATTAAGTTCGTCAGCCATACAATTCTTTTCATCAACCCACCCCGTAAAAACTTCGAGGCGTTCATGAAGCAAAGGATGTTTATCAGTACATGCTGCAAGCAGAAATGCAATTGCCTGGCCAACCTCCGTGCAGATCAGAAGTGCATAGTTCACATGCCAGCTATTTCGTCCGTAAACGCCGGTAAGCTCAAAGCCGTGAAATCTTTCATCTACTTCACTAATGTCAGATAAGTGGCTAAAAACTGCTTTTTTATTTGGATGTGCTCCATAGTCGATAGCAGCTTCATAGTGAGCCATCACATATTCGGCCATTTCGGGGGAAAAGGATTTCAAGTAGTTTGAAGCCTTTTTGACTGAGAACATTTTACGACATTTTTGGAGTGCATTTTCAGATGCGTGCCTGTTTAACCATATTTTTCCCATCTCTTCGTTATGGGCTATTAGATAGGCATAACAGGCAGACTCTAGCGCGGTACGAACAATAGGAAAGACTGTCACTAGGTGCCCAGATAGCGCCTGTCGTACAGTGCTTAGCAGTAGCATGTAAGAGTTCATTGACAGAAAACCGGCAACAGGATTTAAATCATATTCACAAGAAAAAATTTCATCCTGAAATATTTCATCCATTTTGAGAACCATCAACATTAGTTGAGGATAATCATTTGCGTGATCGTTTAAATTCTCACGTGTTGCATTTAGATAATCAATAAGAGTTCCTGCTTTTATTTTCACACTTTGTTCTCCGAAAACTATAATTAACCCACATGATATTATCGTTTTTATTCAACAATATGAAGAATCTTTTCTTTCATATTAATAAGTTAAGCGTTTGGCTCATATCGAAAATGATTAAACTTAAATTCACTATTCTGCATAACGAAAAAACTTCCCAAGACGAACCCCCTAATTGTTCAAAATTTCAGCGCTGCTATTCACTACAATTAACATTAAATGCGAGTTAGGTCAGCAATTTTGATGTGGAAAATTACGCTATGCCATCCTCTATGATGGGTCTTAATAAAAGCAATTGGTATACGCTTTGGTATACGCTCACTAAAATAAATTACACTTTACCTTAAAATTTAGCAGGTTATATTGATAAATCAGGTTCCGCCAGCCCACCAAATTCTTGGTTGATGGTTACCAGAACCATCATCGAAGTCTTGAGAGCCCGCAAGGTGAAAGCCTTGCGGGCTTTTTTGTGTCCTCAATTTGTCCCGCGAAGTCCGAAGAGAACTAATTAAATCCGAACCTTTTAGGCCCATTGATAGGCCCCACGAAAAGCTCTATTGTTTTCGTTGGGCCTAAACACATGGAGACTCCCCATGGCAAGAAAAACCAAGCCGTTAACTGATACGGAAATTAAAGCCGACAAACCTAAAGATACCGATTACCAGCTGTATGATGGTGTTGGGCTGACCCTGTTAATAAAGTCCAGCGGTAGTAAGCTCTGGCAGTTCCGTTACTATCGGCCTCTAACCAAACAGCGAACCAAACAGAGCTTCGGTGCCTACCCTGCAGTCTCACTTTCTGACGCGCGTAAACTCAGAGCTGAATCTCGAGTTTTATTGGCAAAAGACATTGATCCTCAGGAATATAAGAAGAAACAGGTGAGGATTTCTCAAGAAGCCAAAACTAGCACTTTCCTGTTAGTTGCTGAACGTTGGTGGAATGTGAAGAAAGCCAGCGTAACAGAGGACTATGCCGACGATATCTGGCGCTCGCTTGAGAGAGATGTTTTCCCAGCAATCGGTGATATCAGTGTCACTGAGATTAAGGCTCATACTCTGGTTAAAGCAGTTCAGCCGGTTCAGGCCAGAGGAGCATTATAGACTGTTCGACGTCTTTATCAGCCTATTAACGAAGTCATGATTTATGCGCAGAACACGGGCCTGATTGATGCGATTCCCAGCGTAAACATCGGGAAAGCATTCGAGAAAGAAACCGCAGAAGAAAAATATGCCGAGTATCCGCCCGGATCAACTTGCACAGTTAATGCAAACAATGCGTACGGCAAGTATCAGTATGTCAACGCGGTGCTTGTTCATGTGGCAGCTTCTCACCATTACCCGCCCTGCCGAAGCCGCTGAGGCACGATGGGATGAGATCGATTTCAATGCTAAAGAATGGAAAATTCCAGCAGCTCGAATGAAGATGAACCGGGATCATACGGTTCCACTATCCGATGAGGCTCTCTCTATTCTGGAAATGATGAAGTCACTAAGTGGTGGCCGAGAGTTTATCTTTCCCAGTCGCATCAAACCAACCCAGCCAATGAACAGCCAAACAGTGAATGCAGCACTCAAGCGTGCTGGATTAGGAGGCGTTCTCGTTTCTCATGGCTTGCGTTCTATCGCCAGCACTGCTCTCAATGAGCAGGGATTTCCGCCTGATGTTATTGAAGCAGCATTGGCTCATGTTGACAAAAATGAGGTTCGGCGAGCTTATAATCGTAGCGATTACCTAGAGCAACGTCGTCCAATGATGCAATGGTGGGCTGACTTTGTGAAAAAGGCAGATAGTGGTAGCCTCACTGAAGTTGAATTTACAACATTAAAGCTCACTGGATAGGAGAAATTCTTAATCCAAAAAAGCAAAAAACAGGAGTGTGTGGTAATGACGCAATCCTGTTTTAAAATATCTTATTTCTTGGGCTACATGCATGATTTGACCGGACGAGCATTGGCTCATACTATCAGAAATAAATGTGAAGCAGCCTGCAATCGTACAGACTTGTTGAATGACGCCAAATGATGCAGGCATGGGAGATTATGTTCTGGCTGCGACCTCTAATACCTGATAAACCAGCCTTCCATTGGTGCGGGCGCTTCCAGACACTCATATAATAAATCAGGGGAATAATTTTGTTTACCCTTCGGGCAGCACATGAAGAGGCGAGTAGATTTCGAGAGCTACTCGAAAAATGTGATCCATCAACAACCTACCTCATACCTCACGACTTTCCTGTCATGAGTTGCAGGCTTTGCTCAATGCTGCTTTCCTTCCACTTTCTGCAACTATGGCCCGAGCTGGAATTGATGGGTGTCACAGGAGCCACCGGTAAAAATGGCGCGATAACTCACTACTGGCTGGAAGTGGGGGATTACGTTATTGATATCACTGGGGATCAATACAACATCATCAACGCCAGTAAACTAAACGAAGATATCGTAAGAAGCAGGCCATTTGTGCCTGTTCACGTCGCTCACCGTAAGGACAGCTATCTCTATAATTTATTTAGAATTCAAGGGAAGGAACGTTTAATCTTTGGATTTCCTACAATCGGTGATGATTTCGTCGATGAGATGGAATGTGATTATCGCCAGCTTGTTGGCTGATGGTAAACATAGAACCAGGATAAGAGTGCAGATCTGCGCTTATATTGGCAAATCTGCAACTGAGGTTCTACTGGCCTTACAGTGGCTATGACGTTATCTGACTTGTGCCTAAGTTCCGGTAACCGTCACTTAAATGTTTGGTGTTGTTCTTTGCCAGGTAAGCGACCCGTAGCAGGAAGTCATAATAATCAGGGCTTAACGTTAATGCGTGGTGTCGTGTGAACCAAGCAGTGTGGTTCTTCGGGAAATGAACCCGACTGGCGTAATCCGGATAATCAAGTCCAATAGCACTGCACCAAGCTTTCTGAATACGAGTCGCCATATTATCAGCATCAGGTTCGGTGTAATTCCCCAGATAAGCATAGACCTCTCTGTCAAACAACAGAACTAGGTGGTAGTGGGGATGTTCGCTGGTATTACGTTCTCGGGCCCAGATATAAGCGGGTAATGCAGGTTCACCAGCCCTGCCTGAACGCAGGTGCTCAGCCCGTAGCTGGCTTTTCAGGGAGTCTAAGGCTCGGGTTATAGCCTTCTCATCATCTCTCTGAAAACACAATGGTAAATCAGGTTCACCGGCAGCATGGGACTGGGCAAATCTCAGGACAGCAAACACGGCGAATATGCGGTTATTCTTCTCAAGAAAATCATATATCACCGCAAGCGAGCGACGAAGCATATACCGTGACATCCGGGAGCTATATTTATTTTCCGCATCCAGTAGAAGGTATTCAAATTCTTTTTCAGATAACCCATCAAGTGTTCTCATAATAAATTACTCAAGTGATATTTGTTGTGGGTAGCTGTGGGCTACCCATGTAATTAGGTGTGCAGACCCTCAACAGGAATAGATTATCTCTGCTGGTATCTGGATATATAAGGATGGTTAGTTAACTGGTATATATTACATATACCGACCAATCAAAACTGGAAGTAACTTTATTCACAGCAATATAATCCGCAGCCGACTAGGGATTAATACCGAAATAACTCATTAATAAATAATAAAAATCACTCTGAAGTTATTCTTTAATGGGCATGCTGCTAAGTACACTCCCACCACTATGATAAGCCGGTCTTCCTGACAGGATGTTTAGTTTTGCATCCAGTTCTGTAGGCGTCATTTCGTAAGCAAGATATTTGACGTAATGCGTCCCGTTTTCATCCTCCCATAACTGAACTTTTCCTTCGTCAGAAAGCTGTTCAAGAATAGGCATCAGGTTTGCTTTTTTCCTGAGTGGAAGATAAATTTTTTGCATAATTTCACGTCTTAAAAAATCGTAAGAGCCGTTTTTGACAAGATTGTTTTCGAACCATTCAAGAACTATTTCAGTATAGGACGGTCCCATGACAGCATCCATTTTTATCATAAAATGGTTAAGGTACCATTCCGATATCAATAGTGCAGCTTCCAGCGTTTCCAGCGTAATAAATGTTGATTCAGGGGTAATATATAACTGCATCACAGCGGCAATCCTGGCTGTATGTTCGATGAACCGAGCGCCCCAGTCATTGTAGTGATACAGTTTTTTTCCTGGCTGTATCAGATATTTGATGTGCCTATCAATATCATGTAACCGCTTCTTTGCATCTGGAGCAAAGGTCATACAGATGCGGGGTTCATTTTTTTTCCTTCGCTCAATCCCGGCAGCAATATGTTTTTTTTGAATAGAATAAAACTTATCGAGATCAGATTCATTGCCAGGTACAAGATCATTAATATCAATCGGTCTGGTGATCAATGTAAGATCCATTCTTAAAATACGAGCATCTCCCCCCGTTGCTCTTGTTTTTTTAGCCAGCGATCTCAGAATGAGATCATGCGGTTCCGGTTGCATCATCAATAGCATACCAAGACGGGGATCCTTGATGTAGAAACTGCCCGTTGACACACGGCTGACCCGATAATTTTCACCACACCACAGGCTGTTAAGATTTGCTGTCTTACGGCGCATGATACTTTCAAACAGAGCACTTCCCTCATCAGAAGTGATACCTAGGCTAGAGTAGTCGCTCATTTCTTTCAGAAGCGCTTCCGGTGTAGGATCGGTTACCGTTAAATGCACTCTCACAGGCTTTACAGGTTCATTTTTAAGACATTCCTCCAGCTCGTGTCTGGCTTCTTCTATTCCGTCTTTCTGACGTATCGCTTTCTGAAGCGATTTCTTAAGGCTTTTACATTCTTCATCCCAGAGCACATATTGTCGTTCGTATTCTTTCAGCCTAATTGAGAATACCTCGGCCAGTTGGTGCTCAAACTGGTGAATTTGGGCCATTGCAACCCTATATACCGTTGTTTTTCGGCTTCCCGATCTTGCCAAACTAATGTGGAAATGCGACACGGGTGCGATAACACCATCAACAATTTCAACATCATACATATCCTGACAGGCCAGAGACATGCTTGCCAGAATTGTGGAAAATGTTAGCTCAATAGAGGCTTTAGTTTTTCCACATATGCAAAATAAAATTTGCTGGACGAAAATCAAAATCGCTCTAACATCCAGATTAAGATCATGATTTTCATTTTTTTTATGTGTAAGTTTCATTGAACACTCCTTTTAGAGAAAAAATTAAACCACCCGAGAGGCGATCCACTCGTCTACAGAGGTAGAGCGCCAACCGACAGATGCAGCCCCAAGCCGGATCGGTTTAGGAAAATCAGCATCGTAATACCGGGATTTTGGGTTCAATTTTTCGTAGATGCTGGATCGGGATATTCCCAAGAGTGCCGTCAACTCAGCCATACGCAGAATGCGCAGAGGCTGGTTAGAATGGTTCGTTTGCTCACATGGTTTTAACATTTTTAGTTCCCCTTATTGGACGTCTTAGTCAGCGCTCGAACTCTCTCATACCATCTGAGATACTGTCCCCGTCAAAAAACGGAAACCAACCGGAGGGAACGTGGGGACTCATGCTTTTGCTGATATGATGTATCGTCTTTATCAGTTCTTTGGCCTGTTTGATAAGGATGACGAACGGCGTGAAGTGCGTGGAAACAGCAGTTATTCCTTTCATCAGTCCTTTTTTGATCAAGGCTATAATGATGTAATAAGAATAATTGACAGCAATGAAGTCTTCAGCCTCGAAGAAAGGCGCGAAGTTTTTTACAAATACGAGCAACTATATAACGCGCTAATCCATATTCCGGTCTTTTCTCATCTGGACAGTCGCCAAATCACAAAGCGATACCTTCAGTTTGCATTGCCTCCCATAGTAGCATTAGACGTTTACAATTCTCTTCCCCCCGATGATGAAATGCATTTCTATTACCATATTCATCGTTTTTTAATCAGTACACACTGCCCACACGAAAGCGCTGATAAAAGAAAGATTTATGTCGGCGTGAAAAACTATTTGCGGGAATACATTCACTCATTTGATTTTCCGTACAAAGGCCATCTAGATCCCCTTTTTAACTTCGTTAGCTGTATCAAAGCAGGAAGTGGGCAGCGGGAATATACAATAAAAGGAATAATAAAAAAATGCCGTTCAGAATACGATGAAAGCAACATTTTGCAAAAAGACATAACACTCCACTCGCAGAATTTAGATAAGATTGAGCGGGCTTATCTGTCACTTAATGTGTTACTCGCATTCGAACGCAAGACCTCTGTCATCACCGCGGTATCCATGCATTACCGACACACCGTAAACAATGGCATTAATTACAACAATAGTTATGGCATTTTATGTCGATATATCTACTCTAAGGGGTATGACGAAAAACTATTACATTACATTACTCTTCCATTTTATAATATGGCTGTCCGGCCCGTTTCGGTAACTATAGAGGAAAAACCGTATCGTTATGTACACGAATTAAAATGGCTTATTTTTAACACTAGGAATAACACCAAATACTCTAAATGGGATTTAGCTGAAATAGCATCTTGTTTCAAATCAGCATCTAACTCAGATGTACTGATACCCTACTCCCAACTTTTGCAAACCATCATTTTTCTCAGTCAGAATAAAACAGATGAAGCATTCCGACTTGTAAACAAAATCCCATTAACTACCTTACCGATTGGTTACCTGCCCTCAGCCTTTTCAGTTATCAAACTGGCATTAAAAGTGAAACTGGAAAGAAAAAAAATAAGAAATAAAACATTACTGTCCGTGATAAACAGCACCTTGAGCAATCAAGGTGCTCTTACCGAACTTATTGCTGTGACTCAGGGAGAAACTGATAGTAATCTTGTATTATGCGCAGATAACATGACGATCATGCGTGCAATAAAAATGTACAACCACATGATAAGAAAGGTAAGTTATTCATCTGAAGATTCACTATCTGATGTGTGTCCGCAAGCTATATTCGGAATTCTTGATGAAATAGAATGTGCGCTGGGCAAATTAAATATCCTTATTCGCGAAACAGGTGATAGCATTGACAGTAATGAACTAGCCGGGCTTATAGTGAAAAATAAAACACTAACAGCTCGTGAATTGAATGAAAACCTGGTTGGTGTGCTTGACAAATGCACACTTTATAATTTCCTGAGTAGCATCAATGTTTTTATTAGTTATTTGAGATGCCCTGGAGAAGAACTAGGACACATCAGGATATTTGCCGGTGTAACAGAGAAGCCCAAACATCTTCGGGAAAAGGTATGTGAAGCGTTGAAGATTGCATCAGTAAAACGCAAAGAGGGCACGCTTAGGGAGAAGGGAAAAGCGACCCGACGTCAACAGAAAAGTACTAGTGCGGTCAGAAAAAGTAAATGACGCTTTATGTTTCCCCTGCTACAGCTGCTACGTGTAGCAGCTGTAGCAGTCTCCAAAGATTGGAATAATCATTTTGGTTGAGTATAAGACCATCCCAATACAACCAACTGAATGTCTGGGCTGCTGACAGTTCAGTATGCTTATGTAGAGTTACCTGTGAGATTTAACTTCGGACTTTAAAAGTACGCTCCACTGTCGCTATATGGTGCTGCAGTCGAAGCTCGAAATCGTTACGATTCGCATCTGGAGAGTATACCCCTTCTTCATCACGCGATTTTGCGAGTTCATAACCTGCTGCATCTATCCAATGAATAGTGTTGCCCTGTAGAACAGGGACGACGGCGTAGCGTTTCAATTTCCCGTCCGTACCTGTCAGCTCCGCGTTTTCCACTCCACTTTCGGCTTGCTTTACCCTGTTGTGTTGCTGGCTGCGTTGCCATTTGAGGAATAATTGAGGATCAATCATGTCTTCATCTTCAAGGTTTTCATACCCCTCGTTAAGCCATTTCTCAAATTCTGCACGGAGTTCTATCGCTTCATTTCGCGTTTTTGCCAGTCCCTGTGCCAGAACAAATGCAACAAATGGGTCAAGTGTACCCCAGCGTAATAATTCTCGTGCCCAGAAACCGAACCACGGCAATCCCGTTGTAGCACGCCACTTCTCTAACGTTGGTACAGCCAGCGGATCCCCTTCCCCGTTAGTCCAAGCTCTAGCAACTACGGCTCCAATAGCCACGCCCAATCGAAACTCAAGATTATCGGTAACGAATCGTTGCCACGCCCGTAGGTCGCTAGGAGCTGGAAAATCTGCAACGGTTCCTTTCATCCACCATGATAAGAGGCTTGGCCAATCGTCTAGAAGACGCTGGTCAGTTGCCGTGTTGCGAATACGGAAGCCAAATCCCCGATCATTAGCAACCAGTTCACCAATGTTCTCGAAGAGTGCCAAACGCTCAGCATCGGTGGCACTACCATAGTTAATTGCCTGCACAATCAACTCGTATATTTTCTTCGCCACTGCATCGAAGCGGCGGCCGACATAAGGCGTAAAACCGTAGAGGTAAAGTCTTTTCCGTTCATCACTGTCTGGGTAGATATTGTCGATAAGTGCCCGCCCACGCCTCACAAAAGTCTTTGCAAGCCATTCTTCTTGCGCTGCGACAACATTTGTAAACGTTTTTTGCCACAACTGAACAAGGTGCACTTCAGCCTGGATAGCAGTCAATTCCTGAGCCTGTCCTTGGTTTAATTCTTCTATCGCGCTTAGCAAAACTCCATCAAGTTCGTCCAGACTATCGGCAAGGCGAGCAATAGGGATTGTTTCGGCTCTCCCAGCCATATCGCTTATTTCACCTGGGCTCGCAAAGTCAAGCCATTCCAAGAAATCTTCACCTTCTATTCCAAACAGTTCCGCAGCGCGTGCAGCAATCGTATCAATCAATAGGGCAAGTGGACTGGAGACAACCTGAGCATCCCTCGCGTCATCTAATAAACGCCCACGCAACAAGCGATAGTCGGCAATGAGTTCTCTACGTTGCTTTTGTTGGGTTACCCGCATAGTACGGGCAGTGGCAGAGACACTTCGTGGTATAGCAACCAAGGTCATACCTTCCATTCCCTTACTTGCACCAGGACGTCCCGCCCGCCCCGCTAAGTTTCGGAACTCAGCCGTAGAAAGTGGTGTAATAATTGGTCGTCGGGTTGTGGAATCAAACGAACGCCGCTTCAGGGACGTCAAGAAAATAATATCAAATGGCAAATTGACACCTTCAGTCAATGTTGCAGTTGCTACCGTGATTGGGCAGATGCGTTGGTCGATCATCTCAGTCATAAGTCGGCGAAGCCGTTGAGGCATCTGACCGTGACTAGTTGCGATCCCTCGATCCAATAACGCAACTTCATAGGAATTTGGACCGCAATAGTCGACGGTTACAGCTCGAGCCTCGTTAAACCGCTCACGACGTCTCCCAGCAGGTACAATAAAAGGTGGTAGTGAGGCCCATGTAGGAAGCTCTAAAGCCTCTTTAAACCAACGCATCGTTTTTTCAGGTTCTTGTGCCACAGATATCAGTATTCGTCTCTCGTCGTCAACAAGATGTAAAGCTGTCCACAATACGCTTAATTCATTGAACCGATACAGACTATTTCGCATTGTTGCGGGAAGCGGTGCTATTGGAGGAGTACGTAATGGCAGATAAACTGGGGCATCTCGATCTCTCACATCGAGTGCTTGTCCATTCATTATCTCCAATAGGATACGGCCTGACTGCTCTGGCGCAGTTTCGAGAATACCTATCAGTTGACGCGTGCTCTGATACTGTGTTCCAACTGCAACCGCGTCAGACCTCCCTTCAGTCCATCGTGCTACAGGCGTAGCACCGCCACCTGCGACTGCCGTAAGTGCGATTCGGGCAATATCCGGAGCCAGCGAAAGCAACCGCGAGACGAATCCCTCAAGCCGGAGAGAGCGACTGCTATGATCCGCAAATGCCTCACGCGTCCTGTCGTTGTCCTCCGGTACAACTTGATGCGCCTCATCCAATACAAGCAAGCGAAGACGAGCCAAAATAAGAGGCCCCACGTAACGCATCAACGCTTCAGCCTTCTCAACTGTGGCGATTAGAACGGTCGGCATGTCAGCGTTGAGCCAATAGTCTGTAATCCCCCAATCCGCCCCCCCATAAAGACCAGTGATGATCAGATCTTCACCTAATTCACTTCGCAATTTAGTTTCTACTTCCCCCGCAAGCGCTCTAGATGGGACCAAATATAGAGCCATCGGATCGGTTATATTCTCGTCAGGGTGAAGAAGTAGCTCTTTCACCAAAGCTAGATTTGCGACTAATGTTTTCCCCGAACCAGTAGGTGTGCAAAGCGCGAAGGATGAGCTACGCAGTAGCCTTTTCAGCCCATCACGCTGGGAAGGCCAAAGAACTCCACGACCACGACTGAATTGATCTCGAGCAAAACGCAGCAATCTCGTAGTTCGGTCAGCTTTCGTGTCCGCCAGACGCTTCACAGGAAGATAGATGCTTGCCTCTTGATAATTATCAGCAACTGCACACAGGAGTGTAATGAGTAACGAGGCATCTTCACTAAACGTCCGTGTGGTTATTTTTTCCAATGCATTGAGCTTTTCGATCGCGCGCGCGAGCCGAACACTGTCCCCCCGTCGCATTGATTCGGCGAACAGTCCGATGCAACGGACAAGTTCGGTGGTGAAGTACCAAGCTATTCGGCCTTCGTCCTCTGAATCCAAGAGCAGCTTACGCGGTGCATCTCGACCAGTGAGCTCTGGATGTTTGCCCCAGAACTCCATCACGACTTGCACTACTCCATCAAAATCTGCCTGCAAAAAACTGGCATAGAGTTGTGAACCAGGGTTACCCAAATCAACTTGCCGAAGTAGGCCTGTAGCCATCGCAGGCAATCCACCAAGCTGGAGCGCTGCCGCGGCAAACAATTCAATCGGCGCGATTAGTCGAAGCTTGTCCTCTGCGCGCGATAACCACTCAAGAAGCTCACCAGCACGCCGGTAGCAGTCAATCGCACCGAGCGAATACTTTCCCTCAATTTGGCGATAAATCTCCGCTGCATGAAGCAAACGCCGGGCATCAGCAAACTGTTCTTCGGACTCCTGCTCGTTCCAATGGATAAGCGGCACCTCCCAGATTGTTTGCAAACACCTGACAAATGCACGCGCCTGTATTGCAGACAAGGTATTTTCAACAGCAAGGGTATTTCGTACCTGACGTGCTATTTGTAGTCGTTCTCGATCATTATCGGCCATATTCAATCAATCCTCGGACCATAGCGAATCATAGATTTGGTCGATCAAATCCCCGCCATTAGCAAGGATTAATTCGACAACCTGTAGGTCATGAGGAGCAGTGTACTCCTCCGGTTGCTTTTTCCATGGGATGAGGGAACAACGTTCGCCACGGCTTGGTACGTCGTTACCAACGATCAGGATAAGATTTGTACGAGGCAATGGTTTGGGATTTCGTATCACTAGCGCTCTATCGATAGACAAGATAGCTGCACTGAAACCATCGGGATCGCACTCTTGGAGCAAACGTTGAAGTTGTCTCATACCGTGAGGAACAGTCGTATCGCGATTTACTTCGAACCATATACCTTTGCCTGAGCGGGTGCGTTCATCAGTCTTTTTGTTCGTGACCCACTTTCCAAGCATTAAATTATCGATCGTCGCCTTGTTCAAGGCGTCGCGCCATTTTGCCTCACCCGCAATAAATCGAACTACATTTCCGTTACTATCCAGACATAGACCGAGAAAGTCCGAACCAAACCGTCCAAAAACCTGTCGCGTACGGGATGTGTCTCGGGCAAGATCGAACAAATACTTTTCGACATCGGCATGGTAACGAAAGAGAAAAATTGGTATATCCCATTTGTGGTTACCAACGTAGGTATAGTGCTCGGTAAGCATCCCTGCCATTACTTCACCAAAGAGGCCCCGGCGAGCACTCATTGGCAGACATTGAGGATAGAGTAGTTCAACCTCATCTTCATCGTCCTTTTCTGCATCTGGATGAAGGTCAATTCCGATCTGCTCGCAGAAATAATCACGGGCGTCCAGATGTGCTGACTCAAAATAGGGAATAAGTGCACTGGCCAGATCTGGTGCCAGATCTTCTTTTTGCTCAAGGAGCAGATGGCCATAGTTGCCCTCCACCGAGGGATATTCTTTCAACCAACTATTGATCGCCTTCTTCGGAGGTGGACATGTATGCATTTCGTATATCCCTTATCATAAATGAACTCTGGACTTCCCGTACTAGTTCAACTAATACATATACCTATACTAAATACAATGGGTTTTAAGACTATCCCCTATTGAGTATGATGTTTAAGTAATCAAACCACAGGGATTGAACGATGAGCATACTCTCTCTGCGCGGAGTGCGCAGTTATTCCCACGATGAAACGGTTCAGATTGATATCAGCAACTATGTCACCCTGATTTACGGCCAGAACGGAGCTGGTAAATCAACGATATCCGGGTATTTTTACCCACAGAATGGCGATGAGTACGGACAGTGCAGCCTTCATCCTCCTCTGGATATGCGATATCTCGTATTCAACCATCAGTTTGTAGAAGATCTGTTTAACAGCCAGGCTGTTCAGCCCGGTATTTTTACGCTCAGCGAAGAAAATACCACCATTGCTGGTGAAATCCTGCAACTGGAAGCATATGCCAACGCTCAGCGTGATTTACAGCAGGCTAATAGCGCTTCTCTGCAGAAAAATGACGCTGACCAGCGAAAAGTTCGCGGCGATTGTGCCAATCAAATTTTTAGCAGCTCTGCAGAGATACGTTCATCTGCTGCTGGCGACCTAATGGTCGGTGCCAAGCGCACCGACACTCTGTACCAAAAAATCATGTCATCACCTGACACTGCTGTTACGAGCACGGAGTTGCTGTGTGAAGAACTGAAGCGTCTGGAAGACAGTAAGGGCAACCTTATTGCATCTGTCGATGATTTTCCTTACTTCGTTTTCACTGAAGAGGAGCTTACCCTCCTGAAGGAACCTTTGGTCCCGGCGGGTGACAGTGTTTTGGCTGCCGCCGTAAGGCGCCTCAGCAACAGTGACTGGATAGCACGTGGAGCCGTGTGGTTTGACGGCGACATTTGTCCATTTTGCCAATCCCCTGTAGACGGGGAACATCTCCGACAGGAAATCACCGCGTTATTTGACCGCTCATGGGAAACGGCAATGAGCGCGCTTCGACAGCTTGAAAAGAGGCACTCTGAATGGAAAAGCTACTTTGAGCAATTTAGAGAGACGGTGAACACCTGCCCATTAGTAAACGCTGACTCCCCGGTGCTTGCCCGGTTATATGAACTTGAGCAAAAAGGGCTAATAAATCAGAATGCGGTTTCACAAAAAATTGCAGAACCTTCGGTATGTATTCACCCGCAGCTGACTCTTGATGAATCACAAAGTCTTCAGCAGGCGATTGCGGCACTGAACATGGAAATCAGTGAAAACAATCGACTCGCAAAAAATTATGCGACAGAGCGGACATCCCTAACAGATCGTGTTTATGCTCACATTCGTCACCTGTCTTCAGATGCCATTGAGGAACAGCGCACAGAACTGAAAGCACTGCAGGATTACAGGCAAACTCTTGAAGTTAAATCAGTAGAACTCAGAGAAAATATCGCTACAGCTGAAAAA
>Ga0308157_10003152_pt1 | contig 24750 bp, 6 predicted proteins | sample PhyBR1_FD_201035 | JGI IMG/M metagenome (GOLD analysis project Ga0308157, IMG submission 201035) | Phyllosphere microbial communities from UC Gill Tract Community Farm, Albany, California, United States - DLSLB.R1 | ecosystem: Host-associated > Plants > Phyllosphere > Unclassified | place: USA...
CTTCGCAGCTGACCGTCGTGTCCTACGGCGAAGAGCGTCCGGTCTGCACCGATTCGAACGAGTCCTGCTGGTCGCAGAACCGTCGCGTCGAAATCGTCTACACCGCGCAGTAATCGATGCGCATCAGCCTAAAACTGATGCTGGTGGTCGCGGCAGCCCTTGTGGCTGCCGCGCCCGCGTATGCGCAGCGGCAGAGTCTGGCCGACCGGGTGGGCGCGCTTGAAGCGCAGGCCAACAACACCCAGGCCAACACCGACATGCTCAACCAGCTGCAGGCACTTCGTAGCGAAATGCAGGCGCTGCAGGGCACGATCGAACAGCTCCAGCACGAGAACGAACAGCTCAAGCAGCGCAATCGTGATCAGTACCTGGATCTGGATGGTCGCTTGAACCGCCTTGAAGGTGGCGCAACCGCGCCAGCTGGCGACGGTGCCCCGGTACTACCGGCAGCCGCTGCGGCTCCCGCAGCGGCAACCACCCCCGAGCGCCAGCCAACCGTGCGTGGCGATGCAGGCAGCCTGGCTGCCGCAGGTGATGAGCGTGCCGCCTACAACGTGGCCTTCGATGCCTTGAAGGCTGGCAACTATGCCGATTCGGCGCAGTTGTTCCAGAGCTTCCTCGAGCTCTACCCGAATGCTGCGTACACGCCCAATGCCCTGTATTGGCTGGGTGAAAGTTTCTACGCAACCCGTAATTTCAAGATGGCGCAGGCGCAGTTCAGCGACCTGGTCAATCGTTATCCCACCCACGACAAGGCTGCAGGCGGTCTGCTCAAGCTTGGCCTGTCGCAGTATGGCGAAGGTGATGCCGCGCAGGCGCAGCAGACCCTGGAGCAGGTGGTTTCCCGTTTCCCCGGCAGTGATGCGGCCCGTACCGCCCAGGATCGGCTGCAATCGATCCGGGTCGGCCAGCAGCTGCGTTGACGTAGCGCCACCCGCGCCTTGGCGCGGAGTGGTGGAATGCCCATGAATACCCCCAGTGCCGCTGTCCCCAGCGAGATCGTGCAGTCGCCCTTGCCGCGATTGAAGATCACCGAGATTTTCCTGTCCCTGCAGGGCGAAGCCGATACCGCCGGCTGGCCAACCGTGTTCGTGCGCCTGACCGGCTGCCCGTTGCGTTGCCAGTACTGCGACACCGCCTACGCCTTCCACGGCGGTGACTGGTGGGACATCGACGACATCGTTGCCGAGGTGTTGAAACAGGGCGTGCGCCATGTCTGCGTCACCGGCGGCGAGCCGCTGGCGCAGAAGCGTTGCCTGATCCTGCTGAAGAAGCTGTGCGATGCCGGGCTGGATGTCTCGCTTGAGACCTCGGGCGCGCTGGACATCGCCGAGGTGGACCCGCGCGTATCGCGGGTGGTCGACCTGAAGACCCCGGATTCGGCGGAAATGGCGCGCAACCGCTTGCAGAACATCCCGCTGCTGACCGCCCGCGACCAGCTCAAGTTCGTGATCTGCAGCCGCGGCGACTATGACTGGGCCAAGCGCATGCTGGTCGAGCACGGCCTGGCCGAGCGCTGCATGGTGTTGTTCTCGCCGAGCAAATCGCAGGTGACGCCGCGGCAGCTGGCTGACTGGATCGTCGCTGATCGCTTGCCGGTGCGTTTCCAGATGCAGTTGCACAAATTGCTGTGGGACGACGCACCGGGCTACTGAGCCGGCGTCGTTCCCCCAATCGTTCATCCCGGCGCGGGACAGCGTGCTGGCATTCCTCTCCCAACCGGATTTCCCCATGAAAAAGAAAGCAGTCGTGCTTCTTTCCGGCGGCATGGACTCTGCCGCCGTCGTCGCCATGGCCCAGGAACAGGGCTTCGAGGTGTACGCATTGAGCGTGCGCTATGGCCAGCGTCATACCTCCGAGCTGGACGCCGCCACACGCGTCGCCGCGGCCCTGCAGGTGGCGGGGCACAAGGTCGTCGACGTCGACCTGCGCAGCATCGGCGGCTCGGCACTTACCGCTGACATCGACGTCCCCGAAGCTGGTGGCGCGGGCATCCCGGTCACCTATGTGCCGGCCCGCAACACCATCATGCTCTCGCTGGCCCTTGGCTGGGCAGAAGTGCTCGGTGCCAACGACCTGTTCTGCGGCGTCAATGCCGTCGACTATTCCGGCTACCCGGATTGCCGCCCCGAGTTCATCAGCGCATTCGAAGCGCTGGCTAACCTGGCCACCAAGGCGGGCGTGGAAGGTGCTGGCATCCGCGTGCATGCGCCGCTGCAATACCTCAGCAAGGCCCAGATCGCCGCCGAGGGCCAGCGCCTGGGCGTGGACTTCGGCCTTACCGTGTCCTGCTACCAGGCCGACCAGGACGGACGCGCCTGCGGCCAGTGTGATGCCTGCCAGCTGCGCGCCGATGGATTCACTGCCGCAGGCATGGCGGATCCTACCCAATACGCGTGATTCCGATTTCGCGATTGTTGCGGTAGAATGCGCACCCCGGCTGCGGCCGGGTCTTTGTTTGGGCCGTTAGCTCAGTCGGTAGAGCAGAAGACTTTTAATCTTTTGGTCGAAGGTTCGAATCCTTCACGGCCCACCAGCATTGCCAAGGCTTCGGAGCGATCCGAAGCCTTTTTTGCATCCGGCGATGGGGAAATTCTTTCGGCAGCCAGCTTGGTTGGCTGGGCTTCCTGTCCGCCCTGGTCCCGACGGGCAGCTGTGCTGTCATCACATTCGGTAATGACATCGTTCATTGTGTTGAAGTGGTGAAGGTTGGCATCCGCAGGTAGGGGTCCTACCATGCGAAGGATAGGGTCCAGTGGCGTCGCTGGACGGGTACGCAAGGTCGCGGGGGCTGGGTTTGAGCAGGCAACAGATCACACAACTCCTGCATCGGTGGCAAGAAGGCGACATGCAGGCGCGTGAACACCTGTTCGAGGCCATGTATTCGGACTTGATGCAGATCGCGCGCAATCGATTGTCCAACCACAGCAACGGCACGCTGCAGCCGGCGGCGCTGGTCAACGAGTCGTTGATGCGCTTGCTGGGCAGCGACGCGGCCTACAACGACCGCACCCATTTCGTCGCCATCGCGGCACTGAAGATGCGCTCGGTGCTGGTCGATCATCTGCGCGCGCGTGCTGCGGGCAAGCGCGGTGGTGATGCCGAGCAGTTGACCTTGTCGCATGCCGATGAGGTTCAGGATGCCACCGACATCGGTTACGACGTGTTGGCGTTGCACCAGGCATTGAACCAGTTGGCGGAAATGGAACCGCGCGCGGCCAGCACCATCGAGTTGACTTACTTCGGCGGCATGAGCCGCGACGAGATTGCGTTGGTGCTGGATGTATCGGCACCGACGATCGACCGTGACCTGCGCTTCGCGCGGGCATGGTTGAACCGCCAGTTGCGCTGAAAGCGGGCGGCACGATGGCGAGCGAGACGTGGCGACAGGTGCGTGATCTGTTCGATGCGGTCTGCGAGCTGCCGCGCGAGCAATGGCAGGCGGCGCTGGAAGAGCGCTGCGATGAGGCGGCGATCCGCGATGAGGTGCTGCAGCTGCTGCGCTCGCAGACGGTTGGACTGAGCAGGGTCAGCAATCGCCTGGACACCGCGCTTGCACGTGCACTGGCCCCCGAGTTTGGCGTCGGTGAGCGCATCGGCCCGTGGCGGCTCACCGAGCGCATCGCGCAGGGCGGCATGGGCACCGTGTTCAAGGCCGAGCGTGCCGATGGTGTCTACCAGCGCACGGTTGCGATCAAGTTGCTGCATGGCATGCCAGGCGCTAGCGAGGTCGAACGGCTGGGTGTGGAACGGCAGGTGCTGGCCGATCTGCAGCTGCCCAACGTGGCGCGGCTGTATGACGGTGGCACCACGCCCGACAACCACCCCTACCTGGTAATGGAGTACATCGACGGGGTACCGCTGGACAGCTGGTGCAGCGACAACGAGATGGGACTGGAACAGCGGCTGCAGTTGTTCCTGGATATCTGTGACATCGTGCAGTCCGCGCACGAGCAACTGGTGCTGCATTGCGACCTCAAGCCGCGCAACGTGCTGGTGCTGTCCAACGGGCAGCCGGTGCTGTTGGATTTCGGCCTTGCACGCCTGCTCAATGAAGCGCGCGAGAAGCAGGACGCCGGTTACTGCACGCCTGCCTATGCCAGTCCGGAGTTGATCCGCGGGCAGCCGGTGGGCGCGGCTGGCGATGTCTACAGCCTCGGGGTGATGTTGCTGGAGCTGCTGTCGTGCCAGCCCTGCACCCGTGAAACCGAGGACGTGGACCTGCCAGTGGTGGCGCCAAGCCAGCTGGCGGCACCACAGCTGGCGTGGCGGCGCAGGTTGCGCGGTGACCTCGATGCGATCACCGCCAAGGCCTGCGCGCTGGATGCCCGCCAACGCTATCGCTCGGTCGAGGCCTTGAGTGCTGACGTACGGCGTTACCTGCAGCAGCGGCCGGTCAGCGCACGCGAAGGTGGGCGGCTGTACCACCTGCGCAAGCGGCTGCGCAGGAACTGGCATGCGTTCGCTGCAGGATCGGCTGCGTTGGCGTTGTTGCTGGTGTTCATCGTCGGTCTGGTCGAGACCCGCCGCCAGGCCCGTGACGATGCCGCCATTGCACGTCAGGTAAGCAATTTCATGGTGGGCGTGTTTGAAACCGCCGATCCCTACCTGCGCACGGAGCGCGGGCAGGAAGAACTGACCTCGCGACAGCTGCTGGACAAGGCGGCCCTGCAGGTTGGCAGCGAGCTGCGCGACGCACCGGCACAGCTGGCGCGGATGCAGGCCGTATTGGGGCTGGCGTACCAGAACTCCGGCGTCACCCAGCAGGCGGAGCAGAACCTGCAGCAGGCCTATGAAGGCTTCATGCGCGCCGACGTCGCCAGGCCGATGGATGCCGCCTTCGTGCTGGCCAATCTGTCGCGGCTGAAGACGGCTGCAGGCGAGGGCGCGCAGGGGCAGGTATTGGCTGAGCGAGGGCTGGCATTGGTGGACGCCGATGCTGACGATCAAGGCGTGCGCGCACGCCTGTATGCGGCCAAGGCGCTTGCGCTCACCGGGCAACAGCGTTTCGATGCCGCCGAAGCCGCCTTCGACCTTGCCCAGCGGCTATACCTGCAACAGCCGGGTGAGGAAGATGCCTGGTTGCATGAGCTGCTTTACAACCGTGGCCTGATGTACCTGCGTTGGGGTCGGCAGGACCAGGCCGAGCGTGCCTTCCGGCAGGTACTGGCCGGCCTGCATGGACGCCGCACCAGCATGACCCTGGCGGTTGAGCTGAACCTGGCGCAGATACTGCGGGAGCAGGCGAATTTCCCGCAGGCGCTGGAGCTGTTGCAGAAGGGCCAGCAGCACGCGCTGCACCTGTATGGGCCGCAAAGCAGGTTCGTGCTGATGCAGCATGATGCGCTGGCGGATCTGTATGTGGACATGGGTGAGTTGACTGCCGCTGACCAGCAGTTCCGCGCTCGGCAACGGCTCAGCGCGGCGTTGGATGGCGAGGAGTCGGTCGGGTATTCGATGGGCGTGTTCAACCACGGCTCGCTGTATGAGCTGCGTGGTGACATCGACCAGGCCGAAGCCAACTACCGGCAGGCATGGGCGATCCGCCGCGCGCGGCTTGGCGAATCCTCGCCAACCGCGATGCGCGCGGAGGCGGGGCTTGGCCGGGTGCTGATGCGGCGCGGGCGGATGGAAGAGGCCGGCGTGCATCTGCTGCATGCCGATCAGGGAATGACAGCTGCACTGCCTGCCGATGCGCCAGGCCGGCTGGAAGCACGCTTGCTGTACGTGCGTTGGCTGGTACGCCAGAACCGCCTGGTCGAGGCCGATCAGCTGCTGGCCGGGCTGGGCGCCATGCCCGCGCTGCTGCGCGCCGAACTGCCATCGGTGCGTGCCGACCTGCTGCAGCGGCAGGAAGACACATACGGTGCGCTGCGTCTGCGCAGGCAGGCGATTGAACAAGGCACGCGACTGTATGGGGAAAACACCGTGCAGACCGCGTTGCAGCGTCTGGATCTGGCGGAAACCCTGCTGCAATCCGGCGATGCCCCGGGCGCGCAGCTTGAACTTGCCCGCGCCAAGCTGGTGCTCACGCGCGAGCAGGTCGCATCCTCCCCGGACCGACGCCGGCTGGAAGGACTGATGCTGTTGAGCAGTGCGATGGCAAAGCCGACCGCGCACCATCGCCGTGCTGCTGGCGCACCTGCTGCATTGGCGGCGGAGTAACGAATGGTTAACGTCATGGCGGTTTCTTACGGGGTTTCCATCACGAAATTTTAAAGTGTGATTGGTTGCAGCTGCTTTCCCCGGTTTCTTCTAGTGAGGGTCATTTTTTTCCATCACAGGGGATTCCCATGAAACAGCTGCTGATCTACGAACGCCCGGTCCAGTTGAACCGCGTCGCCCACCGTAACCACCGCGTGGTCGCCACCGACGGGGATTTCGGTTTCGCGGCCGGGCTGAATTCAGTGCCCCTGGCCTGCGTGGAGTTTGCCCGCGTAGTGCGGGACTATCCGATCGTGTTTGCCGGCAACAGCGCCGACAGCGTGGTACCTGCGGCGCTGCTGGGGCTGCGCAGTGGCCAGAACCTGATGGTGGATGCACACGGGCGCTGGGCCGAAGGTGCATACGTGCCGGCCTTCCTGCGCCGCTATCCGTTCGTGCTGGCGGAGCGTGATGCTGACGCCAGCGACTTCACCGTCTGCCTTGATGCGGCGTTCCAGGGCATCCGCGAGGGCGGTGATGAGGGTGCGCCGCTGTTCGATGACGAAGGCAATGACAGCGCGCTGCTGTCCAATGCATTGGAGTTCCTGCAGGAATACCAGGTGCATCTGGCCCGCACGCGTGGCTTGACGGCTGCGCTGGTGGCCAACGATCTGCTGGTGTCCAAGCAGGTCAATGTGCAATCGGCAGCAGGTGAGACATTCTCGCTGGATGGATTCTTCGTGGTCGACGAGCAGAAACTGCGCGAGCTCAAGGGCAAGGCGCTGCAGGAACTGGCCAAGTCCGGCGACCTGGGGTGGATCTATGCCCACCTGCTTTCACTCGGCAACGTCGAGTTGCTGAGCAGGGCTCTGGACAAGCAGGCCGCGCCTGCTGCCACGCACTGATCCACGCCTGCCTCAACCACTGATCCGAAGTATCCATGCGCGGCCGCACAACGGCCGTGCATCCGCCTATCTGAGTGCTGCCGCCTGGCAGCGGCGCACCCTGGAGCTGCCATGAACCGCATTGATGCAACCACCGCGTCACCGACTTCCACGCCCGCGATCAAGACCGATGCGCGGTTGCGGCCTGCAGGCCTGGCAGTGGCGATCGGCTCGGTGCTGGGCCTGGCATTTCCAAGTGGCTTGGCGGTGGCGGCGAGCACGATCACCGTGCATCCCGACGCCGACAAGAAAACCGACACCACGGTGGTGACCGCCGGCAATGTCACCACGGTGACCACTAACGCGATCAAGCGTGGGGTGGCGTTCAACTCGTTCGCCGACTTCAAGGTCGGGAACGGCGACACGGTCAACCTGATCCTGCCCACGGATGCTGCCAGCAGCCAGGTCAACAACCTGGTCAACCTGGTCTGGAACTCGCAGATTTTCATCGACGGTACCGTCAATAGTCGGTTGCAGAGCACCGGCAATATCGGCGGGCGGGTGTTCTTCGTCGATCCGATGGGCATGCTGGTTGGCAGCAACGGCGTGCTCAATGTGGGTTCGCTGAGCGTGGCCACGCCCACCGCTGGCGTGATGTCGGACATCCTCGATGGCGGCGGTGCACTCAATCGACTGATGGCCGGGACGCTCAAGCCCGAGCAGCTGTCACGCGATGGAGTCTTTGATGTCGAGGGCCGGATCAACGCGTCCAATGGTGTTCGCGTACAGGCACGCGCCATCGATGTGACCGGCACCATCCTGGTTGAAGTGCCCAGCGGCCAGACATTGGACAGCGCGTTCAACCTGCAACGTGACGATGTCGCGGTCAACACCGGTGGCGATGACACCAAGATTGAACTGGTCGATGCGGGCAACGGCAAACTGCAGCTGCGGGCTGCTGCAATCTCCGACACGGGGTTCGGGGTGCGCAGTGCGGATGCGAGCGTGACGATCGGCTGTGATGATGCGGCCACCTGCGGTCCGAGCCTCCTGCAGGCCGATGACATCGAACTGACCGCAGTGGCAATCGTGGATCCGGATTACGACCGCACCGGGGTGATCCTGGATGACCTGGAGGCCGATCTCTACAACAGCGTGACCAATACCGACAACCTGGTGGGGTTGGGTGACGCGCTCGTGGCGTTGGGCGTGGACAAAGTATTGGGTGAGCAGATATCCGTCCTGCATGCCACCACGACGGCGAAGGTGGAGGTGAAGAATTCGGCGACACTGACGGCGGCCGATTCCATCGCACTGCATGCCAGCACCCGCCAGACCATTGACAATTCCGCCGCCGGCGAAGCGCATGAGTTGAATGATCCAGCGCTGGACCCGCAGGGAAATCCGATCAAGGACCCGGTGACCGGCCAGCCAAAGCAGAAGCGTCAGTTGTTCAGTCTCGGCGCTGCCTATGGGCAGGTCAACGCAACCACCGAGGCCATCGTCCGTGCCGGCGCAACGGTCAATGCCGGCGGCGATCTGTCGGTAAAGGCTGATGCCGAGACCGCGGTGAAGATCGCGGCGGAATCGATCGCGGTGAACAACACCACCACAGCCTTCACTGCGGCAATCAGCAACGTCAACGTCAGCACACGTGCGGTGATCGAGGGTGCGGCCGACAGCAGTGCCATCAACGCGGGTGCGGTCAACGTTTCCGCGGTCAACCAGGCCTCGCTTGAAACTTCGGCGACAGCGCGTGCCGACAAGAGTGGTGCGGTGGGTCTGGCTGGTGCCATCAGCCTGCAGGACATTGCCGCCGAGGCACGCCTCGATCGTGACGTGACCACGTCGAAGGCAGGCGGCAGCAGCGGTGACGTGGTGGTGCAGGCAGCCAGCATCACTTCGCTCAACCGCACCGAAACCTTGGTGGGGGCGCCGAAAGCGGAGCCTCTTCCGGGCGAGGAGCAGGTCAAAGCGATCGGCGGCGGTGGCGACGGCATGATGGAGATGGCGCAGTCGCTGGTAGGTGCTGGCTTCGGCAAAGCACTGGAGAAACTCACCGATGACGGCTCGGGCGGCAACGATCCAGGGCCGACGCAACCGGCCAAGGCCGCGCCGTTCCGGCTCGGTGGTGCGATCAGCTTCGTCGATGGCAATCACAGCGCCAGCGCGGGCATTGGCAATGGGGTGGTCATCAGCAGCGCCGGTGACATCGTGGTGGACAGCCAGGTCGTGGATGCCGAGATCGGCAACCACGCGATCAGCAATGTGATCGCCAAGGGCAAGGATGCCGATGGTTCGGCCTTCGCGCTGACCGGAGCGGTAACCATCGCCCGCCTCGCGCATGAAGCAGACACCCTGGTCGGCAGCAATGCAGTGCTCAGTGGCGAGCGCATTGGCCTGGGCTCGGACGTGCATCTGCCCAAGAGCTTCGAGGCGCTGAGTGGCGCGGTACCGGATTTCAGCAGCTTCGATGCATTCAAGGATTCGATCACGGCGGCGAAGGACCTGATCACCGACCCGTCCGATCTGTTCACCACCTATGCCGCCGCCCGCGGTTCAGCCGAGGATTTCGCGCTGGGCGCGGCGGTGAGCTACTACAAGGCGCGCAATGCGGCCCGCACCGATATCGCCAGTGGCGCGACGCTCACCACGCGCGACACCAGTGGCAGCACCTGGAGCGCCGCTCTGGATGGACTGGATCACAGGACCAGCGAGACCGACGAGACGAAGAGGGCGCGCACGCGCAGCTACGACGCGGCTTTGGACATCGCCGCGAACGTTGATGTCACCGCCCTGCACTCGGCGGGCGACCTTGCATTGAAGAACCTGAAGACCACCAACGTGGGTGACGGTGGTGCTGCCGTGGGCGGCAGCGTTGCATACATGGATTACGAGAACAGCGCGACGGCCATCGTCAATGACGGTGTGCACATCAATGCTGGCGCGGGTGCTGTCGCGGTGGATGCCGCCAACAAGGAGACACTGGTGTCGCTGGCGCTGCAGTCCGGCCAGGGCGGCAGCTATGGCATCAACGGCACTGCATCGGCACTGGACCTGGACAGCCACACCCTGGCAGGTGTCAGCAACAAGGCATATCTGAATGCAGGGTCGGTCGGCATCTCAGCCGATGAAGACCTGTTCGTATGGTCGGTGGCCGGCGCGGTGACGATGAGTGACAGCGTGTCCGTCGGTGCCAGCGTGGCGTACCAGCAGATGGATACGGATACTCACGCCTTCATCGGCGAGATCCCCGCCGATATCGCCACCGGCACTGCCGGTGGTGGGCAAGGCGAGGTGAATACCGGTGAGTTGGCCATCAAGGCGAGCAGCGAGGGATTGTCGGGTGCGGTAGCAGCAGCCGGCGGCATCGTCAGTAGCAAGGATGGCAAGCTCGATGCCTACGAAAAGCAACTTGCACAGCAGCGCAGCCAGCAGAACCCCGGCTTCCTGGACGCACTGAAGACCCGTGCGCTGGGTAAGGTGACGGGGCTTGAGAGCATGGCGACCAAGGCTGGCAACAGCAGCGACAGCCAGCTCACCAGCTATTTCAACAAAGCCAAGGACGCGCTGGGCTCCGGCTCCGGCGGTGGGCAGAGCAACCAGATGCCACAGCCGAAGTTCGGCGTGGCGGTGTCCGGTAGCGCCACCATCAACCGGGCACGGCAGAACACTCGCGCCGATATCAGCAAGGCGGTGGTGAAGGACAACTCAGGCAATGGCCTGAAGCTGGACATCGCGGCGATCAACAAGACGCTGCTGATCAGCATCAGTGGCGCGCTGTCGGTGACCGCGGCCAACTCCAACAACAACTCCGGCAGTGCCTCGATTGCCGGTGGCGTGGCCTACGGCGATATCAAGAACGACACCTCGGCCGTACTGTCGGAGAGTCAGGTCCACGATGCTGGCGACATCACCATTGCCGCGCGCAACGAAAGCGAGCAGGTCAACGTTGGCCTGAGCATTGGCGTCAACGCATCCAGCGACCAGAGCACGGCAGCCGCGGCGGCGGTATCGGCCACTGTGGCCATGTCGCAGAACACCACGGCGGCGTCGATGCAGGGCAGCACGGTGAGCGGCAAGGCAGGCGCGGCCGGTGACGTGTCGATCAAGGCCGTCAATGAATCGAAGATCGCCAATGGTGGCGGCGCGTTGTATGCCGGCGGCAAGGCAGGGCTGGGCGCTGCAGTCACCTATGCTGAAGTGAAGGACGCAACGTCGGCCTCGATCGACGGCGGCAGCATCACGGGCGTCGACAACCTGAGCGTACGTGCCGCGGATGCATCGCGCATCGTCGCTGCGGCCGCCAGCGGCGGCGCGTCCAAGCAGAACGACAACCTGGCCATGGCCGGTTCGATCATCGTCAACCAGATCGCCAATACCACCACGGCAAGCATCGGCGGTGGCGCCAGCGTTGATATCCAGGGCGACCTGGACGTGTTCGCTGGCACGGCGCATGACATCGACGTCAGCAATGCCGCTGCCGGATGCCAGGATGGCACCAGCGTCAGCTCCGGTGCCGGCGTGGACTACTGCGGATCCGCGGTCGGTGATGTGACCGTCGATGCCAATGCCGATACCGCCACCACCGAGGACACTGCGGTGGTGGCGGCCGAACGTGATGGCAGCGCCAGGAGCTCGATCATCGCGGTGGCCGGCATGGCCCAGGTAGGCGGCAACAATGCAGGCGTCGCCTTCGCCTACAACACCATCGAGAACACCCACGCCGTCAACATCGGTGAGGCCACCATCAGTGCGGCGGGAAGCAATGGCATCTCGTTGCGGGCCGATGACAATGCCCAGATTCTTGCCGTCAGCGCAGGCATCGGTGGCAGCACCGGCAACTTCACCGGTGTCGGCAGTGCTTCCTACAATGCGATAGCCAACAACACCGGCGTCTTTGTCGGCCGTGAACTGCCAGGCATTGGTGGTACCGCGTCCCTGAACGCCAGCAACATCCACATGGATGCAAGCGACGACACCTTCATTGGCGCATTCGCGGGCGCAGCCACGATTGGTTCCAAGGTTGCCGTTGGTGCAGCGTTGACCATCAATGACATCGCCAGCAACACGACGGCGAACGCAAACGAGGCACTGCTTGTTGCCAGCGATGAGGTGAGCCTGGCAGCCCGGAACAATGCCAAGATCCTTGCCGGGGCGGTTGCCGCCGGTGCGGCCAACAACGTGGCGATCCAGGGTTCGGTGGGTTGGAGCATGATCGGCAACACCGCCGAGGCATCCATCCGCGACGGCAGCGTCGATAGCTCCCGACTGCTGCTGGATGCGGACAACAATTCCCGTATCTACACGCTGTCCGGCGCGGTTGCAGTGGCCGGCGGTCCGGCTGCCATCGGTGCAGCTATCAATGTTGCCACCATTGCCGATACCACCCGCGCAGGGATTGATGGCGCGGCATTGCAGGTGAGCGACAGCCTGGACGTGTCGGCGGAAGCGGACGCCACCACCAAAACCCTGGCCATTGCCGGCACCTTGGCCGGGACCGCATCGATCGCCGGCAGCAATGCCACCAACCTGATCGACAACGTCACCGAAGCCAGGCTCAGTGGCGTGAAAGCGCAGGGCGACGGCGTCACTGGAACTGTCCAGGTGGGTGCGGATACCCGAGGAGCGTCTTATTCGCTGGCCGGTGCCTTGGCGGTAGGTGGCACTGCCGGTGTCGGCGTGGCGAGCAGTATCAATGACATCGATGGACGCACCTCCGCCATCGTGACTGGTGCGGCCCTGCACAGCGCGCAGGAACTGGTGATCGATGCCAGCAACAGCAGCCTTGTGCGCACCGCGGCGGTCTCCGGTGCTGGTGCTGGTACAGCTGCAGTGGCCGGTAGCGTCACCACCAACCTGATCAATTCCACCACCTCGGCCGAACTGGTCGACAGTCAGGTCGACAATGAGCTGGCCGATGTTACGGTGCGGGCCAGCGACGAGCGCAATATTGATTCCCTGGCGGGTTCGGCGGCAGTCGCTGGCGCAGTGGGTGTTGGCGCAGCGGTCGCGTACAACCAGATTGGTGGCAGTACCACGGCCACGGTCAGTGGCGCTGGACTGGATCTGGATGTGCGCAACCTGTTGGTCAGCGCCGATGCGGCGGGTAGTGCCGGCGGCAATGGCAACCGCATCCGTACCATCGCCGCCGGTGTCGGCGGTGGTGGCACGGTCGGCGGTGCCGGTTCGGTGGCGGTGAACAAGATGACCGGTACGGTCGCGGCCCGCATCAAGGATGGTGCTGACGTGGTGGCGGAGGATAACGTCGCCGTGGTCGCGACCCAGTCACAACGGGTCGATGTTTTTGCCGGTGCGGTTGCCGCCGGTGCCACGACCGGTATCGGCCTGGGCACGGTGGTCAATCTGGTCGATGGAACCACCGAGGCTGGAATCTACGGCGCCAGCACACAGGTAACCGCGCTCGGGCACGGCGATGCGCTGGCCGTGGACAGTGGGCAACGCAGCAATGAGAACACCCATAGCGACAATACCGACGGTGGGCGACTGGTGGATGGCGACTTCGCTACCGGCAGCGTACAGGTGCACGGTCTTGCGGTGAACGCGGCAACCAGGCAGCAGGTCAATACGATTGGCGTCGGCGCTGCATTCAGTACCACTCCGTTGTTCAGTGCATCGTTCGCGGTGATGACAGCGGTCAACCAGATTGCCGGCAGTACGCTGGCGACCATCCAGGACGCAAGCATCAACCAGCATGGCCTCAACGCCATGGTTGACGCAGGCGAGCAGCGCGACATCGGGCTGGCCAACGTCGCACAGGCGGTGGACGTGCGCGCCAGCCATCACGTGGCATCGGCCAGCTATGTCGCGGGCATCGCCGCCGGCCCAGGCTTGGCCTCGGGCGCCGGTGCGATCTCGGCCAATGTGTTCGACGGCGCCAGTGCAGCGTCGATCGACGGTGCCAAGCTCAATGCCGCGTCGGACGTGGTGGTCCAGAGCAATACCAGCCACAACGCGCTGGCAATCGTCACCGGACTGGGTGCCGGGCTGACCGGTGGCGCGGCCACCGGCGTGGTCAATACCTTCAATGCCAGCTCCCTGGCACAAGTCGTGGGTAGCGACATCGTCGCGGGCGACCTGGCGATAGCGGCCGACAACGACAATGCAGCATCGTTGGTAGGTGGAGCCGGCGCCCTTGGCGCCGGGGCCGCGGTTGCCGGCACGGCGTTGGTCAATGTCGGCTCGGCCAAGACCGAGGCCCGGCTTGGTGAAAGCGGTGCGGCCACCAACGTTGATGTAATCGGCGCGCTATCGGTCAACGCCGACACGCGTTCGGACTTCAAGGGCGTCGCGGTCAGCGGTGCGGGTGCGGGTGGTACCGGTATCGCCGGCATGGCGCAGGTGCAGGTGCTGGAGAACGATACCCGCGCCGTGGTCGACAACGCCGTTGTCAGCGCCGGTTCCACGACGGTCAGCGCCGATGAAATTCTCAAATTGACGGCATACTCCGGCTCGCTCGGGGTCGGCCTGGTTGGCACCGGTGTTGGCGCCGGTGCTTCGGTCGCGATCCTCGCCAGCAATGTCCGCGCCAACGTGATCGACAGCGCGCTCGATGTTGCCGGCACAGTGAATGTCGCCGCGTCCTCGGACCGTTCGGTCGACATGGTGACCGCGGCCGGTGGCATGGGCGCCAGCGTTGGCATTGGTGGTGCGGCCTCACTGTTGCTGTCGGGTATTGGTGACACCGGCGACAGTTCCAAGGAATTGGCCGGCACGTTTGGTGGCGCCAGCGATCTGGGCAAGGGCGAGAAGGTTCACGCCAGTACCCTTGAAGGCACGCTGGGCAGCCAGGCTGCAGCCGACATCAATGGCAATGGCAAGGTGGACATCGGCACGCTCGAAGGTCGCGGCGACCTGGTCCAGGCCAGCGTGACGGGGGGCAGCATCGATGCCAACGAGGTGTTGGTGAACGCCAGCACCAGGATGCACAGCAACAACACGGCCGGTGGACTGGGCATTGGCGGCGTCGCGGTGGGTGGCGCGTTTGCGATGACCGGCCTTTATGGAACAACTGAAGCGACGCTTGCGACCAATGATCTCGAGGCCAATCGTGTCGATGTCATTGCCAGCGCGGGCGATGGTGACGGCAGCGCGATCGGGCTGGATGTCTATGCCGGCGCTGCCGGCCTGGGCGGGCTTGGTGCAGCGGTTGGGGTGGCGCGGCTTGAGCAGGGCGTGCGGGCGACGGTCAGCGGTGAGCTCGCTGCGAACGGTACCGGCACGCTGAACGTCGGGGCCAGCGATGACAGCAGCATCGACGCGCAGGCGACCGGCGCGGCAATGGGCGTCGCGGCGGTTGGCGCGGTAGTGGTCAACGCCACGCGCGCGGTGAAGGTTGATGCCCTGCTTGCCGCAGGCAGCACGGTGATCGGATTCCGTGATGTGTCCTTCGATGCCGATTCGGCGGGTGCGGTGTCTGCCGGTGCGGTCGGCGCAAGCGGTGGTTTGATGGGTGCTGGCAGTGCGGCGGTTGCGCAGGCAAGTGATGCGTCGCAGGTCACGGCAGCCATTGGCGATGGTGCCGGTGTGCTGCGTGCCAAGACCGGTTTGAAGGTGGAAGCCAATGCTGTTCCGGACGTCTCGGCGGATGCCAAGGGTGTCGCCGTTGCCGGTGGTGCGGCGATCGGGCTGTCGTTTGCCGAGGCCACTTCAAAGGCAAAGGTCGATGCCAAGCTGGGCAAGGGCGTCGGGGTGATCGACGTGGGCGCGCTGACCGTACGGGCAGCGGTGACAGGTGGGACGGTCGATTCCGCTGCGCTGGTCGGCTCCGGTGGCGTGGTGCTCGCGGGTACCGGCGCATCGGTGTCCAGCAAGGCGGACAATGCAGTGACCGCTTCGCTGGGTGATGACACGGTGATCGTCACCTCCACGGTCAGCAATGCTGATGGCAGCGTCGTGCATACCGGGGATGTCAACGTCACCGCCAGCAATGACAGCGCCCAGTCGGCGACCGCGAAGGGGCTGACCATCGGTGGGCTGGCCGCTGTCGGCGTGGTGAATGCATCCGCGGAATCCAATGCCGCGACCAGGACCCTGGTCGGCAGTGGGGTAACGATGTTCGCCGATGAGATCAACCTGGCTGCCGGCGGTGCGGGAACCACCACGGCAACAGCCATCGCCGGGTCGGGCGGCGCCATTGCCGGCAATGCGTCCATCGGCCGCACCAAGGTGACCGACACGACCGAACTGGACGTCGGGGCCGATGTCATCCTTAGTGCCAACCAGATCGTGCTGGCCGCCACCCGCGACACCCGTTATGGCGGGCGTGCGGACAGTTCCGCTGCAGGCATTGTTGGCGCCAGCGGGGCGGTGGTGGACAACCAGATCAGCTCCAATGTCGCCATCAAGGTCGGCGACGACGTGTTGATGGATTCGAGCGGTGGCATCAATGTGGCCACCTCCAACGGCTTTGCCAGCACGTTGGGCGACAGCCCCGCGATAAATGGCTCGGGTGCCGGTGTCATCACCGGCAGCGCAGCATCGATCAACACGGTGCTGTCGGGCACGAGCAGCATCGATATCGGTGCAGGCAGTGAGTTGACCGCGGGTGCGCAGGCTGAGCGTGACCGCTTGAGCCTGGTTGCCGGGACCACCGTGGCCACTGCCGACAAGGCCGCGCTTACCACTGGCGCCCTGGCCAGTGTTGCCGTCGTGGAATCAAAGGCCAAGGCGGATTTCAGCAACAATGTGAACGTGGGTGCCGGGGCAAAGCTCAACAGCAACCGGATGTTGAACATCGGCACCGTGGCCGACGTCAGCGTCAAGACCAATGCACTGGTCAGTTCCAATGGTGGGCTGGCAGTGGGCAAGTCCGACGCCCGCACCGATCTGACGGTCACCGAGACGGTTGCACTGGCAGACAACGCCACCGCCTATTCGCTGGGCAATGCGCACCTCACCGCGGGCCGTGACTGGCGCGATGGAGGGCGCACTTCGCGGATCATCGGCGGCGCAACCTCGCAGGGCTATGTACGTGGGCTGATTGCTGTGCCCGATTCTTCGGCGACTGCTTCGGTGAACAACACCGCAACCACCACGATGGCCCAGGGCAGCGAGCTGAAGAGTGGCTCGTTCGTATGGGTGGGTTCCTACGCCGATGACGTTGCGCGCGACGCCGCTGGCTCGGGTACCGGTTATCAGCTTGGCTTCATCCCGATAACCCAGAACGACAGCCGCAAGCAGGGTACCAGCAATGGTGCGGTGAAGATCGACGGCGAGGTCGTGGCGGGCCGCTACAACAAGCTGGACATCATCATCGGCAGCGATGGCAAGATCGTGCCGTCGACGCTGCCGAGTGGTGACCAGATCGACTACAACGCGAAGGAATGGGACAGCGCGGCATTGCTGGCCGATTTCCGCAGCAAGGGCGACTACAAATACGACAAAGCCGCAGCCAAGGCCAACAAGGCATGGGTGTTCGGCAATCTGTTTGCCGGCGGTGGTGATGTCACCCTGCACGGCGACAGCATCCAGGGCACGGGCAGCGTCACCGCCAAGGGCACGCCAACCATCACGATCACCAATAACAGCAACCACAACGTGGTGCTGGCCGGCGATGTGTCGACGACAGACTGGAGCGGTGGCGCCATCCAGTTCACGGGCAAGGCGAACACGGTCGGCGCGCTGCGCTTGAGCCAGGCCGCCACCGGTGCGTTGGGCGCGATCACCATCAGGAATCTCGGCCAGAATGGCTCGGCGATCCTGCAGTTGGGCGACCTGACCAGCCGTTCAGGCGCGATCGAGGTATTCAATGCCCAAGGCAGCATCTGGGCAACAGGGACAGCGACCGGTGAATCCATCTTCGTCAATGCACCCAATGGCGAGATCGGCATCGATACCAGTGGTGCCTCGTGGTGGGCGGCAGACCCCAGCGTGCTGTGGAAGAACGAGTCACTCAGCCAGCTCATCGGCGATGCGAACGACGCAGCTGGTTACCTGGCGAATGTCCAATGGGGCACGGCTGCGAAGAACGCCAATAAATCACTCACCGACTACCTGCTTTACAGGGACTCCGACGGCAACAACAACAACGGTTGGGGCTCGATCCTGATCTATGGCGGCTGCATGTACCGCAACAACGGCAACTGCACCCAGGATGAGATGAGAAATCTCTACCGGGACGGCATGGTTCAATCTAAATACGCATACAAGAACGAAAACTGGCTGCCTCGGGTGGCGACGCGCGACCTGGTCAAGACCCTCACCTCGGAACCGGGCAGCGTCAGCAGTGCAGCCAGCAACCAGACGAGCTCGGAAGGCTGGAGTGCCGGTACCGGCATCAAGATCGTCGCTGGCTATCTGGACATCAATACGCCGTTGACCGCCGGCAAAGGCGTGGACTGGTCCGCGCAGGTGCTGGACAACGGCAACCGCAATGTCTATCTCGGGTTTGACTACCGGACTTTCCAGCCAATCTTCAAGACCCTGAACCAGCAGATCGCCGAGTGGAACGCCACGGCTACCACTCCGCAGAAAGTCGATCCGCAATACCTTGGCACCACCTCCAACGCTGCCGGTGCCCGCAAGATCGAGTTGTACTACGATCCGGTGGCGCGGACCTTCATCACGCCAGACAACATCGACGCCACTGGCGGTGGCTCGATCTATCTGGATGGCTTCATCGCCAGCTCCTCGACCAAGGGCTCGCTGAACGTCATCAGCGGCAAGGGCTCGGTGGTGATCGATACAACCGGCATCCTGGGTACCGATCTGGCGCTGAACAACATCACCGTCGGCAATTCCGCGCCGGGCATCATCACCATCATCGATCGCCAGAAGAAGGTGAAAACGGAGTACGTCAAGGACAGCGGTGGTGCCGTCAAGGGCACGGCATGGGCAATATCGGGTCCTACCCCGAGCAGTCCCACCGATCTGCGCTTCGGCAGTAATTGGCAGGACCTTCCGCTGCAGCTTGGACCGGCGCAGTCGCTGTCCTTCAGTGGCAACAGCGGCACCTACAATCCGCAGACGGGACTGCGTGCCCGCTGGACTGAAAGTGCGTACATCCGGCGCTCCTCCGGCAACAGTGCATGGGAGTGGGTCAACAGCGCCGGTGAGGTGGTTGCCAGGCAGCAGTCGTGGTCGACATCGGACGTGGGCTACTACGTCGATGCCGGCGATTCGTCCTTGTACCGGTCGACGATAGGTGGAAGGTTCAGCAGCGCGGATGGCGGAAAACGAATCCGCTACGCCTGCGAGAAGGGCGTCGGCCAGAACGACAACTGCGGGAAGTTCAATTTTGGATTCCCGGCCAACGATGTTGTTTGGGATGGGAAAACCAAGCGCACGGTCTGGGATTACACGATTCCGCTGTCAGGCAACATCAGCGTGTCCAACTCGGTGCGGGCCGATAACCCGATAGGCATCAATTTCGTCTCCAATGATCTTGGTCAGCTGGTGGCCAGGGCTTCGGACGACGTTCTGCTTGGTGGCGTGCTGAAGAACCGTGGTGGAAGCACCGTGCTCGAAAGCCGCAATGGCAGCATCCTGGCCACCAGTGACAATGCCGCCATCATCAGCAACAGCATCAGCTTGACGGCCAACAACGGCACTGTCGGTGTCATGTCCACTGCGAACCCGGGGCAGGCATCCCGCCCGATCAACGCGCAGCTGGTGTCGTACCAGAATGCGGATGGCTCGAGCCAGGCTGCGGGCGTGCTTACCGTGCGTGCTGGTGGTGACGTCGCGCTGAACGTCGACTCGGCAGCGGTCGTCGACATCGATGCAACCAAGGGCGCAACGCCCGGAGACGTGTGGTTGCGTACCAAGTACGACCTGACCGGGCTCAATGCAAGCAGCGCATCGGTGTCGGGCCGCAGTATCTGGCTGCAAAGTGGGGGCAGCATCGGTTCGATCACCCGACCGCTGGTGCTGCGTGCCATCGAACGGCTGCGTGGTGATGGTGGTTTGGAAGGTGGCATGGTCACTGCCGAAGCCACCGGCAACATCGGCCTGCGCGATCTCAGTGGTGACTTCTGGATCAACTCGATCACCTCCACGGGAGGCGACGTGTTTGTGCATGCGGCCGATGGTTCCATCTTCGACGCATCCCAGCGAGGTTTGGTCAGTGCCCTCAGCGAGGATGAACTGGCAATCTTGCGCGACGATCTGAAGCTATGGGGCGGCGCTTCCGATATCTCGGTGACGCGCTACGAGAACCAGGTCAATTCGGCATATGCCGAATACTTCCAGTTGCTCGGCATGGGCAGCGCCTCGGCAGCCGGCTACCAAGCGAGCGCCGTAGCGATCACCCTGTTCCGTTCCACTGCCGAGGCTGCCAAGGGAATGCCGTTGGACGACGCAGGCGTGGCGGCCTACCTGGCGGAGCGCTACACGGGTGCCACCTCGGTTTTCGCGGCGGCCTTTGGCGCCGACTGGCAGGCCGAGGCGGCCTTCAACGGTGGTTACAACGACAGCTTCCGTTACCTGCTGGGCAGCACCCAGGGGGACAGTGCGGCGCTCGCGCAGATCAAGAACGACATCAAACAGGGCTTCAGCGAGAACTCGGTGTGGACGGCCAATGAGTTGCTGCACGTCTTCAACGCCAACGCGATGAAGGCAGGCGGTGGTTCATCGCTCAATGCAACGCCGATCATCACCGGTCGCAACCTGACCCTCATGTCCAAGCTGGACCTGGGGCGCACCGACAAGACCCATGAAGTCTCCCGCCTTGACATCATCAATGGCCTGGTCGGAGACGACGCCGCACTGGCCATGCGCTTGGCGACCACGCCTGGCGACGTCGAGTTGCGTGACGTGAATGACAACCTGATCACCTGGGATGATGTGTTGGCGGGCGCGGTGGTGGACCGCTTGCTGATCAAGAGTACTGCACCGGTCGTGGTCGATGCGAAGGGCCAGGTGGATGCCACGATCGGCCGCGATACCTTCCTGCGTGGTGCGTCGTCGCTGGTGTTCAGCCACTTCCAGAGCGGCGGCAACGCCCGCATCTCCAGCAGTGGCGACATCCGCGCTGCTGCCGGCACGGTGCTGACTGTCGGCAATGACCTGAGTCTGGACGCCCTGGTCAGCATCATGGGCGATGATTCGCAGCCGCTGGCCGTGCAGATCAACGGTACGCTGTTGTTGGCCAGTGCTGGTCAACACGTGAAGCTCGCGCAGCAGCAAGGCGACCTGCGCATTGGCGTGATCAGTGCCAACGAGGATGTAGTACTTGAAGTCGGACAGGGTAGCCTGCTCGCCTCTGGCAGCGTGCTGGCGGCTTTGAAAGGACTGACCGCACTGACCGGGCGTGACATCCAGCTGACCGTGCGCGACAACATCCAGGAGGCAGATGGCACCGCATTGGCAATGCAGATCCTTGCCGGTGGCCAGCTCGACGGTGTCGCCGGTGGCGACATCAGGCTCGGTACCGGTTTCGACCTGCCCATCGGCACGCTGACCGCAGGCGGCGAGTTGGTATTGAACGCGACCGCCGGCAAGCTGAGCGCGTCGCTGCTGGAAGCGGGTGCAGGGATGAGCGTGACCGGTGCCAGCGGCGTGCAGGTTGGCCATGCGGAAGCTGGGGGCGCTGCCGAGATCAGCTCGCCGTTGGGGGCAGTGGCCGTCGACACGCTTGTCGCGAACTCGGCCCAACTCAACGCAGGCAAGACCCTGCGATTGGGCGACGCGGAAATTCAGACCATCCTCAAACTTCTCGCGGTCGAGGGCGTGTCCTTGTCCGACGGTGCGCAGGTGCGGAGCGGGGAGGCCATCGACATCGAAGGCGCCGGTTTCCGCATGGGGACTGGCAGCAGCATGACGGCGGGCAAGATCATTGCTGTGCGTTCCAGCGGTGACATCACGTTGGGCCAGCTGGCAGTGTCGGGGAATGCCGCGGGCAGTGCACTGACCCTGTCAGCTGCTGGCGGCATCCAGGGCAATGGTGACGTCGCGGTCAACGTTGCCGGCGGCAGCAATGTGCAAGCGACGCTGGATGCAGGAACCGGTATCGGCACTGTCAATCAGCCGCTGACGCTAGATGTCGGCAAGCTCGTCGCGGCAAACAGCAATAGCGGTGATATCTCGCTCGTGTTGCCCAATGGCGGCAGCATCGGTGCCATCGATGCCATTACCGGATCCGTCTTGCTTTCTTCGGCCGGAGTGGTGGACTTCGATTCGCTCAATTCCGCTGGTGATATGACGGTCTCGGCTGTTGATATCACAGGCGAAGCCGTGACCGCGGGCGGAGATGTCGTGGTGGGGGCAAGCGGCGACCTGCTGCTCACGGACGTGGACGGTGGTGGCGATGTACTGCTGTCCAGCGGCAACAACCTCGGTGTCACCACGCTGGATGTGGCCGGCAACACCGACCTCAGCAGCGGCGCTGCGCTGGCAGTAGGCCAGGGCACGGTAGGTGGCAATGCAACCCTGGCCAGCACCGGCAGCACCAGCATCGATACGCTGGCAGCGCAGGGCAGCCTGGATGTCACCTCGGGGACGGCGCTGACGGCCCGCTCGCTGGCCTCGGCTGCGGCGATGACGCTGTCCTCGGGCAGCACGCTGGATGTGCAGCAGCTGCGCAGCGGTGCCGACCTGTCGGCTGATGCGGTCGACACGCTGTCGATTGCCGATGCGACGGTTGCGGGTGATGCCACGATCGAAGGCCAGTCTGATGTCGTGCTGGGCACGGCGTCGGTCGGCAAGTCGCTGGTGGTCAACGCGGCCAACAATCTGTCAGCGGATTCGCTGGTGGTTACTGGCAACAGCACGCTCACAAGCGGTGGCAACACCACGCTGGCGAGCTTCAACGGCCAGGGTGACTTGGTGGCAAACGCTGCTGGCAACCTGCAGCTGGATAACGGCACGGTCGGCGGCAACGCCAGCCTGGGCAGCGATGGCGCGATGACGCTCGGTACGCTGGCGGTCATCGGTGATGCAACCGCGACTGCTGGTACGACGCTGGCAGTGGATACGCTGGACGTCGATGGCAATGCAAGCCTGTCCAGCGGCGATGACCTGCGCGTCACCACGCTGGGTGTGGCCGGCAACATCGACCTCAGCAGCGGCGCTGCGCTGGCAGTTGGCCAGGGCAAGGTGGGCGGCAATGCAATGCTGGCCAGCACCGGCAGCGCCAGTATCGATGCACTGGCAGCGCAGGGCAGCCTGGATGTGACCTCGGGTGCGGCGCTGACGGCCCGCTCGCTGGCCTCGGCCGCGGCGATGACGCTGTCCTCGGGCAGCACGCTGGATGTGCAGCAGTTGCAAAGCGGTGCCGACCTGTCGGCTGATGCGGTCGACACGTTGTCGATTGCCGATGTGACGGTTGCCGGCGATGCCACGATCGAAGGCCAGTCTGATGTCGTGCTGGGCACGGCGTCGGTCGGCAAGTCGCTGGTGGTCAACGTGGGCAACAATCTGTCGGCCGATTCCCTGATCGTGTCTGGAAACAGCACGCTCACAAGCGGTGGCAACACCACGCTGACGAGCTTCAACGGCCAGGGCGACCTGGTGGCAAACGCTGCTGGCAACCTGCAATTGGATGCTGGCACGGTCGGCGGCAATGCCAGCCTGGGCAACGATGGCGCGATGACGCTCGGCACACTGGCGGTCATCGGTGATGCAACCGCGACTGCGGGTACGACGCTGGCAGTGGATACGCTGGACGTCGACGGTGATGCAAGCCTGTCCAGCGGCGATGACCTGCGCGTCACCACGCTGGATGTGGCCGGCAACGCCGACCTGAGCAGCGGCGCTGCGCTGGCAGTGGGCCAGGGCACGATAGGCGGCAATGCAACGCTGGCCAGCACCGGCAGCACCAGCATCGATACGCTGGCAGCGCAGGGCAGCCTGGATGTGACCTCGGGTGCGGCGCTGACGGCCCGCTCGCTGGCCTCGGTTGCGGCGATGACGCTGTCCTCGGGCAGCACGCTGGATGTGCAGCAGCTGCGCAGCGGTGCCGACCTGTCGGCTGATGCGGTCGACACGTTGTCGATTGCCGATGCGACGGTTGCCGGCGATGCCACGATCGAAGGCCAGTCCGATGTCGTGCTGGGCACGGCGTCGGTCGGCAAGTCGCTGGTGGTCAACGCGGCCAACAATCTGTCGGCCGATTCCCTGATCGTGTCTGGAAACAGCACGCTCACAAGCGGTGGCAACACCACGCTGACGAGCTTCAACGGCCAGGGCGACCTGGTGGCAAACGCTGCTGGCAACCTGCAGCTGGATAACGGCACGGTCGGCGGCAACGCCAGCGTGGGCAGCGATGGCGCGATGACGCTGGGTACGCTGGCGGTCATCGGTGATGCAACCGCGACTGCGGGTACGACGCTGGCAGTGGATACGCTGGACGTCGACGGTGATGCAAGCCTGTCCAGCGGCGATGACCTGCGCGTCACCACGCTGGATGTGGCCGGCAACGCCGACCTGAGCAGCGGCGCTGCGCTGGCAGTGGGCCAGGGCACGATAGGCGGCAATGCAACGCTGGCCAGCACCGGCAGCACCAGCATCGATACGCTGGCAGCGCAGGGCAGCCTGGATGTGACCTCGGGTGCGGCGCTGACGGCCCGCTCGCTGGCCTCGGTTGCGGCGATGACGCTGTCCTCGGGCAGCACGCTGGATGTGCAGCAGCTGCGCAGCGGTGCCGACCTGTCGGCTGATGCGGTCGACACGTTGTCGATTGCCGATGCGACGGTTGCCGGCGATGCCACGATCGAAGGCCAGTCCGATGTCGTGCTGGGCACGGCGTCGGTCGGCAAGTCGC
>Ga0308157_10003153_pt1 | contig 24747 bp, 16 predicted proteins | sample PhyBR1_FD_201035 | JGI IMG/M metagenome (GOLD analysis project Ga0308157, IMG submission 201035) | Phyllosphere microbial communities from UC Gill Tract Community Farm, Albany, California, United States - DLSLB.R1 | ecosystem: Host-associated > Plants > Phyllosphere > Unclassified | place: USA...
TATTTTTGGCATTTTCTAGCACTTGCGCTTTGGTTTGCAGCGATTTAGCGGGTGCTGTGATTGCATCGAGCAACATCTCTGCCGTCACGCCCGGCAGCGGCAATTCGCGGGCCGGATAAATATCGAGCAGCACCACCTCATCGGCCAGGCTCAGGCTTTGCGAAAAACCCTCGGCAAAATCGCGGGTGCGGGTAAATAAATGGGGCTGAAAAACGACGCGCAACTTTTTCTCCGGGTACAGCGCCCGCAGCGAACGCAGGAAGGCCTCAATCTCGCGCGGGTGGTGGGCATAATCGTCTACGTAGACCCTAGTGGGGCCGGTTACGATAAATTCAAAACGTCTTTTTACGCCCCGGTAGGCGGCCACGGCCTCAGGCAATTGCGTTTCAGCTACGCCAAATAATTGTGCCGCCGCGGCCGCCGCCAGCATGTTTTCCACGTTGTGAAAGCCCGGCACGGCCAGCCTTAGCCCCGGCAGCACTCCTAGCGGGCCGTGCAAATCGAAGCGAAACGCGTGGCCTTCGGCCGTGATATTCTCGGCGAATAAATCGGGACCCTGCGCGGCGCTCAGGCCATAGCGTAGCACCCGCGTGCCGGGCGGTACGGCAGCGGCTACCCGCGCATCGGCCGTGTGGTTGAGCAGCAACGTGCCGCCGGGCTTAAGCTGGCTCACGAACTGGCAAAACGAGTCGATGAGGGCGCTTTGCTCACCATAAATATCGAGGTGGTCGGCATCGGTACTCGTCACGATAGCCACATCGGGGTGCAGCGTCAAAAAGCTGCGGTCGTACTCATCGGCCTCCACCACCACGGGCGCGGCGGGGCTTTGGGGCAGCAATAAATTGGAGCCCAGGTTGACCGCAATACCGCCTAGGAAGGCGCCCGCATCAAGGCCCGCGTGGTGCAGTAAATGCGCCACCATACTGCTGGTGGTGGTTTTGCCGTGGGTACCGGCCACCGCGATGGTGGGCCGGCCCTGCGTGAGCACCCCCAGCACCTGGCTGCGCTTGCGAATATCGTAGCCCTGCGCCCGCAGCCACGCCCACTCGAGGCTAGCGGCCGGAATGGCAGGCGTGAGCACTACGAGCGTCTGGTCTTTATTCTCCCGAATTTCCCGCGGAATATTCTCCACCGCATCGGCGTAGTGCACGGCAATGCCTTCGGCCTGCAAGGCGAGTGTCAGGGGCGTTTCGGTTTTATCGTAGCCGCTCACGTGGTGGCCGTTGGCCCGAAACCAGCGGGCGAGCGCCGACATGCCAATGCCCCCGATGCCAAGAAAAAATATGTAGGGAAACTGCTGCATCAGTAATAGTTAGCCAGCGCGTCGGCTTATTTCAGTAAGCTAAATAATTCGTCCACAATCGCCGTCGTGGCGCTAGGCCGCGCCAGCGCGTGCACGCGCTGGCTCAGCTGTTGCTGGCGGCTAGGGTCGGCAAGCAGGCGCAGGGCCTCGTCGTAGAGGCGGGTGGGGGCGTGCTCATCAGTGATGAGCACGGCGGCGCCCTTGCCCACCAGCGCCAGGGCATTTTTGGTTTGGTGGTCCTCGGCCACGTTGGGCGAGGGCACCAGCACGCTCGCCTTGGCCGTAAGGCAAAGCTCTGACACTGAGAGCGCGCCGGCCCGGCTGATTACCACATCGGCGGCGGCGTAGGCCAAGTCCATGCGCCCGATAAACTCCAGCGCCTGCAAGTGACTGGCGGCGTAGGGCGCGGCCTGCTGCCGGGCTTCGGGAAAATATACCTTGCCGGTCTGCCACAGCAGCTGCACGCCGGCTTCGCGCAGGCGCGGCAGGGCAGCGGCGGTGGCCAGGTTGAGAGTGCGGGCGCCGAGGCTGCCGCCGATTACGAGCAAGGTTTTCTTGCTAGGGTCAAGGTTGAAGAATTGCTGCGCTTCGGCGCGGTTACCGTGGGCAATTTCGGTGCGTACGGGGTTGCCAGTGAGCACAATTTTATCGGCTGGAAAAAATTTATCCATGCCCTCATAGGCCACGCATATTTTGCTCACGCGGCGGCCGAGCAATTTATTAACCAGGCCGGCGTAGGAATTCTGTTCCTGAATTAAGCTCGGAATACCGCGCGACGTGGCGGCTAGTAATACCGGTGCCGAGGCGTAGCCACCCACGCCCACCACGGCATCGGGCCGAAACTCCTGAATTAATTTCCCAGCCTTGCGCACCGACCGAAATACCCGCACCGGAAACAGAATATTCTGCGGCGTGAGGCGGCGCTGCAAGCCCGTAATATCGAGGCCCACAATGGGGTAGCCGGCTTCAGGCACGCGCGTCATTTCCATGCGGCCGTTGGCACCCACAAATAGAATATCGGCGTCGGGCTGCCGCCGCCGAATTTCATTTGCGATAGCTACCGCCGGAAAAATATGCCCGCCCGTGCCGCCGCCGGAAATAATAAATTTCATAAAAATCGCTGAACTGGTAAACTGCTAAACAGTTGCATTGATTTAGCCGGGGTTCCAGCTAAAATCAACTCAACTGTTTGGCGCTTCACTCATTTAACTAATTCATTACGCGTACTGCGCCCGCTGGCTCGGAATGCGTACTGTGTCGGCGGGCTCGCCTTTCATGGGGCGGGTTTCGCGCTCACCGCGGCTTACCGCCAGAATAACTCCAACACTCAAGCCCGTGAAAATGAGTGAAGTACCACCCATACTTAGCATGGGCAGCGGCAGGCCCGTAACGGGCCCTAGCCCCACGGCCACGCCCATATTTACCATCGCCTGCAATACCAGGCTAAAGCTCAAACCCGCCGAGAGCAGGCCGCCGAACGCGCCCTGGCTATTCATCACGGTTTTTAAGCCGCGATATAAAAAAGCGAGGTAGAGGAAGAGCACGAACAGGCCGCCAATCATGCCGTACTCCTCAATAATAATGGCGTAGATAAAGTCGGAATACGGGTGCGGCATAATATTGCGCTCGGTGCTTTTGCCGGGCCCTTTGCCAGTGAGGCCGCCCGTGGCAATGGCGATAAACGAGTGCTCAAGCTGGAAAGCTGGCTTCTTGGTTTTGTCGGTGAAGCTGGTGACGCGCGACATTACCGTGCCCAGGCGCTGGCCGGCCGCTAGCCCCGCCCCACCCAAAACCACGCCGATAACCACCATCACGAGCATTTGCTTGATGGGCACGCGGCCAATAAACATGAGCAGCAGGCACGTCAAAAACAGCAGCAGCGCAGTTGAAGCATTCGATAGCACAATCAAGCCACAAATAACTCCTACCCAAAGCATTACCGGGAAAAGTGTGCTCCAGAAGTCGTGCAAGTGCTGCTGGCGGCGGCTAAGCATGCTAGCCAAGTGCGAAATCAGCGCCAGTTTGGCCAGGTCGGAGGGCTGGAAAGTCTGGTTGATTACCGGAATGGTGAGCCAGCGCGAGGCACCGTTCATTTCGCCGCCCATAAAATAAGTAAACAACAGCAGCGGCACCGAAATGAGCAGCGCATAGAGCGACAGCCGCGAGTAGTGGCGGTAGTCGATGCGGTGGGCTAGCCACATCAGTCCTAGCCCAATGAAAATCAGGCTACTGTGCTTGAGCACAATAAGCTCGACCGAGCCGGTGCGGCCGTGCAGCTCATTGCGATAGGCCAGCGTGCCGGTGGCCGAGTACACGACCGCGATACTGATGAGCGAAAACAGGATGACGATGGCCCACAAGATGGGGTCGCCCTTGAGGTTGCGCTGCAACCAAGTGTGCCGAGTGGTTTCCATAGACCGCAGATTTAACTGATTTAACGGATTTCGCGGATACGCTTGCTGCGCAAGCTGACTGCGGTTGGGGGTTGGGAGCTAGGGTAGGGCCTGCACGGCAGCGGCAAATTGCTGGCCCCGGTCTTCGTAATTCTTGAATAAATCGAAGCTGGCGCAGCAGGGTGAGAGCAGCACCACGTCGCCGGGGCTAGCCAGGGCGGCGGCGCGCTGCACGGCGTCGGCCATGCGCTGGGTTTCTTCCACGTGCGGCACTTTGCTGTCAAACGCGGCGCGCAGCTTGGCATTATCCACGCCGAGGCAAATTAGCGCTTTTACTTTTTGCGCGGCTAGGGGCTCGATGCTGGCGTAGTCGTTGCCTTTATCAGTGCCGCCGGCAATCCACACAATGGAGCTCTTTATGCCGTCGAGGGCGTACCAGGCGGCTTCCACGTTGGTGGCTTTGCTATCGTTGATGTACTGCACGCCCTTAATTTCGGCCACCAATTGCAGGCGATGGTCAGCGTTGTGGAACGTACCTAGCGCCTGCTCGATAACGGCGCGCGCTACCCCCGCCACGCGGGCGGCGAGCACGGCGGCGAGCACGTTTTGGCGGTTGTGCTCGCCGATGAGCGGCGAGTTGGCCGTGCTGATACTTTCCGTGGTGCTGTAGTAGCCGGGTAGCAGGTCGAAGCGTATTTTTTGCGCTTCCTCGTAGTAGCCGCCTAGCTGGTAATCGGAGCGGTTGTGCAGGCTGAAGGGCAGCTGCCGCATAGGGCGAAGCGCCGCTTTAAAGTAACGCTGAATGTTCTCATCATCAGCATTGTAGATAAAATAACAGTCGCTATCCTGGTTGCGTATCAGCCGCAGCTTCGACTCCGCGTAGTTCGACATAGAATAGTCGTAGCGGTCGAGGTGGTCGGGCGTGATATTGAGCAGCAGCGCAATCCAGGGCTGGAAGAACGTGATATCATCAAGCTGGAAACTGCTCAATTCCAACACGTAGTAGTCAAATTTATTTTCGATTACCTGCTCGGCCAGCGAATAGCCGATATTACCGGCTAGCCCCACGTTAAGGCCAGCTGCCTTTAACAGGTGATGGGTGAGCAGCGTGGTAGTGGTTTTGCCGTTGGTGCCGGTAATGGCCACAAAACGCGCCTTGGTGTAGCGGCTGGCAAATTCAATTTCGGAATGAACCGGCGTTTTTTGGGCGCGCAAGGCCACCATAACGGCCGCCTTTTCCGGAATACCGGGACTTTTAATTACCTGGCCAGCCTGCAAAATGCGGTCGAGCGTGTGCTGGTTTTCCTCAAACTCAATGCCGGCTAGGGTCAGCTTTTCCTTGTACTTGGGCTGAATGGGGCCGCGGTCGGACACAAACACGCTGAAGCCTTTGGCCTGGGCCAGCAGGGCCGCGCCCACGCCACTTTCAGCGGCGCCCAGAATAACGATATTTTTTGCGTTGTCGGCCATAATTCTAGCGCAGCTTTAGGGTAACCAACGTGATGACGGCCAGCATAATACCTACAATCCAAAACCGCGACACGATTTTGGACTCGTGGTAGCCGAGCTTCTGGTAGTGGTGGTGCAGCGGCGACATGCGCAGCAGGCGGCGGCCCTCACCGTATTTGCGCTTGGTATATTTAAACCAGCCTACCTGCACGATAACCGACAGGTTTTCAATCAAAAACACGCCGCATAGCACGGGTATCAGCAGCTCTTTGCGCACAATGAGGGCTAGCACCGCAATAATGCCGCCCAGCGCCAGCGAGCCCGTATCGCCCATAAATACCTGCGCCGGGTACGAGTTGTACCACAAGAAGCCAATGCAGGCCCCCACAAACGCGGTACAGAAAATAACTAGCTCGCCCGAATCCGGAATAAACATAACATCCAGATAATCAGCCAGCAAAGCATTGCCGCTCACGAAAGCAAAAATGGCCAGCGTGAGGCCAATAATGGCCGAGGTGCCAGCCGCCAGCCCATCGAGGCCGTCGGTGATATTAGCACCGTTGCTCACGGCCGTGATGATGACGATAACCAGCGGAATATAAAGCAGGCCGTAGAAGTCCTTGAAAACCAGCTGCGCATTGGAGAAAAAATCACCGTAATTCAGCTCGTTATTCTTCATAAACGGCACCGTGGTCAGGGTCAGGTGCACGTCTTTCCACACTTTGGTGGCGTCGATGGCGGAGTACTGGCCGTTGGGCAGCAGGTATTCGCGCACAGTTACCTCGTTGCTGTAGTAGAGCACCCAGCCCACGGTAAGCCCTAACCCAATCTGGCCCAGCACTTTGAAGCGCCCACTCAGACCTTCTTTGTTCTTGCGAAAGACCTTAATGTAATCGTCGAGAAAGCCAATAAGCCCGAGCCACACTGTGCTCAGCAGCATGAGAATAATGTAGATATTGCGCAGCCGGGCAAAGAGCAGCACTGGCACTAGAATGGCCAGCAAAATGATGAGGCCGCCCATAGTAGGCGTGCCTTTTTTCTCGTTCTGGCCCTGCAAGCCCAGGTCGCGGATGGTTTCGCCAACCTGCTTGCGCTGCAATATCCGAATAAGGCGTGCGCCGAAAAGCTGGGCAATAAGCAACGAGACAATTACGGAAAGTCCCGCCCGAAAAGTGGTGTATTGAAACACACCCGCACCAGGCATGTGAAAGTGTTCGTGCAGGTAGCGAAAGAGATAGTAGAGCATGGTGTTGAATTAAAAATTTTCAATTAAAAATTAAAAATTGCCCCATTTAGCTTGATAGATTCGGCAGGCGCCCATTCTTAATTTTCAACCGTGTCAATTTTTAATTTATCAGTTTCTATTTTTAATTTCAAGCAACGCGGCGCGCAGTTCCTCCCGGTCATCAAAGTGGGTTTTCACGCCCTTGATTTCCTGGTAGGTTTCGTGGCCTTTGCCAGCCACCAGCACCAGGTCGCCGGGGCTAGCCAGGGCCACGGCCGTGCGGATAGCTTGGCGGCGGTCGGCAATGGTTTGCACGTGCGCATCGGCGGGGGGCAGAATACCGGCCTGCATCTGGTCGAGGATGGCAAGCGGGTCCTCGTCGCGCGGGTTGTCGGCGGTCAGAATCACCGCATCCGAAAGCTGGGCGGCCAGCCTAGCCATTACGGGGCGTTTGGCCGCGTCGCGGTTGCCCCCGCAGCCCACCACCGTGATGATGCGCTGCTCGGGCCGGCGCGTCTGGTGCAGGGTTTGGAGCACGTTTTCGAGCGCATCGGGCGTGTGCGCGTAGTCTACCAGCCCGGCAATGGGCTGGCCGGGCACGGTCACGGGCTCGAAGCGGCCGGGCGCGGTGGTCAGGCCCGAGAGGACGGTAAGCACCTCCGTTGGGTCTTCGCCCAGCAGCACGGCGGCGCCGTACACGGCCAGCAGGTTGTAAGCGTTGAAGACCCCGATGAGGCGAAAATGCACTTCCTGGCCCTCGATTTCGAGCAGCAGGCCGTGCATCTCGTTGGCTACCAGCCTAGCCCGGAAATCGGCCGCCGAGCGCAGCGAGTAGCTGGCGCGGCGGGCGGCCGTGTTTTGCAGCATCACCGGGCCGCGCTTGTCGTCGGCGTTGGTGAGGGCAAACGCGGTTTTGGACAGCGCGTCGAAGAAGCCCTTTTTGGCTTTCAGGTAATTATCAAACGTGCCGTGGTAGTCGAGGTGGTCGTGGGTAAGGTTGGTAAAAACGCCGCCCGCAAAGCGCAGCCCGCCCACCCGGTGCTGGGCCACAGCATGGCTGCTCACCTCCATGCAGGCGTGGGTGCAGCCGGCGGCCACCATCTGCGCTAGTAGCTCGTTGAGCCGGATGGCATCGGGCGTGGTGTGGGTACTAGGAATTACGGTTTCGTCAATCTGATTCTGCACCGTACTCAGCAGGCCGGCGTGGTAGCCCAATTCACGCAACAGCTTGTGCAAGAGCGTAGCGCAGGTAGTTTTGCCGTTGGTGCCGGTCACCCCCACCAGGGTTAGCTGGCGCGAGGGATGACCGTAGAATGCGCTGGCTACGGGGCCTAGAGCGGCGGCGCTGTCGGCCACCTGCACGTAGGTGGTGGCGGGGTTGAGGCTAGCGGGCAGCTCTTCGCAAAGCACCACGGCCGCGCCCTGCGCCACAGCTTTCTCAATAAACTTATGGCCATCGGTGGCCGTGCCGCGCAGGGCGCAGAACAGCATACCCGGCCCCGCCTGGCGCGAGTCGAGCGTCAGGCCGGCCACGGGCACGTCGGGGCTACCGGGCTGGGCTAGCACGGCAACCTCGGTGAGCAGGGCAAAAAGCGGGAGCGTACTCATGCAGATTTTTGGTTTTTGGCGGTGGTTATACCCGCCGAAGGCTTGGAAGACGGCGCGGCGCGGCGCTGCGTCGTGCGGATATCCACCTTAGTAGGAGCTGGCTTTTTGGCTTTGGGCGATTTTTCTTTTGCCCTGAGAGTGGCCGCCGGCTTATCCTTGGCTTTCTCCTTGGCTGAAGAGGCACTATTGGCTGCTTTCTTCGTCACTTTAGCCGCGGGCTTACCGGCCTCAGCCGACGCGCTCGCGGGCTTGCCCGCCGAGGTTTTGGCCTTGGCCGCCACCGGTTTGGCGGCCGGCCTGAGTGCTTTATTGCGGGTACCCGATTCGGCCGGAATAAGCAAGGTATTTTCCTCCACCTCCGTGTGCACGGGCGCAGGCAGGGCTAGCGGGGCGGCGGTAGGCGCCGCGGTGGGCGTGAGCATAAGCCCTACCACGAGGCCACGCTTGGCAAACTCGCCGGGCGCTACCGATTGCTCACGCACCCGGCCAGTGCCGCTGGCCTGTACTTTCAGGCCCCGGTTTTCGAGCAGGAAAAGCGCGTCGCGCAGGGTTAAACCCCGCACATCGGGCATCCGGCCGGGGTGGGCCACGCTGGCATCGGGCCGCAGCGATACGGTGCGGGCCACGAAAGCGGTATCAACGGCTGCCGTAGCGCGCACCCACTCCTCGCCGCCAGTGGCGTGCGTTTGGCCGGGCAGGCCGATGCGGTCGCACACCAGCGCAATTTCCTGCTGCAAGCCGGCGCGCACCAGCGGCACGGGTGTGCGGCGGGCGGGCACCCTAGCCAGCATGGGCCGCTGGCTAGCCTGGTCGCGCGCCATGCAGCGGTCGGCCAGGTCGCGAAATACCGGCGCGGCCACGTCGCCACCGTAGATGCGGCCCTTGCTCGGCGAGTCAATCACCACAATGCAGCTGTACTTGGGCTTATCAGCCGGAAAAAACCCGCAGAAGCTGGTCGAGTACGTTTTGGTATAGCGGCCGTTTTTGAATTTCCAGGCCGTACCCGTCTTGCCGGCAATGGTGTAGTCTTTGGGCCGGATGGCCTTGGCCGTGCCTTCCAGCACCACGCCTTCCAGCATGGCGTGCAGCTTGCGCAGGGTGGCATCGGAGCAGATTTTGGGGTTCAGCACCTGCGTGTCGAAGTGCTCCACCACTTGGTCAGCCTGCTTGATTTCGCGCACTATCATGGGCGCCACCTTCACGCCGCCGTTGGCCACGGCATTGTAAAAGGCCAGCGTTTGTAGCGGCGCCAGCTTCAGCTCGTAGCCGATGGCCATCGTGGAGAGCGAGGTGCGGCTCCAGCTGCGGTCGCGCGGGTCTTTCACGTAGGGCAGGGCCTCGCCATTCATCTGGAAGCCCAGCGGCTTGTCAAGGCCAAATTTCTTGAGGTAATCGGTGTAGCGCGTGGGGTTGCCCACAAAGTGCTCCTGCACCAGGCGCGCCACCCCGATGTTGCTCGATTTCTCGAACACCTGCTGCACCGTGATGCGGCCGTTGGCGTGCGAGTCCGTTTTTACGGCGCCACCGATGAGCATGCGGCCGGGACCGGTGTCCACCACGTCGTCGAGTTGCAAGGTGGGGTCGGCCTCAAACACCGCCGCCATCGAGGCCAGCTTGAACGTCGAGCCCGGCTCGGTGCGGCCCTGGTCGGCAAAGGCGTAGTTGTAATCCTCCTTATACGTGCCGTCCTCAGCCTTGCCCAGGTTGGCCACGGCCTTGATTTCGCCGGTTTTCACCTCCATCAAAATTACGCAGCCGTACTTGGCATCGTTGGCCACCAGGGCCCGGTAAAGCGCGTCTTCGGCCCCATCTTGCAAGTTGATGTCGAGGGTCGTCTTGACATCGTAGCCCGGCTGAGGCTTGATTTCAGTGCCGTCGTACACGGGCTTGAAGCCGCCCGGCACGCGCTCAAACAGCGCCTCGCCCGGCTTGCCCGCCAGCTTTTGCTGAAAAGTAAACTCCAGGCCGGCGCCGTTTTTGTCTTCGTTCACGAAGCCCACCGTGCGTTGGGCTAGCCCCCCAAACGGCCGGAAGCGCTTATCTACTTTCTCAAAGATGACGCCGCCCTTGCGCTTGGCCCGGAAGATGGGCCAGCTGGCAAACTCCTTTTTTTCCTGAAAGTTAATCTGCCGCGAGTTCAGCCGAATGTAGCGCACGTCGCGGTCGCCGTGGGCGGCCATCAGCTTGCGCTTGTACTCATCCTTGCTGCGGTCCTGAAAGAAACGCGCCAGGCAGCCCGCCAGCGAATCTACTTTGGCCCTGAACAGCGCGTCGTCGACCACGCCCGGGTCCCACGCCACCCGGTAGAAGGGCAGCGAAGTAGCCATAATACTCTCGTTATCAGAGTAAATATTCCCCCGGGTGGCGGGCACCGGCTGGTAGCTGATGCGGCGCTCCTGCTCCAGGGCGCGCCACTTGGCACCCTCCTGGTACTGAATGTGCGAGATTTTCCAGGCCACGGCGCCCGAAAACAGCGTCACGCCCAGAAACGCGAGGCGCACCCGCGTGACAATGGATTTTTTAACGCTGCCTTTCATTGGACGACTTTTTAGAAGTTGATTTAGCCTGCTGCGCGGAACCAGCTTGGACTGCCTTGTACTTTTTTGTACTATTAGTCCGCTTTTTATCCGCCCCTACGCGCTGCTGAGGCCTAGCCATGGCTTGTTTGGCACCGGCTAGCGGGGCGCCGGCCGAGTCTTCGGGCGACAAGCCGGGCGGCGGGGCACCTAGCTCGGGCGTGTCATCGTCGGGCAGGCCTAGCTGCTGGCGGCGCGCCCGGCCCTGAATAGAATCGGCCCGCACGGAGGCTACCGAGTCGCGGGCGGCGCGGGCGGCTAGGGTATCGGCCGTGAGCACAGGCATGGTTTCGAGCTGTGCCTCGTCGAGGCGGCCGGCGGGCACGGCAATGCGGAAAGGCGGCGACGAGCTCTCGACCAGCCCGATGGCGGCCACTTTGCGGGCCACTTCGCTTTGCTTGCTGGCCTCCATGTAGTCCGACTTCAGCGTAGTATAATCGGCACGCAAATCCTCCGTGTCCTGCTTTAGCCGCTGGATGTTACGGTTCATGCGGTTGCCGTAGTGCGTGTTGCCGATGTAGAGCAGGATGAGCAGCATCACGAAGAGCAGCTTGGGCAGAAACCGCACCGGCAGCCCTTCGCGAAACAACCCATCGAGGCCCGTAAAGCGGTCCAGCAGCGAAAACAAGCTCCAGCCAGTGGCCGTCACGCCCTCGTTGCGGTCCCAGGCCGGGGCCGCGTACTCGGCGGGGGCCGGAGCAGGCTTGCGGGCTTTTTTGGGCTCGGCGGGCGCCGGCGCCGGGGCGGGCGCCTTAGGAGCCGCCGGGGCCGGTGGCGCCACCGGCGCGGCCACGGGCGGCAGGGCAGCCTCGGCGGGCACCTCGTTCACGGGCTCGGGGGCCCGGGGGGGGCGCACGGTATTGGCGCGGGGCGGACCAGCCGCGGCGGGACGTATCGTATTACCGGCCATGCTCTTACGCGGGAATAGAGGTTCGCACGCCAATGCGCAGCTTAGCGCTGCGGGCGCGGCTATTTTCGGCTACTTCGTCGGCCGAGGCCTCGGTGGGCTTGCGCGTCAGCGACTCGAAGGGCAGCGCCACGCGGCCGTACAAGTCCTTTTCGGCCTGCCCAAAAAACTTGCCCTGACTCAGAAAATTCTTCACCAGCCGGTCTTCGAGCGAGTGGTAGCTCATCACTACTAGCCGGCCGCCGGGGCGCAGCACCTGGGCGGTCTGGGTCAGCATCTCCTGCAAAGCTGTCAGTTCATCGTTGACTTCAATGCGCAGAGCCTGAAATACTTGGGCCAAATATTTATTTTCCTTGCCGCGCGCCACTACGGGCTGAATAGCCTGCTTTAGTTCCTGAATGGTGCGCAGCGGGCGCTGGCGACGCGCCTGCACCACGGTAGTGGCTAGGGTACGGGCGTTGGTAACCTCGCCGTACATCCCAAAAATGCGGTGCAGCGCGGCTTCGTCGTAGTCGTTGAGCACGTCGGCGGCAGTAGCCACGCTGCTGTCGTGCGGGTCCATGCGCATATCGAGCGGCCCGTCGAAGCGCGTGCTGAAGCCCCGCTCGGCGGTGTCGAACTGGTGCGACGACACGCCTAAATCGGCCAGCAGGCCGTCTACGGGCAGCGCCTCGCGCTGGGTCAGCTCAGCCGTGAGGTGCCGGAAGTTGGCCCGAATAAAGGTGAATTGCGGCCGGGCCAGCTCGGCGGCCTGGCGCTCGGCGGCCTCGTCTTGGTCGAAGCTATAGAGGTGTCCCTCAGCTAGTTTATCCAGAATGCGCGCCGAGTGGCCGCCGCCGCCGAAGGTAACGTCAACGTAGCGGCCGCCCGGCCCGAGGTCGAGGCCAGCCAGGCACTCGGCTAGCATCACGGGGCGGTGGTAGGCAGTATCGTTGGGGCGGGTGCTTGTGCTCATGCGGCCAGGCCGGGCAGGGCCGGCGTTTCGGGGGTGGCCGACAAAAACTTCTGCGCGAGTTTGGAGAAGGCTTGCTGGTCTTTAATCAAATAATCGTCGTAGCGGGCGGGGTCCCACACTTCGCAACGGTTGCCGAGGCCCACTATTACGGCCTCCTTATCGAGGCCAGCGTAGCGGCGCATGGAGCCCGGCAAGCCAAAGCGGCCGATGCTGTCGAGCTCAATCTCGGTCATGCCCCGGAAAAAATTGCGCTGAAACTGTCGGTATTCCTCGTTAAACTCGTCCAGGGCCATCACCTTGGTATGAATCAGCTCCCAGGCCGAGCGCGGGTACAGCACCAGGCAGGGCTCGAAGCCGCGCACCAGCACCAGCTGGTTGGCGTAAGTGCTGGGCAGGCTGGCCTTCACCTTGGCAGGCAGCACCAGCCGACCTTTAGGGTCGAGCTTACAGTCGTATTCGCCGGACAGGAGCTGGTGCATGAGAGAAAAGGCCTGCCCGGCAGCAGCCTAGGCTAGGATAACAAAAGTACGTGCGCTTTCAAAAAACTCACCACTTTCTACCACTTTCTACCACAGCCCCAAATCTGCTCCTACAGGCTGCAATCGCCTCTTTACTTAATAATGCATCTTTGTTGCATTATTTAAACACCCGATTAGCGAGCGATTCCGAAGTGAAATCACAACCAAAAAACAGGTTGCCTGAATTTTATTTTTAGCGAAACATTGTTGCATAAATGGGATGCTGCCCTGCTCTTAGCGAGTGCTTATCTTGCTTTGCCAAGCACTCCCAGCCTGCGCCTTACCAACTGGGAGCACTTTGCTGGGTGGTATGGGTGGTAGGCTGGCCCGCCGCCGTTAGCAAGCGGGCAGTCTATCATTTTTCTGTTAATTTTCGGCATCAACTCAGCTTTTATCCGCCTTGCCCGCCCCAACTGCCTTTTCGGAACCGGACTGCCTGCGCCGCCTGAAACAGGACGATGAGCGGGCGTTCGATGCCCTGTTTCGGCACTACAGCGCGTTGGTGTATCGCTTTGCGTACAGCTATCTCAAGTCGCGGGCGGCGGCCGAAGAGATTGTGCAGGAGTGCTTTATCAAAATATGGGAACGGCGCGGCCAACTGCGCGACGATATACCACTGAAGGGCTACCTTTTTACCACCGCCCACCACGCGGTGCTTAATGAGCTGCGGCGCAACCAGCACCACCTACGGCTGCATGGGCAGGTGGCGGCCACTAGCCCCGCCAGCGTGGCCAACGAGGCCGAGTACCAGGAGATGGAAGCCCTGTACCGGGCGGCCCTCGACCGCCTGCCCCCCAAGCAGCGCGAGGTATTTGTGCTGAGCCGGCAGCAGGGCCTCTCCTACCCCGAGATTGCTGAGCGCCAGGGCGTATCGGTGAAAACGGTGGAGGCGCATATTATGCAGGCGTTGAAGACGTTGCGCAAATATTTTAACCTGCACGGGGGCGGCGTGCTGGGGTTGCTGCTGACGCTGGCCCTAGGCCAGCACTGATTTTTTTGAGGCAGCGGCTAGGGTCCGGGAAGGGCGGCTGAGTGGTGGCAGCGGCCGCCGGCCGGGCTGGTTTTCTACCTTCGGGGTATGGCGCACGTTTCTTTCCTTGGTCTGGCAGTGGCCGGGCTGCTCACTTCTACTGGCTTGGCGAGTGTTTCGGCTCCCGGCAACGGCCGGCCCTCGCTAGCCCCGGCCAGTTGGCCCACCACCCAGCAGCCGGCCGATACGCTCCCCAATCCCCTTAAAATCGTGTTCTTCGGCTCGTCGGTGCCCTTCGGGCAGGGCGCCACGGGCAAGTATGGCTACCCAGCGCGCTACGCCGCGCTGCTGGCGCAGCGCGCCGCCGCCGGGCAGGGCGCCGCCTGGACGGTCGCTAACATTTCGGTGCCCGGCGACAACACCACCAAAGTAGCGGCCCGCTGGCAGCGCGATTTAACGCCCCAGCGCGGTCGTTACGTGGTGCTGGCCCTTTCGCTGGGCAACGAGGGAATTCACGGCGGGGGCCAGCCCATTTTCGAGCAGTTTAAAACCAACCTGGCGCAGCTGGTGCAGCGAGCGCGGGCGGCGGGCTTGGTGCCGGTGGTGGCCAACTGCTATACCCGCAACGACTACACGCCTGAAGACTATGCCTTCATCAAGCAGATGAACCTGGTGCTGCACGGCTGGGACGTGCCCAGCATCAACACGCTCGGGGCCGTGGACGACGGCGCCGGCCACTGGGCCCCCGGCTACTGGGACGATGCCCTGCACCCCAACAATGCCGGCCACGCCGAGCTGGCCCACGCCCTAGTGCCGTCGCTGTTTGATGCCCTGCGGGCGGGCAAGGCCGCGCCCCAGCGGCAACCCACGGCCGGCGTGCGGCTGGGCGCCGGCGGGCGGGCGCCGGCTAGCCTGGTGCTGCGGCCCGAAACGCTGCTGCACCCGTTTACGCAGGTTATCAGCTTTCGCACGGCTGGCACGGGGCAGCTGGTAACGCTGCAAGACAGCTTGGCTAGCGGTAGCCTGGCCATTGAGCCCGGCGGGGTCCTCGCCTATACCTCGCCCCGGGGTGGCCGGCTAGCCAGCCCGCAGCGTGTGAACGACAACCGCTGGCACCAGCTGGCCCTTACGCACTACTATGCCGCGGGCTACACCGCCCTGTACCTCGATGGCGTTGAGGTGGGCCGCCGCCTGCCCGAGCGGCTGCTAACCCGGCAGCTCAGCCTAGGGGGCAACCGGGCGCCCCGGCAGGTGCAGTACCGCGATTGGTTTTTTTACCGGGCCGGCATGAATGCTGACGAACTGAAAGCCCTGGCGGGCAATTCCTTGCTCCAGTCGAGCCTGGAGCTGTACGCCCCACTCGATGGCCGCCGCGCGCAGCAGCCTGATTCACTTATCAACCTGGCCCAGAGCACCAACGGCCTGCTTCGCCTGGCTAGCCCCCAGTTTGCGACGCCCCTGCAAAAGAGTAGGAAGCCCAGCCCAAAGGCTCCGCGCTAACTTTTTTTCGGGCCCCGACTAAGGGGGAGGCGCCAGCTGCCGTGTAGTACTGCCACAGAGGGCGCCCCCCGGCGCGCCTTCATCCGCCAGATACCTGGCTTAAAGCAGTATTCGCGCGGCGCCCGCCTATGTCTTTCGTTGTTACCCAAACCCTCGTAGCCGCCTATGCCGCCGGCACGGCCACCGCGGCCGAAGCCGTGGCCGTGCGCGCCTGGCTAGCCCAGCCCGCCAACCAGCTGCTGGCCCAGCACTGGATGCAGCAGCACTGGGAAGCCCTGGCCGCTGCCCCGGCCCTAGCCCCGGACGTGCTCGCTGAGCCCGACTACGAGGACCTGCTGCGGCGCACCCGGCTGCACCTGGTGCCGGCCGCGCCGCGCCGCCAGCTAGGCCCGCAGTGGGCGCGCTGGGCGGCGGCCGCTACCCTAGCCACCGCAGTAGCCGGTGGCAGCTGGGTGTTCTTCAACGCGCACCGGGCGCCGGCCCCGCTGGCCGTGGCCACGCCCTACGGCCAAACGCACACCCTAGCCCTGCCCGATGGCTCGCAGGTGACGCTGAATGGCCACTCGACGCTGCGCTACGCCGCCACCTGGCTGCCCAACCAGCCCCGCGAGGTGTGGCTCGATGGCGAAGGCTTCTTTTCGGTACAGCATTTGGCTAATAACCAGCGCTTTCTGGTACACACCACGGCGGGACTACAGGTAGAGGTGCTGGGCACGAAGTTCGTGGTGGCCCGGCGGCGCGACCAAACGCGCGTGGTGCTGCTCTCGGGCAAGGTGCGGGTAGAGTTCGACGACCACCAGCGCCCCGATGTGCTGCTGCGTCCCGGCGAGCTCGTCGAAACCACCGACGACCAGCCGGCCCTGCTTACCCACAAAAAGGTGCGCACCGCCCCCTACGCCGCCTGGAAAGACGCTCAGCTCGTGCTCGACGAAACCAGCATTGCCGAGCTAGCCACCCGCCTGCACGATACCTACGGCTTAGAAGTGGAAGTAACCACCCCCGAGCTAAACCGCCGTCGCGTGACGGGCACCGTGCCCGTGAGCGACCTACCCACCCTGCTGCAAGCCCTGGAAGAAACCTTTCACCTCCAAGCCACGCGCCAAGGCAACCGCCTGACCCTGGCCGAGAAACAATAGCTTTTTACCTACTTCCCCCCACCCATTTATGCCTTCACTCCTTACTCCTGTGGGTAAACACTACCGCCGCCCAGCCACGCTGGCGGCCGGGGTATTGCTGCTCCACGCCCTGACTACCCCGGCTTCGGCCCAGCTGCTGGCGGTGAACCTACCCAACCAAAGCATGCCGGCCCTGGCCCCGGCTAGCTCCGTTTCGCTGAAAACCCTGCTCAAGCAGTGGGAGAACGAATACCACGCCACCATTTTCTACGAAAGCCAGCTTGTTGACAACAAGCGGGTCATGACTCAGCCTACCGAAGGCTCGCTGGCAACCAAGCTGGCTACGGTGCTGCCGCAGGCAAACTTGCAGTATAAAGAACTGCGCGACAATTACTTTGTCGTAACCAAACGTGCCGAAGCTGCTGCGCAAACCACGGCTGCTGCCGTGGCACCGCAGGATGTGCCCGTGACGGGCCGTGTAACCCAGACCAATGGCGAGCCGCTGCCCGGCGTAACGGTGCTGGTTAAGGGCACGACCAACGGCACCGCAACTGGGGCCGATGGCCGCTTCTCGCTAACCGTACCCGAGGGCAGCACGCTCGTATTCAGCTCCGTGGGCTTCGTGCGCCAGGAGATTACCGTTGGTAATACCACCACCTTCAACATCCAGATGAAGGACGACCAGCAGTCGCTGAGCGAAGTAGTGGTAGTGGGCTACGGCACCCAGACCCGCCAGGAGCTGACGACGGCCGTAACCTCGGTAGGCGCGGCCGCCATCGAGCGCCAGCCAGTGGCCGGCTTCGACCAGGCCTTGCAGGGCCAGGCGCCCGGCGTGCAGGTAACGGCTCCTACCGGGGCGCCCGGCGCGGGCATCAACGTGCGGGTGCGCGGCAACGCCTCGCTGAGCTTGAATGGCTCGCCGCTCTACGTGATTGACGGCGTGCCGGTACTGCCGAGCTACGACCAGGAAATTTCGGTGGGCAACCAGCGCATCAATCCGCTGAATACCATTAACCCCAACGACATCGAGAGCATTGACGTGCTCAAGGACGGCGCGGCAGCGGCCATCTACGGCCTGCGCGCTGCCAACGGCGTGGTGGTTATCACTACCAAGCGCGGCAAGGTGGGCCAGGCCCAGGTGGGCCTGAGCGTGTACTACGGCCGCCAATACCTGCGCAACAAGCTAGCGGTGCTCAACGCGGCGCAGGCGGCGCAGGAAGTCAACGAGATTCAGGCCGGCGCGGGGCTAGCCCCGCTTTACCCCAACCTGAACAACCTGCCGCCTTACAACACCGACTGGCAGGATGAGGTGTACCGCCCGGCTAGCCTCCAGAACTACCAGCTGAATGTGAGCGGCGGCACGGATAAAACCCGCTATTATATCAGCGGCGGCTACTTCAACCAGCAGGGCATTGGCCTGAATTCGGGCTACGACCGCTACAACTTCAAAATCAACCTCGACCAGCAGCTCAGCACCCGCTTCCGGGTGGGCACCAACCTCAACATGAGCCGCAGCCACACCAATGGCAGCACGCGCTCGGAGCTGGCGCTCGGCAACTCGGGCACGGTGCTAGGGGCCTTGTCGCAGCTGCCCACCGTGCCGGTGCGCAACCCCGACGGCACCTACGGCGTGAACCCGTTCAACCAGTCGGACAACCCGGTGGGTGACCTGCTGGAAAGCAACATCCAGGCGGTGGTGTACCAGGTGGTGGGCAACCTCTACGGCGAGTTTGACATTCTCAAAAACCTGAAGGCGCGCTCGTCGGTCGGCATTGACTTCCGCACCCAGAACGAAAACCAGTTTACGAGCCGCAACTACCCGGGCACGGCCAACTCGGACCCCGCCACCCGTGGCTCGGCCCGCACGGCCTTCAACCAGCAGGTTATCTGGCTGCTCGAAAACACGCTGACTTACAACCCTGAGCTGGGCGAAAAGCACCACCTGACGCTGTTGGCCGGCCAGTCGATGCAGGCTTCCGACCGTTTCACGTCGGGCGCTTCCACGCAGGGCTTCGTGTCGAACGCCGTGCCTTACCTGAGCGCCGGCGCCATTGCCTCGGGCATTCCGGGCAGCTACCAGGACCAGTGGTCGCTGCTAAGCTACTTCGGCCGCGCTACCTATAACTACGACGAGCGCTACCTGCTTTCGGTGAGCCTGCGCGCCGACGGCACCAGCCGCTTCACCGACAAGTACCGCTTTGGCTATTTCCCGGCCGTGGGCCTGGGTTGGAACGTGGCCAAGGAAGCCTTCTTCCCGCAGAACACGGCCGTGAGCAACCTGAAGCTGCGCGCCAGCTTCGGGGCCAACGGCAACCAGGAAATCTATACCTACCAGCGCTTCTCGCGCTACTCGGCGGGCTCCAACTACCAGGGTGCGGGCTCGTCTATCCTGGGCGGCATTACGCAGGGCACCATTGGCAACAACGACCTGCGCTGGGAAACCACTTACCAGTACAACGGCGGCTTAGACCTGGGCCTGCTCAACAACCGCCTGACCTTCACGTTCGACATCTACAACAAGCAGACAAAAGACCTGCTGCTCGATGTGCCGATTCCGGTGAGCACGGGCGCGGGCTCGCTTAGCGTAACCCAAAATATCGGGCGTGTCGAAAATAAAGGCATTGAGATTGGCTTGGTAACGACCAACGTGCAGCCCAAGGACGGTGGCTTTGGCTGGACGACCAACTTCAACGTGAGCGGCAACCGCAACCGCATTATAGACCTGGGCACTCAGGTGAATGACGCCGGCGTGGCTACCAGCCGTAGCATTATCAACAGCTACAGCATCTCGCAGGCTGGCCAGCCGCTGGGCGCGTTTTACGGCTACCAAGTGCAGGGCATCTTCCAGTCGGATGCGGAAGGCCGCGCTGCCGCTACGCAGAACGGCTCCAAAGGCAGAGCCGGGGATATTCAGTTCCGCGATGTAAACGGCGACGGCGTTATCAACGACCAGGACCGCAGCATTATCGGCAACCCCAACCCCAAGGCATTCGCGGGCGTCACCAACAACTTCTCGTTCAAAGGCCTAGAGCTGAGCGTGTTCTTCCAGGGTAGCTTCGGCAACGAGATTTACAACCAGAACCGTCAGATTCTGGAGTCGCAGTCCGACCCTCTCAACCAGAGCGTGAGCGTGCTCAATCACTGGTCGCCTACCAACACGAACACCGACATTCCGCGCCCCGTGCGCAATGACCCTAATGGCAACAACCGCTTCTCGACTCGCTGGATTGAGGACGGCTCGTACGTGCGCCTCAAAAACGTGACCCTGGCCTACACCGTGCCGGTGGGCCTCTCGCAGCGCGCCGCCATCAAGAGCCTGCGTGTGTACGCCACGGCTCAAAACCTGGTAACCTGGACCCGCTACAAGGGCTACGACCCCGAAGTGAGCGCCGACCCGTTCTCCTCCACGGGTTTTGGCCGCGACTACGGCGTGTACCCGCAGTCGCGCACCTACACGGTGGGTCTGAACGCCAACTTTTAAGCTGCTAGCCTAGAATTCCCATGAAAAAGTCTTTTATTTTCCTGCCTCTCTGCGCCCTGTCGCTGCTCGCGGGCTGCAACTTTCTCGACAAGCGCCCGCTTACCGACATCACGCCCGAGAACTTCTTTACCAGTTCGGACGACGCCGAGGCTAGCCTCACGGCCGTGTACGACGCCCTGCAAAACACCGGCGCCTACGGCCAGGACCTGAACGTGATGGGCGAAATGCCCTCGGATAACTGCACCAGCACCAACGGCGACGTGAATGCGATGGACAAGATTATCTGGACCCCTACTACCAGCCAGGTATACAACGTGTTCCGGCAGGCCTACGTGGGCATCAACCGGGCCAACATCGTGCTCAAGTACGTGCCCAACATTGCGATGGACACCGCCCGCCGCAGTCAGATTCAGGGCGAGGCGCGCTTTGCGCGGGCCCTGTGCTACTTCAACCTGGTGCGGGCCTACGGCGGCGTGCCGCTGCGCCTGACCCCCACCGAAAGCGGGGCCCCCGCCGATGTAAACCTGGCCCGCTCGACCGCCGAGCAGGTATACGCCCAGGTGGTAGCCGACTTGCAGCGCGCCGCCATCCAGATGCGGACCAGCAACCCCAACCGCGCCGGCAAAAACGCGGCGAATGCCCTGCTAGCCCGCGTGCAGCTAACGCAACGCAACTGGGCCGCCGCCCAGGCCGCGGCCAATAAGGTAATTGCGGCCGGCGTGTCCCTCAACGGCTCGTTTAAATCGCTGTATCCCGCCGAGAACAAGGGTGGGGAGTCGCTCTTCGAGATTCAGTACGCTGGCAACGCCGACGGGGGCAACATTCTGCCCGACTTGCTGCTGCCTTCGCCGCTAGCCACCTACTCGTTTCCGAAGTTTAATATCCCGACCACCGAGCTGCTGGCTTACGCCGACACCGTGAACGACCGCCGCTGGGCCTACAATGGCCAGGTTACGAGCGGCTCGCGCATTGTGGGCCGCGACCACGCGAGCTACATCGACGGCAAGCCCGGCCGCAATGGCAACAGCAACGACGTAGGCCCCTTCGTGTACAAGTGGACCAGCATCGGCAATAACTTCAACTCGACCGACAATACCTACGTGCTGCGTTACGCCGAGGTCCTGCTAGCCTATGCGGAGGCCGTAAACGAGCAAACCGGCCCTAGCGCCGATGTGCTGGCCAAGCTCAACCTTGTGCGCCAGCGGGCGGGCCTGGAGGCGCTCACCCTGGCCTCTACGCAGGCGCTGAGCAAACAAGCCCTGCGCAACGAAATCGACCGCCAGCGCCGCCTCGAATTGGCGTTCGAGGGCGAGCGCTGGTTTGATTTGCTGCGCTACGCCCGCCACACGGCGGCCGACGCCTCGGCCACCCACGCAGTGAACGCGCTCGACCTTATTCAGCAGCAGCGCAGCGCCCGCGACGTCAACTACCTGCTCTTCCCGCTGCCGCAGGCCGAGCTCAATACCAACCCCTTGCTGCAGCAAAACCCGGGGTACTAAGGCTGTGGCCGTTTCGGGGCGGGGTGGGAAAAGTGAAATAGTCACGCTTTTCGCCTTGGAACGGCCCTTTGCCCGGCGCTGGCCCCTCACCCGTTGGGCCCGGCGCCCTCTTAATCACCCGCTAGTTAAGCTCCTTTTCCGTTGAAAACCACTCGTATTATTGCGCGTTTTGCAGGCTTAGGACTAGCCACCTGCTCGGCATTTATGCTGCTGCCGGCCCACGCCCAGCGGCGGGCGGCGGCCACTGCGGGCGGCATCACGGCCTGGGTCACTACCCCCGACCAGGCGCAGCAGTTGCGCCAGCAGCCCGCCCGGTTAGCCTTTGCCAAAGCCACGGCCCCGGCCGGCTCCGTTATTGAGATTGACGACAGCCAGCGCTTTCAAACCATGGATGGCTTTGGCTACTGCCTCACCGGGGGCAGCGCCGAGCTGCTGCACACGCTCAGCGCGCCGGCCAGGACCAAGCTGCTGAAGGAGCTGTTCGGCACCGGCCCGCAGGATATTGGTGTGAGCTACCTGCGCCTGAGCATCGGGGCCTCGGACCTCGACGCCACGGTGTTCAGCTACGACGACCTGCCGGCCAGCCAAACCGACCCCACGCTAGCCCACTTCAGCCTGGCGCCCGACGAAAAGCACCTTATTCCGGTGCTGAAAGAGATTCTGGCCATCAACCCCGGTATCAAGCTGATGGGCTCGCCCTGGAGCCCGCCGACCTGGATGAAAACCAACGGTGAAAGCAAGGGTGGCTCGCTCAAGCCGGAATACTACGACGCTTATGCCCAGTACTTTGTGAAGTACATTCAGGGCATGAAGGCGGCCGGTATCCCCATCGACGCCATTACGGTGCAAAACGAGCCGCTGCACCCCGGCAACAACCCCAGCCTGCTGATGACGGCCGAGCCGCAGGCCGAGTTTATCGGCCGGCACCTGGGGCCGGCTTTTCAGAAGGCCGGGCTCAAAACCAAGATTATTTGCTACGACCACAACGCCGACAAGCCCGAGTACCCGCTCACGGTGCTGGGCAACGCAACGGCTAGCCCCTTCGTCGATGGTTCGGCGTTTCACCTCTACGCCGGCCCCATTGAGGCCTTGAGCAAGGTGCACGATGCTTTTCCCCGGAAAAATGTGTACTTCACCGAGCAGTGGACGGGCTCGAAAACCACCTTTGCCAGCAACCTGGGCTGGCACGTGAAAAACCTCGAAATCGGGGCGCCGCGCAACTGGGCCAAAGCCGTGCTGGAGTGGAACCTGGCCGCCGACCCGCAGCAAAACCCGCACACGCCCGGCGGCTGCACCGAGTGCCTGGGGGCCATTACCATTGCGCCCGGCGGACAGGTAACGCGCAACGTGGCCTACTACACGGTGGCTCACGCCAGCAAATTTGTGCGGCCCGGCGCGGTGCGCATCGGCTCGACCAGCGCCGGGGTACTGCCCAACGTGGCCTATCGCACCCCTAGCGGCGGCCATGTGCTGCTGGTGCAAAATGACCAGCCATCGCCCCAGACCTTTAGCCTGCGCTACCAGGGGCAGGCCACCCTAGCCACCCTGCCAGCGGGCGCCACGGGCACCTACGTGTGGTAGCCAGCAGTACCCGACAGCGAAGGAGCCCTGAAATTTCGACATCGATTTGATTTAGCGCGCTTTCCGTACTAGTTTAGGCGTTCATTTAACCCCTTTTCTCCTTTCAAATTTTCACTTCATTTTTCCCACCCAATCATGAAAAAATTTTTTACCCTCTCGGCCCTGGCTGCTCTCACGGCCGCTTCGCTCAGCGCTCAGGCGCAGTTTACCGTTGACGGCACGCTGAACCCGGCCGAAGTTGGCACCGGCGTGGGCAAGTACCAGCTAGTGGGCACCTACACCGGGGCGCACAACCAGGCCGACCGCGGCCTGAAGGCCTTATACGTGGGCACCACCGCTACCACGCTCAATGTAATGGTCGTGGCTTCGGCGGAGATTGCGGGCTACAACTCGCTTTTGCTGTACCTCGATACGCCCAACAAAACGGGTATTGCAGCCGGTACCCGCCTGCCGGGCAGCACCAACACTGGCAACGACGGCCGAGAATCGCTGCGCCAGCGCCCCACCCTGGATATGCCCGTGGACTATGCTTTCCGCTGTACCACCTCACCCTTCCAGGACGCCAACAACGCCATTTACCTGAGCCGGGTAGACTACACTATGATGCCCTACGACGAGATTGGCGAAGGCTCGGTGCGTAAGGATGGCAGTGTAGCCAGCGACAGCCGGGACCCCGCCCTCGTGAGAACGGCCTACCAGACCAGCGCTACGGGCAGCGTAGCGGCCAACACCACCACGGGCTGGGAGTTTGAGATTCCGCTGGACAAAATTGGCGGCGCGGCCGTGGGCAGCAACCTACGCATGATGGTAGCCTACATCGACGACTTCAAGAGCTTCAACGCCGACGTGCTGCCCACCATTGCGGGCCGCACCACAGCGCTGGGTATTGACCCTGATTTCACGGCTATTCCGGGCAACCAGTTCTACACCTACCAGGTGGGCACGGGCGTGCTGGCTAGCCGCACGGCCAGCGCCAGCCTGCCCACCAGTGCCTACCCCAACCCGCTGGCCGCCAACAGCCGCCTGGCCTACACCGTGGCCGACGCCAACCAACCCGTTACCATTACGGCCTTCAACAGCCTCGGTCAGGCGGCCCTCACGCTGCTCGACGGGGCTAGCCAGCCGGCCGGCGCCCACACCCTGGCCCTGGCGCCGCTGCAGCGCTTGGCCGCCGGCGTGTACCTGCTGCAGGTGCGCACCGGGAACCAGCTGAGTACTCAGCGTGTGGTAGTGCAATAACTCCACCAGTCTACGGCCGGGGCCGGCCAGGGCGCGTGGTGCCCTGGCTAGCCCCGGCCGTAGCATTGGGCGGCAGCGGCACCGGCCACCGGGGCTGGCCGGTTAGCTTACTCTTTTTGTCCCACCCATTTTTTAGTTATGACTTCTGCTCCCCTTTTTCGCTGGCCGCGGCTGGCCTACTTGTTTCTTTTGCTCGGGCTGTTTGCCAGCGGCTGCAAGAAAGACACGGCCGACAGCACCACGCCGGTAACGCCGCCCGTGACGCCGCCTACCAGCCCGCCCACCACCAGCGCCTCGCAAATGGCCGTGTGGCTGACTATGCCTGATAAGTCGGCCCTGTTCTTTCGCCAGAAGGTGAACCTGCAGTTTGTCGCCAACACCAACTCGGACCCCACCATTGTGGTTGACACCACCCAGAGCTTCCAAAC
>Ga0308157_10003154_pt1 | contig 24745 bp, 39 predicted proteins | sample PhyBR1_FD_201035 | JGI IMG/M metagenome (GOLD analysis project Ga0308157, IMG submission 201035) | Phyllosphere microbial communities from UC Gill Tract Community Farm, Albany, California, United States - DLSLB.R1 | ecosystem: Host-associated > Plants > Phyllosphere > Unclassified | place: USA...
GGGTTTTCCAGCGAGTTACTTCGAAAAATGGCGTCAATCAGCATGGTTTTATTCTCCTGGCCGCCAGTAACGCCCACAACAGCAGGCCACTACCACCAGCCATAAGAGCTACCGCAGCGCCGAATTTGAGGTAAATGCCGCCAACCAGCGCGCCGAAGCCAGCCAGCCCGGCCACATCGATAATTAGTGATTTCACAGGAATAACAGTTCCTCATCAGGATCGAGGTTAGAAAGGAAGTCTTTAGGCTCATTCAGCATCGCGCGGCCAACACCCATCATCAGACCAACAGCGCCATCGATTTTGTTGCCAGCACCCTCTTTCACCGGACGCACAACATCATCACTACCCGGTAAATACTTGCCGACAACGTTAGAAATGCACCAGGTCATCAGCGGATTACCGTCATGATGGAAGCGGCCAGCAGCGATCGCAGCCTCAATCTCTCGCATCGGGTCGCTCATGTTGGTGTAGTTCTGGGTGATAGTGACGGGCTCAAGCCCTTCATCCTGCAACATATGGGAAAGGCCGGTGGCACCATAGGGGTCAATCGGGCTCGCCGCAATTTTCACCGTCTCCCGTAATTTCAGGATCGCTTCGAGAATAAGGCGGTAATCCACTTCTGCACCGTCAGATGGAACCAGAACCCCCTGGTTAACAAAGGACTGGTAGCGGTCGGCGATCGTTTTTAACGCCGGGTCCGTAGCGTAGACGGTATCTTCCGGCACCCAGAAAAGAGGCGAAACGCAGTAGTAATGGCTAACCCCGTCGATTTCGCGACGGAACACTGGCACCACGGCGTTAAGGTCGAGTTTTGATGCCAGGTCGATGCCGAGATAACACTCTTCTCCGGCAAAATCGGACAGCTTAAGCGTCTTGTCCGCCGCGGCCATCCACTTCTGCAGGTTGTAAAATGCCGCTTTAGAACTCACCCATTTGTTGAAATGCTTGGTGAGTATTTTGTTAGTCTGGCTGGGCGTGGACATCGCCAGCAGCTGCTTGGCCTTGAGGAATCCCTCTTTCACCGAAATGTTATAATTCGGATTGGCTTTTATCAGCGATTCCGGCTGTGTCCAGTCGTCCTCTTCATCCAGGGTGTAGATAATCCCGAAAATCGCTTCGTTTTCGCCCCCCTCCCTGATGCGCTCGAGTATCTCCACTACCTGAGTACGCTTCTCATAGCATGGCGAGGCAATATCGAAACCCGCCGTGGTGATTATTAGCGTGATGGGCTGCTGCCTCGCCCCCATCCCGGTGGTCATCGTGGTATAGAGCGCGTCAGTATCGTGCTCGTGATATTCGTCGATGATGGCACAGGATGGCGAATCACCATCGCCGGGGTCGCCGATAACGGGCGCGAACAGGGAGCCATCCGGGCGCGTCATTTTCTTCGCCCAGGGTTTGATGCTGAACTTCTGGCGCAGAGCAGGAAGCTTTTTCACCATTGCTAAGGCAGGGGCAAAGACTTTCCAGGCCTGTTTTTCTGTCGTGGCGCCACAGTAAACTTCCGCTGCGTACTCACCATCTGCGCAGAACATATAGTTACCAACGGCCGCGGCGATCGCCGATTTGCCGTTTTTACGCGGCACCTCGATGTAAATCTCAGTGAAGCGACGAACCCCTGTGTCCTTGCGCACCCAGCCAAACGGAACGCCCAGCGAAAATTTTTGCCAGGGTTCAAACTCAATACGGAGTTTTCGCTGAGCCCACTCGCCGGAGGTATGCGGCATTTTCTGTGAGAAACGAAGGAAACGTTCTGCTTTATTTTTATCGAAGCGGTATGGCCAGCGTGGATCTTTGGCGCGCTCCAGGTCGTCCAGATGTCGCTGACAGGCAAGAATGGTTAACCGGCAGGCCAGTATCTTCCCGTTCACGACGTCCCGCGCATACTGGTTCGCCGCATTGACGTTCGGATATGTAGCCATCAGTCAAACTCATCAAATTCATTCCCTTCATCGTCCGGATCATTTTTACCGCTGGTCATTCTTATGCGGCTGAGCGGGTCTAACCCGAGAAGTGAACCCAGACGGGCGAGTTGCGAAACGGAGTCATTACGAACATTGACTGCAGGGTGTTTTTTTTCACCCCCCATTTCACTTGATACGGTCAGGCCGTCTTTCGCGATGACTTTTTCGGCCTCAACCATCAGGTGAAACGCATTGCAGTACGCCAGAAGTAGCGGCGCGTCCTCGAGATCAAAAACGCCGCGTTCGATTAAAATTTTGCTCTGCGTTTTCCAGATGCGGATCGCTATATCGCTCATTAATTCATCCGGCGGCGCGATCCTGGTCAGCTTGCTCTTCAGGTTTGAGGGTAAATTACGCTTGCGGCCAGCACCGGAAGAACGCACAACACCAGCCATTAAAACCTCCAAATCAATAGGCGAAACCTTCAGGAAAAAAGTTTCTTATTTTGGGCGCGTAAAAATTTGATGAGGCGGGCAGTCCGGAGGGGCAAAGGCTGGAGAGATTTACCCTCCCCCCCGCCTGCCTGACAGGCGCTCTCGCGCCGTCTTCGCCCGATGACATGGGGTACACAGGCTTTCAAGGTTGTCGTCACTGTCGCTGCCTCCGTGCGCCAGCGGCAACCTGTGGTCTACGCTGGTCGCCTCGGTTATTGCTCCACGGCGCAAACACTCCTGACATAACCCTCTGTCTCTTTTGAGAATACGGAGACGGGTCTTATCCCATGACGCACCATAGCCGCGCTGATGACGGGATGCGCCGGGTTTGTACTGTCTCCAGCCCTCGCCCCTGTGGTCATCGCAGTATCCGCTTCGGTCCGTTGTAGTCTGCCTGCACCCTCGCTTACGACACGCCTTAGGTGTTCTCGCTGGCATTGCTGACCCTCCGGAATGCATAGCTGCTAATGCCGTCACGCCCCAACATGCTCTCAATGGTGTTATGTTCAGCACAGACAAAACCCTGCGCGTCAAACCAGCGCCGGATACCTTCGTCGGTGAAATACCAGATGTGCTCGTCCTTGCGGTAATGCCGGGACCTCAGGATATGTTCTGCGCTCTTGAAGACAGGCAGAGACACAAACACCCACTGGCCGGCACGCGCTACAGCTGCTTCTGGATCGTCGATGTGCTCCAGCGAATCCCAGAACGTTAACGCGGGGAAATCACCGTCAGGAAAATAAGGGTCGTAAAGGTTCGCCCAGCGGCCACCAGCTTTAAGCCACGCTATCCCTTCAGGATTAACGTCATAGCCCCAGGTATCAGTCCGCGTCTCCACGAACTGCCCGGAACCTATCCCCACATCAAGCACTTTCCCCTGATGGTGGCGGGCCACCAGCTGGATGCGCGCTGCATTTAGCTGCATCCCCATGGTGGTCTGCGCCATCTGGCGATACTTCGCAAAATAGCTGGCATCGTATGGCCGTTCTGGCGGTACCGGGAACCGCCCTATACCCAGTTCGGGCAGCCAGACCAGGCCGTTTTGCATTTCACGTGAGAACAATGTCATGTAGCCAGCCTTTGAAGTTATCGAGGAAACCTGTGATGTGCTTACTGCAGTCGTGATCCATGCTCGCGCACATACAGTAATCATCGGGCTGCGCCCATCCGACGCGGGAAAGATCCATTTCTGGATCGGTAACGATGTGCGGGGCATTGTGCGCACCGCATCCGCCCTGAACGATGAAAACAGGAGTTTTGTAACAAATGGCCGCGGGCAGCGCCCAGCCAACACCGGAAACCACGACGGCGGCATGTTCCACCAGCGCCAGCATTTCCGTTAGTGACAACTCGCCTTTGTGCAGATAGAGATCGGCCTCAGGAAGTTCACCCACCAGCCACTCTTCACCGTCTTCAAGGTCAGCCAGGCTCACCACGTAAAAATGTTTCCGCAGTTCTCGCGCCGCTTCTGCCAGATATTTGGGATCAGGATTTCGCGCGGGGTTCGCCCACTCTTTGCGAACGGTCGCCGGACGGATGACTGCTACAGGCTTATGAACCTGTACCGGCGATTCACCGAATGACGGCAGATCGAATACGCTGGCCATCTTGCCGAACTGCCAGGTCATTGCGTCGATGATGGAGCCTTTTCTCAGCTCTTCGGGGCCATAAAAAATCGTCAGAATCTCTGACGGCCGCGATGGCTCCATGACATACATCGCTGCCGTTCTCTCCTCGTTTTTTTGCTGAGTGCGGAGACTCGTGCTGGAGCGGATGAATTTCACATCCAGATCGCAATAAAGTTCCGGCCAGGGTGTACGCAGGTACGCGCCGGGGAACTGGCGTACAAATGCCCGCTGGTAAATTGAGTCACCAAGCCCGTACATCCCGCGGATGCAGACTTTTCTTTTTGATGCCATGTGTTACCTACTGAGAAAGAGCAGCCTCAAGGGACTGTCGGGGGAAACAGGTAAGTCGTGTAAAGCGGGAGCAGTTAATTATCTCGACACCACCAGCAACAGCACTGAGGCGCGAAAATTCATCCTGCCATCGCGCTATGCTGAATTTGTCCGGATTGGACAACAGAGCATGATTGCCGTGCCAGTGGGTGCCGTTGCGTACTGAACAGTCATAACCCAGCAACAGAACGCGGCTGGCCCCAAGGTGGATCGCCAGCTCAATGGCGCGCTGACCAGAATTAAACGAACCTGGGATTGCAGACGGTAGCCAGTTTATGCCAAAACGCCGGGCCGTGAACTCATCACCACACCACCGGGCCGCCTCTGATGTAATCCCTGCGCCGTATTCTTCCCACCAGCAGCAATCTGCTGCGTATATGTGTTGGCATGATGGAATAGCGATCCATGAAGAATTCACCGTAATGATAGGATAATTTCTTGCCTGTATTAGATCACAGTCCTCGCCAGAAAGAGAGGGTCCGCTGGCGACACATATCACGGTTGTTTGCATAAGCTGATTGCCAATAAAAAACCGCCCTGAGGCGGTTAAACTTTATTGAATGCAATGCACTGTATCCAGAGGTTATCTCTCAACCTCTGTTTTTCAGCCATTAAGGACTCGAATATTTCATCAGGTTTTTTCTCACCATCGCAAGCGTAAACTTCACCGTAGGAATACTCAGGCAGATGTTCCCAAGTTATAGCATCAAAAGCGTTCCATGAAAAAAACCAATATTTTTTCTCAACCATCGCCCTCACCTTGTAGGATCTTGTTGTGAATTATCAAATGTGCTTCACCAATACTCTTTATATGCGCGAGTTAAGAATAGTCAAAACATCAGCTTGTGAAATGGTAACCGTTGATTCGTTTTCTCGAAAACGATTGAGCACTTCTTTCGCGATATCGTTAATGAACATCTCATACTTTTTGATAAGTGCTTCAGTCCTTCCAACCAGTGACCCCCATTCCTCGGCAAACGATAGACGCACTGAAGAATCGAGAGATCTGTAATAGTATCGGTATAACTCGGAGGCTATAAAATAGTCCGGCCATGCTCCTTTGTAATTGTTAACGAGATCATTAAAGATCTGATTATTAAAATTACCGCACACCAGGCTTTCGGCTTTAGCGCCACCTAGTAAATTGATAATACGATTACCAAGATGACAATTGATCTGGGAAAGATCCACGAAGTCTGGATGCGGCACGCGCTCGCAGTATGAATCCCCTACATCATTGGTTGCAATGACCAGGTCTTGACTTGCCTTTTCAAGTATCCACCCTGTGATCCAATGTCCCGCTTCATGTTTAGCGTTGCTAGCAGCTATTGCTCTTCTCATAACTCCACCGAGGCGAAATTGAAAAAAACAATCATAACATTTTGAATCACTTCATTGATGAGGAAATCATACTCATAACGTCAGAGCTTTATTCTTACTTGCTCTTTGTATGCCATGCTTTATGTATGAAACTTCAATAGTTCACTTTCTCTCATGCTCGATTTGCCGGATGCCAGCAAAGTTGTTGTTACCCTTCTCAATTACGGCCAGCAGCGGCTTAATCCACAAAACAGCTTGGCAGTACGTCATTGAGCTGGCGGCAGTGGTACGATCATTGGCTGCGTCAGGTCTGCTGGTATCGGTGTACATGGCGCTGGAACGTAAACGGTATGCGTATTCGAGCAGCCCACCAGCGACATCAGTAGAAACAGGCAGATCGCAAGTCTTTTCACGGCGGAGAATCTCCCGGTATTCGATAACTTTTTTTTCAGTGCTGACGTCAATCAGGGAATTTAGCCTGTTGGCATGTTCTGCAATCTTATTAAACCGATTGAAGTTGAAAGCCTGAGTGGCAATTACTTGCCCCTGTAAAGCGTTGTCACTCCGTAGAACGTCGTTATCGCTCTGTATACGGCTGGCGTCTGAGCAACTTTTTACGAGCGCGATTGAGAGACTCGCAATGACTACTACTGCTATTGGGAAAAGAGTCAATTTCACAGGACAATTAACCTCACACCAGCACGGATTTAGCCAGGTTAAAGAGCGCACGCCGCTTTTCCAGCCCGTTACGTCCACCATTGATAAGCAGCGTGACGCGCTCAACATCGCCGGAGTGAAGCAGGCAGTTGCGGGAAGCATAGAACCACGCAGCTGAGCGCGCGGCGTTTTCATCGACTTCCAGCAACTCAGGCTGTGTCACCAGATCCAGTCTGAGCGCCCGACCGCAGGCGCGATAATTACTTAATCCGGTGATTTGCTTCAGGCCGCGACCGCGATATTTCCAGCCATCACCAGCGGCCTGGTTGCCAAGATTCTTTTTGCCCCACTCACCACCGTATACCAGATTGGCGATCGCTCTCTGGTTTGCCGGTTGCGTTGCCGTTCTGCCAAGTGCGGCGGCCTGCTGGTGGGTAATGCGGTGGTTGCCAAACGTGGGTACCAGGTTTTCCGCCGCATAGTTCAGGCTTTCCACCAGCCGGGTGTACCCACCGGACTCATGCCCCATCTGGGCAATAAACATTGCCTGATCAAGCGGTGCGGTTATGCCGTATTCCTTTATGGCGGCGTCGATATGCGGAAACCAGCGCGCGGCCAGCCCGGCGCTAATACCTGCCGCCCTCTGAAATTGTTGTTGTTTCACGTTGTGCTCTCTCCAGTAATGCGAGCGATATTGCCGCCCGCACGCCAGACAGCGACACAGACAACAACATTGATAAGGATTTCACCGTAATCGACCTGGACATAATCACCGTGCCAGATGCGAAAGGCTGTATATGCCGGAGCGAGGATTAGCCCATACGCCAGTAACTCCATCATCCGGCGGCGTCTCATAGCCCGTTTCCTGAAGAACATCAGACGTATCGGGATCATGATGCAGGCCAGTGCATTAAGGTGAAGCAGCAGCCATGGTAAGTTCTGCATTAACCACGTCATTCTTCCCCCTTCAGACCGGGTAAATTTCCGGTCCGTGAACGCTTAAGCACCCTGAGAAGTACAGTCACTGAAACAGTGGAGGCCGCCAGCGCGCCAATTGCAGGTGAAACTTTTATGCTGACAGGCGGGCTAAGCTGATTTAGCCCGGCGTTGATAAGGGCGGCGATAATCTCTGAAGCAGTACCGGCACAGTAAACGCCACCGATAAAGGAGATGAGGGCAAAAATTATCTGCTTCCAGATTTTATGGTCCTCAGAGCTAAGGATATATAGCGCCGCTCCAGCGAGAGAGCAGACCATAACTGCAGGTGTGGCTTCAGGAAATAGCGTGGCGAAAGTTACTCCAGTGGTTCCAGCGGCCACGCCTGCCGTCACCGTTGCAGATATGGGTTCTGCGGACATTAAGCCCCCCTCTAATTTGTCGTGAGTCCTCTCGGAGCGAGGGGAAATGAAAAAGGCCACCCAATGGCAGCCTTAGAAATGAAAAACCTCGCATAAGCGAGGCTATTTGAACTGGAGGCACCTCATCCAACAAACCACCCGAGGTTAATCGGATTTTGACAAGGTGCTTTTGGATGAGCGCTGAACCAAAGGGTCGGTATTTCTACACAGCATTTTTGCAAAAATCAGCGCTCATTCAAAACTGGGTCGCTTTTCAGTCACTCCGGGGAACCCATCATCGCAGACCGAAAAGCTTTAACTGGAGCGCAGTGCCGGGTGCCTCCCGGTGAGCCTTAGGTCAGTCACCCAGGCCCGCGTCTTTAAATCGTCATGCTTATCACTGTTTCGCCCCGTCGCTTAGGGGGATTCACTGCGCATTGATATGGTGCCGACTACCGGAATCGAACTGGTGACCTACTGATTACAAGTCAGTTGCTCTACCTACTGAGCTAAGTCGGCAGTGGTCCGCCACCGGAGCCTCGAACCCCGCACCACAACATCTGGGTTGCCGCTCTTCCCGATGAGCTAGTGGCGGTTTGGTGGCCCTTGCTGGACTTGAACCAGCGACCGGGCGATTATGAGTCGCACGCTCTAACCAGCTGAGCTAAAGGGCCAGGAGCGAGATGATACACAGGCCAAATTAACCACGCAAACTCAATGGTTAAAATCAGATATTTCCTCATATCTAAGTTCATTTAAAATGATGCGGATCACATAATGCGTACGCGCTATAAGTCATATTAAACAATGAATTAGAAAAGGGATGCATCTATGCAGATTTCAGGGTTGAAAGAACTACACAAAGACATGAGACGAAATGGCGTTACTCGTACTCAGTTTCAGTACAGGCATAATCAGGTAGCCTTCGATGTGCTGTTTTTCACAGATAGCTCCCCATACAAACTACTTTTCGGTGCTATAGGTGAAAAGTGTTGTTTCGTGGTAAACGTCAAACCGGGCTATTCAATCGATCCCTACTTACAGCCTAAATCGGCATATAACGACTTATGTCGCATCTTAGGCATCGAGTACGACCCTAAAAATCCTTTCAGTACTGCAAAATTCTTTCGACACTTTGCTGAAGCAGTTCCATGTACAATAACAACAACCAATGAACCGAAGACGCCACTAAACACTCAAGCAATTCTTAACGATGACGGAGATAAAATCTTCTTCAGCCATTGGCGAAACAACGGTGACAGCAGTCATGTTACTGGGGCTAACCTTGAAAAAACGCAAAAAGCATTTGGAATCGAGATCGCAAATTTCTGCCTAGAGCGGAATATCAGCAGCTGCTGGACTGTTGCTGAAAAGAAAAAATGAGACTGACACTGGATGGTTAAGCTATGTGTCGAAGTGATCACTCTTATCAGGTTACGATAGTTTTTGCGTACGCGTTAGCGTTTTCGTAAACTACATTGATTTATTTTTTGAGGGTTAATAACGTGACTGACATCACTTTAAATAATGTTATTGTTCATGAACTTCTTAAAGAGGCTAAGAAGCCTATGATTCCAGGGAAAAGGATGAAGTTTCGAGATACTACGCTTGACACATCTAACGAAATAGTCCTCAAACTCATCAATGAAATCAATGAACTCTATGGAAAAAAAGGAAATTCTGCATACTATGGGGTTTTCAAAGAAGAGCTAACGGAACGCGGGCCTGTACCTGATGCTATTGAAAGCTATACTTGCCTAGCCAAACCCTCATCCCAAGATTTTATCGACCTTAGTGTAGGTATAATGAATAAACTGGCTGATGAGGCCGAAAAGCAGTTATGGTCATCTGGAGGGGTGATAGTTTTCGCAGATTATGTGCGAGATGAGATTAATTTCTTTTTGGTTACAATGATCAAACAAAAAGAAGGAATACGATTAAGTTCAAAACTTGAACCAGAACTGCTCGAGCAACTCGACTTAACAAAAATTAATCAGGCAGCACGTATTAACTTTGATAAATTTCTTAAGTATCAAAACTCGTCAGTGATTGACAAACAAGATTTAAGTTATTTAAGCTTCATAAGTACAACTACGCAGCAAACGGCTTCTGGATATTTTATCCTCGCACTAGGGTGCGACAAAGGCATTACATCTAACAATGCGACAAAAAGCCTCCCAACTGAGGTTATGAGATTTTTCGGAAAGCATACAGAAATTAAAAGCCATGCCCGAGACTTCAAAAATGAAGTCATTAATTACATTAATAATCAGTTTGAATCTAAAAAGCCTGCTAAGCTATCAGACATTTCTGCGATGGCTTACAAACACATGACCTACCTTGACGAGCAAACACGCGAAAAACTATCCAATGATCTGGTTACCTATTTGAATAGTGAAGAAATTCGTATTCCTGTTGAGTTTAATGTGAGCCGCTCTGGTCTTAACCAACTTTTAAATGTTAAATACAAGGGAGATGGTTATAGTTTTAATTTTGAGAAAGCACTTCTGGGCACGACGGGGGATGCTGATATCTGTTATAATTCGGAGAATCAGAGCTTAACATTCACTAAGCTTCCGAAAGACGCAGTTCAGAGTATTGAGCGTGCATTAAAGGAAAAATCACAAACAGGTGACGGAGATGACAAATAACACACCATTAAAAACTCTTGTAGAGTTATATAGAATAGCTGGGAAACCAGCTATTTCTGGTGTTTATTTGTCTTTGCAACTAGATTATTCCCCCAAAGCAGAAACAATACTTAGAGAGCTAACTTACTCACCTCGGGCATCTCAATACATTGTAGAAGATGAATTCAGTGCTGATGGTGTTTGTTTACAAAATAATGCTCTTCCAATTAGCTGGCAGAGCATATCTATAACCTTGAAATTACCCAGAGACAGTGTTCGACGCTTCCATAATTCCATAACTGATTTAATAACATTCTCGTCAGTTAGAAATGGTGAATTCCCTGCCGACTTCTATATTATAGATTTAGATTATCATTCAGAGGATTCCGTCACACCACCTGAAGTCCAAAAGGTTGAAAATGTTTGCAGGTTGATTAAAGCATTATCTAAACTCGCACATTACCACGATAGAAAAGCTACAGATGGTGAACCTCGCTTAGTATTTATCCAAGGCTCTGATGGACGGTCCAAATCTGCAATAATTCAACCGACAATAACAAATGAAATGCTGGACTATAGCGATATCGATTGCAATATAGTTGAGCAATTACAGGATGATTACTCTATCAATGACGTGAACCACCACATCGAAAAAAGAGGTATATTCCGCAATACTTTGGTTGAATACATAAATGAGAATAATTATAATTTTCAGCAATTAATGGAGCATTGGACAGATTTCCGTTTAGCTTATGATAATAATCTGTCTGTATATCTTAGCGGTTTTAATTTCCACAAGGCAAGAAAAGATGTCGCTGCTGCTGAGTTGGATTTTTCAGAAAAAACCTCTAAAACCATTAGCGATTTAACGGCAAAGATTTTAGCAATCCCATTATCTTTATTAGCTGCTATCGGCATATGGAAATTGAACGTTCTAACCGAGAAACTGGTCGTAGTCTCCGGGGTTATTTTCACCTCATTAATAATAAATTTAATCATCTCCAGCCAATGGAAACAATTAAAAAGAATCATCCACGCAAAAGAGATGGTCTTTAATCCGTTTACTCTAAAACTCAAAAGCTACCCGCAAGAACTGCAGGGGGATATTAACAAAGCGATAGATGAACTCAAAAAAAACGAAAGATTCTCATTCAGAGTATTGAAATTTTTTTACATCTTATGTTGGATACCGACCGTAGTCGGCATCGCAATTATAATTTATAAATATTTCTTCATGAAATAATCGACAATACTCCCTCAATAAAACCTATCGCAGTCTGCAACTCCTTTCTTGTGGTCCCATCAGAACACTTCCGCTTTTTGGCTATCGTTCTCAGGGAAATTCCAATCACGAAATGGGCGATAATAAGCTCATACTCTTCTGGCTTATACTTCCGCAAACGCGCGACACAACCGTCAATTATAATCCCTTCATCATCATCGCACTGAAGACGTGATTTCTTACCATGTGGCAGAAGCCCTTTGAACCCGGCCGCTATTGGTTGCCAGTCCACCCCGCTACTATCTGCAGCGGCCCACGCTCCCCAGCGGTCCATAACGTCATACATGTCACGCATCTTTCTCTCCAATGTCTTCGATAATTATCATTCCGGTTTCGCCCCATACTTTTGATGTCCGGGCGTCCCAAATGTGGGAATCATCCTCAAATAAGGCATCCAGTAGCGATTTAGTGAGATTGTCCAGGTCTGGCTTTAACTGATGTGGCTGGCCGTCCATAGCTGCGCGTTTTTTCTTGCTCCAGGTCTTCGGCATCGGCAAAACGAAAGTGACGTGTGCGCCGTTCTCCGGCAACTGGATGCCGTGCAGGCGTGCTTCATCGCAAAACATGCGATAGCGCACCACCGGCGGCCGCTGTTTCCATTTATCGCGGCGAGTCATGCGAGGTTTTCCCACTGGGGTGATGATGTATTTAGGCATAGCACACTCCCAGCTCTAACTGGACCTGCTCCAGCAGCTGCAACTCGGTACCGAAATTTTTCTCCCATTGCTTACGCCCAGCATGAATCGCCACACCATAACCGCCGTTGCGATGGTGCATATGGCACAGGGGAATTGATTTCCGATGATCAGCGCGCTGGCTTGTGCCCTGACCGGTCCGGATATGGTGAATTTCCGCAGGCGTCTCGCCCAGGTTCTGATTTCTGCACACGATGCAGCCAAGTGCGGCCACACGTGAAAGATGGATGCTGTCTGCTTTTTTCATGCTGGACCACCAGCAAAAGCAGAAACACCGCGCACAAATGGGCGGTGTGGATAAATCGGGGTAGTTCTTTGCGCCATCACTTTTCTCCGGTGATGGTGCGACAGGTGCTGGTTGTTCAGGCCAGCTTGATTATTATAAATCAGTTGTCATGGTTGCGGAAGCGCTCAGCATATTGCTGGAGAGATTCACGGGTAATCAGCATTGCTTCAATTGGTATCGGGATTACGACGAAAGACCCATCTTCCAGGCTCACAACTTCATAACGTCCAGCAGGGCGAACGGCAGCGATTAATTCTTGCTCATTCATAACGGAAAATCCTATTCAATTCAGTTACCCCCGACGAATCGGGGCCGTCCCTTTTCTCCCTGCGCGCTGAACGTTACTAAAGCAGCCCCATTAACTAACGTCTAAGCGGTTACACAGATCAATTAGCCTTAATTGATCTGTGTAACCGATCTATCCCTAAAGCACAGGAAATATGGGCGTTATGCTAGATCACCGGTCTGTTGTCAGTATCGGTAACGCGGTTGAGTAGATGAGTGACGACTCCCATTACTGCCGTATCGTCTAAAGCATCCCCTTCTATGGCTTCCCCGTCCTGGGTGATTAATGCACTCCGATGAACTATTGCAAAATCCATACTGCCAAGAAACGAAATCAGAACGGTGTCGCCTATTTGCGGCTTTCGACCTACATTGATAATCGCGTAACCAGCTGATGTTTCGATGGTGCGACAATTTCCGTCATAGCCGCAAATACTGGCGATTGAGAGTGTCTGCTCTACATAGTCTGTCGCTGGTGATGGAAAACCCATAATTTATCCCCCGGCAAATTAACTGTATATTTATACAGTACACCCACATAAAAGATTGATCAACGGTTTAACCGCACGAAATGTCAAAGGACGTTCCTGTCGGTCATAAAAAACCCGCCGAAGCGGGTAAGTGCTTAATCAGTAATCAATTCTTCTCACAGTCATTACCACTAGCACTATCAAAACCAGCAGCCATAACACGCCTGATAAGGCCTCCATCAGGTACACTTTTTCACCTCCTGCTGAGGTGCTGCTTTGATATGAAGACGAGGTTCGCCATCTTTTGGCTCAGGCCAATTGCGCGCCATATTCACTTTCAGCTTTTCTTCCATCGCTGCAGTGATTTCACCGTCACTGATACCGGCGCGGTGCTGGGCGTCCCATAGCAGGAACTGCATATCAGCCCACTCGCTGAGGTCGTCAGGTTCGGCGGCTGCCTCCAGCGCCTCTTTCGAGAGGTGTTTCAGTGTACCTATGGGGCCAACATCGCCGAACGTAGCCTGTGACCACTCAGCATGGCGCTGACGAATGAGATTGCGTAACTGCAGCGATGAGCCTGTTTCTTCCGGCAACTTGTAAGCCGTCGTTACAGGTTCGTCACCCTGATGCATGGTGGCGCGGTGGCGCAATAATTCCATCAACACATTTTCAAACAACCGGGCGTTTACCTCTACGGAACCATGAACACAGCGAGTGTTACATTCGTTAATTACCGCCTGGGTTTCAGAGAGAATTTTTGTCAGGCGCTCTGTGGTAATTATGCTCATAGTTAGGCGTCCCAGTTGCTTACGTCTTCCGCTACGGCTTCGTCTGCAGCGTCCTGACAATCAATTACCTCATGCCATGATTCAGCAGCAGCGGCAGTTACAGCGGCCCAGTTACGGGCGCAGTCTTTGCGATGCTTTCGGCTACCCATGCGCCATAATGGATTTTTAAGCTCTTTGTTCCATGCTCGAACAAGGTATTTCATTGGTGATTTGCTCATGGGTTAGTCCTCATCCTGCGGTGCTTTCAACTGGCGATGGGAAATCAATCGTCCCTTCAATGTGTGCCCCTGCTACACGGCATGCCGGATACCAGTCGGACGCTCTGTCTGTATCCAGCGCCTCTACAACTTCTTTGTATTTGCGCAGGTCATACAGGTGAATATTCGGATCGCCGATTGTGTAAAAACCGATTTTTTTCGGTGATGGGCAACGGTCGAGGACCTCTTGCAATTCATCGATCCACGACTGTTCTTTTTTGGTCAACTTAACCATGCTCACTCTCCTTTACCGGCTGCGGCGCGGTCGATTATTTTGATGAACTCGGCAGCGCCAACATCACCGAGGCCAGCGTACTCGCAGATAAATTTCCGCGCCGATGTGATGATTCCTTTCTGATCATCAATCCGCTTCTCTGCGGCTTCCAGCTTTGCGCGCAGTTTCTCGAAATCATTAGCATGTACAACAGGAACATGCCCGTAGCCGGGGTTTTGCGTGCAGCCGAATGCCATCGGATGGATGTAATAAGTTTTCATGATGCCTCTCCTTTACCGGCTGTGGCGATGTTGATGCCAGCATCGGCTAAAGCTGCATTAACCTCCGCCTCTGGGTATGCATAGATAGAACGGTGCGCATCAATGAAATCTCGTCTATGCAAAACGCTTATGGGCTTAGGTAATTTCACCTCCCGCGCCTCCAGTTCAGCAATCCGCTTTTCTGCGGCTTCCAGCGCTGCTATCAACTCGTCGGTATAGCTCTCTACTGCTGACGCCATAATCCGAAGTTCATCGGTATGCACTTCCATAGTCAGGCGAGAAAGGCGATGCTGATTGGCGTGTTTCTGCACGCCTAATAATCCATGTTTGTCGATGTTGCTCATTGGGCAGCCTCCTGGGCTCCAAGTTTTTCCCATATTTCAAGGCTGTTTTCCGGCATCAGCGCTTCACGCACGCATGGCTTGTAGTAGTGATGGAAAGCGAACGTCAGCCCGAGCTTAGTTGCACTCTGGTTCTTCGAGCTCAGCAAGCCAAGCCCCATGCAGATAGTTGTTGCAGTCCAGCCAGTGTGAAACCCGGCAGCACGTTTCATTACGGTTTCAGCCAGGATGGTGCGGAAATCAGTGCGGCCGAAATTCGTGTTTTCGAATGCTGCATTGATCACCTCATCAGTAAGGTGCGCGTCGATAGAGTTGCTCATTGGGCGGCCTCCTCCACAAGCATTTTCCATTTTTTTTCCAGGTCCTTACGGGCCGCTGACTCACCACCAGGCGGGAAAGAGAATCCAACACGCCAGTCCGGGCATCCGTTTGAACAGCGAATTTCTGCTGAACCCCAGTTCATTCCCCGGCTACGGACTTTTATTGATGGCGACTGGCCGCAGTCCGGGCATTTAGCTAACTCACTCATCTCTCATTCCTTCCAGTAAATCTTTGTGGCGGCGCAGCTCACGAACGGCACCCTGAAGACGCTGCAGGTTTGCCAGCTTCGCTTTCGTGCGACGAATTTCAGTAGAGATAAAACGCGATGACGGAATAATCAGGTCATCAGGGCGGCTGACGAATGCAGGAATATCTCCAATAATTTCATCCAGCGATTTATTATCTGGCGCTGAAGCTAAACTGGAGTCCACTGCTGCAACCTCAGGCTGCGCAGGTTGTTTAGCGCTGTTAACGGCCAGCCCGGTATCAGGAAGAGACCATGTAACGCCTTTCCCCTGGCCGTTTTTAATAACCACACCCTGTCGCTCAAACGCCAGCATCACAGAGACCATTCCGCGGGCATTACGGTTAACAGCTGCGGCCAGCGCCGCAGTAGTCATTGCACCGTTATCAATGATTAACTGGCGTATTACATCTGGCTCAACTGGTTCCGGTTTCTCACCCTTCAGGCGCGGGGCCTGATGCACAGGTGCCGAAGCTTGCGTTTTAGTCTGCTTCCTGGCCTGTTGTTTCGCGGTACCAACTGACCATGCCCCATCATAAAAATCGCACAACCCCTGCTCTTTATGCTCACGAAGCATATTCAGCGCTTCTATGGGTTCGATATTCAGGCGGGCGGCAACCTCTCGGTAAGTTGCTTTGTCCATTGCTTTCAACGCGTCGATTACAGTTTCCATATTTTTCTCCTCAAAATTTACTCAACAGGTCTCAGGTGGCTAACGTTTCCGCGATAGCTCTCCCAGTCGAAGTTCACCCAAATGCCGTTATCCATGCGCAGGCGGTCAATCACCCTTGCTCCCAGGGTCTCTACCAGCGCGTCGTAATTCAGGTTGGTCAGCACGCCAACCGGGCGCATAGCGGCCAGGCGGCGATCGATAATCTGGTTCAACAAAACTTTCTCCCCGCGGCTGTCTCGCTGAATACCGACTTCATCAAGCACCAACAGATCCACTTTGCAGAGGTCATCCAGCAGCGCAGCTTCGGACTGCCCTTCGTCGTAGCAGGCCCGGGCGCGGAGAGTGAGATCGGGTACCGTCACGATCAGAACCGTTCGCCCCTGCTTCAGCAGATAATTGCCAATGGCCGCTGAAAGGTGGTTTTTGCCAGTGCCCGGCTTCCCGGTGAAAACGAAGCTGGCAAAACCAGAACCAAAATTTTGCGCATAGCTCTTTGCCATACTCAGCGCATGGCGCTGGCCGTCACCCTCCACCGTGTAATTTGCGAAGCTGCAGCTGCGGTGCAGATTCTGGATCCCGGATCGCCCGAAAATTTTCTCTGCCCGCGCCTGCTGGTTAATCTTGTCAATCTCAGCCGCGCGCTTTTGCCCTTCTTCGCGCTGCCAGGCCATCAGCTCAGCTGCGCTCTTGAATTTGGGTTCAACGCCTGCCGGAATCACACGGCGAAGGCGATCGAGAATCGAACCTGCGTTTTGCATGCTTACCCCCTGAATCCTGGCGGTACAGTGTTATCCGGGCGGGAGATCTGATTGATATCCCGTCCACCAGCCTGGTAATGCCCTGTGCCCGGGGCCAACAGGCGGATAATCAGGTCATCCCATTTTTCACGGAGTTTGGACGGTGACATAACGTTTCGGCACCAGAACGGGTCACGCTGTACTCGCGAAAACATTTCGCAGATTTGCTTATGAGTTCTGCCGTCAACGGTGCGCATAAGGCGAATCTCATTGGCCCACGCTGTCCAGTTCGGCTCCCTTGGGCGCACCAGCTCGCCGTCTGTTTCGGCAGCCTTTTCATAAAGCCGGACGATGCGATTCCACATCCACTGAGCGCAGGTGAGATCTTCCTGACTTCCCCACTGCCGTTTCGCCGGCTGAAAAACCACGGCCTCCGGATGACGTTTCAAAAAAGTTTCCCTGGACGGTGATTCGTCCGGTAGCGGAGCGTCTGGACAAGAAGGGTTTTTATTCTCTGTAGTAGTCTCTGTAGTAATCTCTGTAGGATCGAAATGGGTTTTGCCTTCCCCGCGGGCTGGGCTTTCCCCAGTTCCCGAAGAAGGTGTTCCCTTGTTCCCGGATTGGGCTTTCCCTTTTTCCCGAAATGGGTTTTGCCCATTTGGTGAATTATCAACAACTTGCGTTAAAACCTGATCCACACGCTCAAAGTTAATTTTGAAATAAATCCGGTGCTCAAGGCGCTTGTGCGTTTCCACCAGTACCCCCAGCCGTTTGAGCTTTTTACGAGCGGTCAGCTGCTCTTCGTAACTCAGTCCGGTTTCTGCCTGAATTTCATCGGAGGTTTTATGAACCCCCAGATCAGATGTAAGCTTGTCCATCCAGTAGGTCATCTGGCAAAACAGAACTGTGGCGCTAACTCCGCCCATGTGTTCGGCCAGCGCCGGGTAATAGGCAACTGGACGACCGAACCCGCGAATAATGTCAGATGGATTCATGGTTTTACTGACCCTTACGCCGCACGGTGGCAGTGCATAATTTGGACTTTCACGCCAGCCATCTGCGCCAGCGCATCGATCGCTTCCAGAGTTTCGCGTCGGATTAGCGGTTGCGGCTTGCCGGTGAAGACCGCATTGGTGGCTTCGATACACTCTTTGTTGACCCTGGCCGCCCGGTAATGCATGCAGTCCTTCTGCGCCAGCTCGTTATCAATGGCGGTACGAATGGCATAGCTCAGCGCTTCCGCCTGTTTCAGGTAGTTAGGTGTATCGTTGCGGAACGCACGCTGAATAATCTGCTTGTTGTTGTGCAGCCGCCGCGCGTACTCGTCCGGATCCGATACGTCATCCAGTGACTGAAGCAGATCGCCAAAGTGATGCGGGGTTATCAGCTGCGTGACTGTCTTCCAGCCCTTTTCCTGCGCCCAGGTCTCCAGCTCACATGCCAGCTTTTTGATTTCCATCAGTCAGACTCCTTCTGCGCGTGTGGGATATCCTGAACAGGTATTCCGCTGGTAGGGGTAGGATGCAAATCCGGACGCAACTCATGCGGGGTGACAGTCCAGCCGCCAAATTCACAGAGCTTTATCACTCGCTCACTGGGAACTCGGTTTCGGATAATCCAGTTTGCAACTGACTGTGAGGACTTAAAGTTGAATTTACGGGCGACGGCCGAAACCGAACCAATCGACCTCACCGCCTTTTCAGTTATGTTCTTGTATGAAGCAGTCATCGTGTTCTCCTGAATGAGCCAATGACTGCAATATACTACATAAAGTAGAAAATACAACTACGAAAAATAGAAATGACTATAAACGCGCCGTGCCTTACTCTTCTACCTATGGTAGAAAAAGCGAATAAACATCAAGATTTCGCCAACCGACTGACCGAGGAAATGCGCAGACAGCGCCGTTCTGTAAAGGATTTAAGTCAGGCTTGCGATGTCACTTACGAAATGGCTCGTCGTTATACGCTGGGCACGGCCAAACCACGCGATGAGAAACTACAAAAGATAGCTGATTGGCTAAATGTCCAAGCGGCATGGCTGGATTACGGCGAAGGGGAAAGTGCGTCAGTTAAGCTTCCGGAAACGGAGTTGCCGGGCTTCGCTGCGACAGAATCAGATGCTGGCAGTGATGCAGAATTCAGTGATTTAAGTGAAGATGAAAAGCGACTGGTTCGAGTGTATCGACAGTTCCCAAGTGTTGAAGCCAAAAACATGCTACTGGCTTTCGAAATGCGGTATAAACAGCTTTATGATTTCTTTCTGAAGTACGCCAACACCCCGCAGAAGTAAAAAATTCCCAAAAAACCCGGCACATGCCGGGTTTTTTTACGTCTTCAGACACTACCCTAAGTAGCCAACCACTCTTAAATTTCTACTTTTAGTGTTGACACATCTACTTTATGTTGTATTCTCTACTCATCGAAGCACAACAGGTGCGACAGGTAAACGTTCCGCTGGCCGGCGATAAGGCAAACGAGGGTGATATGAAAGACGCACTGAAACTAGCAACTAAGTACGCAGGATTCGCAAGTATCGAATCTGATGTTCTCTCGGGTCTCGAAAACCTTGAACTAGCTCGTGTAGCAGTAATTTCTGCAGCAGAACACATGAAGAGCCCGGATCAAGAAGTGGTCTTAGAGGCCTTATCTCTTGTTAAGCAATTCATGCATCAACAGCGAGATGCTGCACGTAGCGAGATTCAGAAAATCCGAGGCGTTCTCTCTGGCGAACTGGAGTCCTATGATGATTGATTTCGCACGCAAACCGGTAAGACAGCAGGCCGTTCGTCTTAACTGGATTACAGCCAGAATCCGCCAGCTCTGTTATTTACTGGCTCAAAAAGGGAACCCTTAACTTTTAAATTTTCACAAGCTAAATAAGCGTTTTTATTTAGCAGATATATAACACTTCCCCAGTCAGATACATATGCCTTAAACGGCAGGTAATTCCGCACCATAAATTAAGGAATGCAAAATGAAAATAGAATTAACAACTGTTGAAATGGGTCTGGCAATCGTAAATAAAGAAATCGCGACGTTTAATATTAATGGTGTTATTTCGGGCGTGGTTCATTTGCCTGCTTCTGGCCCTGTAACCGTTGTGCTTGATGGCGGCTATGTGCTCGGCGAATTTCATTGCCCGGTTTGCGCTGTTAAGCACATTAGCTTGCTGTCTATGGATTTCACTGCAGCGCAGAACGCCTGCGGCATGTCCTATTACGACCACAAGCGCCAGTATCTGAACTGATATGACTGACATCATTTGTCATTGTGCTGCTTGCTGTAATGAATGCAAAAAATCTGAAATGCATGAAACGAAAACGGAGGTATATCCGTATAAGCGCATGATTTATTTGTGCGAGCAATGCAATGAAAAAAGAGAAAGGCGAGACGCTTTAAAAATGATAAAGCGCGGCCAACGCAAACCGTTTCATTCAAAATCATCTTTCAAATATTAATAGAGGTTCTTATGTCTGTTGAGTTAAAAGTTTTTGGCGGAGCTTATTTCCCGAAAGATAAAGCATTAAAAAAACACCCAGATTTAAAACCACTTGCCACCGCAGTTAATGTATCCACAAAAACCATCGCTGAAGCCGTTATTTTTGGCAAGCTGGCGGCGGAGCATCCTGAACATATTGATGATTATTTTAAGGTAAAAATCTGGGAGCACCACGAAGACCTTCCATGTCCTGAGCTTGATGTGTTTAGCGCTGATTTCTTTGGTGAGCACGTTGTCTGGAATAACAATTCAGGTGAACCAGCTGCGGTGCCACAGCCAGAGACTGAAGAAATTGAAGTTACCCCTGAGGTTAAAACGTTGTCTGTCAGCGGTTTTTCCACCTGCTTTCAGGCTGCAGCACTGGCTCTGTTTGGCCCAGTATTAGAAGTTGACGCCGCGCAATACAATCAAATTGTTGATCTTTCAGTTGATACAGAAAGCACGCCCGAACGTGAGAACATGGAGGCCATTCACCATCTGCCGCGGATCCTTTCTCTTCACCCTGAGAAACAAATTGAGTTATTGGCATACGTATCGCAGAAGGTAAAGCCCACAGCTAAATGGCCGGAGCGCGTGAAAGTTATGGATAAATGGCTGGATACTCCGGTTGAGAAGCGCCCACAAGCCATAGCTCCCCAGAATGAAGATGACCAGGAAATTCACACAGACTCTGGCGCACGTCTTAGAACTGGTGCGCCTACGGACCGTAATTTCAAGCACAACAAAGACAGTCTGGGAAACGAAATCGCCTTAGGTTTACTGGCGCGTGAACATGAATTCAACATTTACACGGTAGACATGCCCTTATATCAACAGGCTGAGAAGATCCGACTGTCAGGCACCAATGAAGAATTCAACGCATGGTACCGCATGTTTATCACCACACCTGGTGGGTTGGACTTCTCACGGGCAATCAATATTGCCGTGGTTAAAACGGCCCCACAGGATCTTTGGAAAGACCAGGTTAAACACCGCGAGTATTTCAACCGCGTCATGACCGAATCAGATCACTCAAAGCCTGATCCGATAATCGTCGATATTGCCTGTGGACGTTCCTCTTCTCCTATGCCTCAAACGATTAAAGAGAATGCTTCCCATGATGAAACCAAACCGTCTGTACCGGGCGAAACTCTGCCACCAGCAGTTTGCCCTGGCAAAGCTGCGCAACTCGACAAAGAACTCAACGAAGCATTCGCTCAGGACCCGGCACCGGAAAAGCAAGCCGGAGATCAACCGCGAGTCGAGAACCTGGGCGGTGGAGTCTTCTCTGTCGAAGCATTGCTAAACACCTCCTCAAATGAGGACGAAAAACAGGAAGTGCCACCAGCACTAAATGATCGCGATATTGAAATCGCCCATGCACTAAACGAGCTAGTGTCCGGGCGCACAAATATCGTTGATAAAGACGATATCGAATATCTCATCACCACCACGGGTAAAGATATCGAGCATCTCTTCCCGCTACTGATTGCAGACATCACAACGACTGAATTTTGTCTGTCACCCGATTTCAGTGATGAAGAAGTGCAGGACGTTGCCACTACGATTCTCGAAAAGTGGTCTGACGATATCAGCGTTCGTCAGAAAATAGCCCTTGATTCGATCGTAGAGTACCGCCGTCCTGAACCACCAAAATCTGTCGTGCTCGATCCGCCCGCCGTTACTGCAAAGCCGAAAGCAGAGGCCGAACCAGCACCTGAAACAAACGCTCCGCTTTCTTCTGTTACCTACCTGCAGCAGCTCACCATCGCAGCACTGCAGGGCTTATGTTCCAACCCGGCATATTGCAATCAGTATGACGAATTACCGGCTATGGCCGCCGGGCTTGCTCGCAGCGTTGTCAGTGAGCAGGAGGCCGCAGAGTGAGCAAAGCAAAGGAAGTCATCGCCAACACCAGGTATGCAGAATTCCCGGACACGCTGGTAACTCTGGAGTTATGCAGAGCGTTTGCATCCAAGGAAAAACGCCGGATTGGTGAAGCGCTACGTGCATGTGCTCGCGTTCTGGCCGCTAAGGCACAAGATCACCATCTTGTCAGCGTGCTGGAGGAAATGGGGAAAAGCCAGTTCCCTGAAGTCCAGATGACGAGAATACGCGACTGCATCAGGAGGATGGAATCAGCGCTGGTCAGGAATTTTATCAATGCGTCTGATTAATCGCAGCGCGAAAGACAGCATCGGCGGGCCAGCATGTGCCGCCGCGCTCAAATGTCATTTTGACAAATATGGCGAGCACGGACGTCGTTACACCCAGACAATTTACACGGTGCGTGTAAGCGGCCAGAAGGTGACTGTAGAGATCGTGTGCAGGCGCCGCAGCTATGTTGCGACGGCCATGATCGGTGCACGACATCTTCGCCGCCTGCCAGGGTTAGCTGATTCGTGAGATTCAATATCTGCCAGCTGCGGGACGTATGATCGCAGCTGGCTATCGAGAGTGATAGCTATGAGTGAACAAAGTCTGATTCCTCTGCGGGACTGGAAAGCTCGCAGATTGCACTTCCCCATAACAGTCACATGCCTGGTGAAACACGGGAAACTGGGATACATACAACCGAGGCCGATTAAAATTGGAAATCGCTGGTGTATCGACGAACAGGCAATTTATATCGGACCAGGAGCGACGGGAGTCGAACCAGAAATTCACAGTGACGACGACGAAATTTTGCGGGAGATCCTTAGCGATGTCACCAAGGCCACGAAAAAATAATGTATCAATTTCCGGGCTGTATGCCCGGTTTGATCGTCGCACAGCAAAAACCTACTACCAGTATAAAAACCCTTTAACGGGTAAGTTCCACGGTCTGGGCACAGACAGGGAGAAAGCGGAAAAAATAGCCACAACAGCAAATCAGAGAATTGCGGCAGCAGAAGCCGAGCATTATTTGCGTCAAATTGATGAAAGTCCTAAAGCAGCAGCGCAGCGCGGGATCAGCCTCAAAGCATGGATAGAACGTTATCTGAAAATTCAGAAACAAAGCCTGGAGGCCGGATCGCTATCGCTGAAACGCTTTAAAGAAAAAAAACGCATGGCAGAGTTGCTTTCCAGGCGGCTTGGTTCCCGGCCAATTAAGAGTTTGGAGGTAAAGGATTTTGCCGTGTTATTGGATGAATATCTGGATGCAGGACATGCCAGCAGCGCCCTATGCAACCGTGTGGTGTGGGTGGATATTTTCACTGAAGCACAACATGCAGGAGAGGTCCCTCCTGGATGGAATCCACCAGCAGCAACAAAAAAACCTTCGGTGAAAGTTACACGTGCGCGCCTCTCTCTGGACGAGTGGAAAAAAATACTGGAGCAAATACCGGAGGATCGGTACTCGCATAAAGCGATGCTGCTTGCTTTAGTCACGGGTCAGCGCCGGGAGGACATTGCGAACATGAAATTTTCAGACATTAAGGAAGGTTATCTGCACATCGAGCAAAGCAAAACGGGGTCCCGTATTGCATTGCCGCTGAACCTCCGTTGTGAAGCCATTGGCTTATCGCTGGAGGAAGTAATACGAAAATGTAGGGATAGGTTTGTCAGCCCCTATCTCTTGCACGGAAAAATAAACAGTAAGGCGAAACCTGTGAATCTGATGATGGTTTCTAAAGAGTTTGCCGCGGCACGTGATGCAGCCGGAATCGTACCACCCGCAGGAAAAACACCAACAACGTTTCACGAACAGCGTTCATTGTCCGAACGACTTTACCGCGCTCAGGGGATCGATACGAAAATTTTGCTGGGGCATAAAACACAGTCAACCACTGACAGATACAACGATGATCGCGGGAAGGAATGGACCAAACTTGCAATTTAATTTTTCGCTGCCGGGTTCTTTGGGAGAGGCTTAATTACTGATGGAGGTCATAAAAAAGGTAGGTATTTTGGAGAAAAGTTTTGGAGAGGTTTTGGAGAAAGAAAAAAAGGTATATATTCCAGCCTGTTAAATCAACATACACCTTCTGAGTTCAGAGGCTTACTCATGTCATGGCAATACTTCAAACAGACTTACCTGGTTAAGTTCTGGTCACCTGTACCCGCCGTTATCGCAGCGGGGATCCTGTCTACTTACTATTTCGGCATT
>Ga0308157_10003155_pt1 | contig 24733 bp, 22 predicted proteins | sample PhyBR1_FD_201035 | JGI IMG/M metagenome (GOLD analysis project Ga0308157, IMG submission 201035) | Phyllosphere microbial communities from UC Gill Tract Community Farm, Albany, California, United States - DLSLB.R1 | ecosystem: Host-associated > Plants > Phyllosphere > Unclassified | place: USA...
GAAGTGAAACGCCGTAGCGCCGATGGTAGTGTGGGGTCTCCCCATGCGAGAGTAGGACACTGCCAGGCATCAAATAAAGCAAAAAGCCCTACGTGAAAACGTAGGGCTTTTTGTTTTGTCTGTTATCTGCTGTATTGCTCGAGTATGGGCAGGCGCTCTGTCCGTCTGGAATGGATGTGAACCCCGCTGGCGGCGGCCGGTGGGGGTGGCCTCGGGATAAGACGAACAGGGCAGGACACGGTCAGGCATCAAATAAAAAGCCCTACGCTTGCGCGTAGGGCTTTTTATTTGGCGGGTCTACGGACAATGACAGGAGCTTGCTAACGCTGTTCAGTCAATAAAAAAGGCCCCGCAGGGCCTTGGTTGGTGTTTCGACGGCACATGCAGCGGTATTAATGTGCGCTGCCTTGCGAAATTCCCAGACCGGTTTGCGAGCGAACGAACTGAGAGCGGAAACGCTCGCGTTCCTGCTGGCCTGCCAACGAACTGTCGGTGACCGAAAATAGCCAGGTACCGACGAATGCCACAATCATCGAGAACAACGCTGGGTATTCGTATGGATAGATCGCTTTCTCATGACCGAGTATTTGCACCCAAATCGTCGGGCCAAGGATCATCAGGATCACCGCGGTCAACAGACCAAGCCAGCCACCGATCATCGCACCACGAGTGGTCAGGCGTGACCAATACATCGAAAGGATGATGATAGGGAAATTACAGCTGGCGGCAATGGAGAACGCCAGACCGACCATAAAGGCAATGTTCTGCTTTTCAAACAGAATGCCTAATGCAATGGCAACGATCCCCAGCACGACGACGGTGATCTTGGACACGCGCAGTTCATCACGCTCGGTAGCCTTGCCGTTTTTGATAACGCTGGCGTACAGATCGTGGGAAACCGCCGACGCGCCCGCCAGCGTCAAGCCAGCGACTACGGCCAAAATTGTGGCGAAGGCTACGGCAGAAATAAAGCCAAGGAAGAAGTTGCCGCCGACGGCATTGGCCAGGTGTACCGCTGCCATATTCGTGCCGCCGAGCAGTGCGCCGGTCGCGTCTTTAAACGCCGGATTGCCGCTAACCAGCAGAATGGCGCCGAAGCCGATGATAAAGGTCAGAATATAGAAGTAACCAATAAAACCGGTCGCATAGAAAACGCTTTTACGCGCTTCTTTTGCATCGTGCACCGTGAAGAAGCGCATCAGGATATGTGGCAAGCCTGCGGTACCGAACATCAATGCTAGCCCAAGCGAAAGCGCTGATATCGGATCGGAAACCAGCCCTCCTGGGCTCATGATGGCAATGCCCTTGGGATGCACTTTCACTGCTTCGGCGAACAGGGTATTGAAGTCAAAATTCACCGACTTCATCACCATCAGCGCCATAAAGCTGGCGCCGGACAGCAGCAGGACTGCCTTGATAATTTGTACCCAGGTGGTGGCCAACATGCCGCCAAACAAAACGTACAGTACCATTAAGATACCGACCAAAATGACCGCGATATGATAGTTGAGGCCGAATAACAGCTGAATGAGTTTACCTGCGCCAACCATCTGGGCGATCAGATACAGCGCAACCACCACCAGTGAGCCACAGGCAGACAGCGTGCGAATCGGTTTTTGTTTCAGGCGATAAGACGCAACGTCGGCGAAGGTGTAGCGGCCCAGATTACGCAGACGTTCGGCGATCAGGAACAAAATTATCGGCCAACCAATCAGGAAGCCAATGGAGTAGATCAGCCCATCGTAACCCGAGGTATACACCAGTGCAGAGATCCCAAGAAACGACGCGGCTGACATAAAGTCGCCGGCGATTGCCAAACCATTTTGCAAGCCGGTAATGCGCCCTCCGGCAGTGTAGTAGTCCTGACGGGAACGGGTGCGCTTGGAGGCCCAGTAGGTGATATACAGCGTAGCGCCAACGAACAGCAGGAACATCACGATGGCCTGAATATTCAACGGCTGACGCTGAACCGCGCCGCCGATGGCGTCCGCCTGGGCCAGGCCGGGTAATAACAGTAATGTTACCGCAATGAATAAACCCCTCATTGTTTCACCTCGCGCAGCACTTCCGCGGTGAGACGGTCAAATTCACCGTTGGCGCGGAAAACATAAATCCCGGTAAGGACGAACGAAATAACGATCAGCCCGACGCCGATTGGAATGCCGCGCGTGATGGTTGAGCCGGCAGCGATGGGGGTGCCTAGCCATTGTGGGTTAAAGGCAATTAAAAAAATAAAACCGACATATAACGCCAGCGTTATTAGCGACAGCAGCCAGGCAAAACGGCTGCGTTTGCGCACCAGCTCCTTGAAACGCGGGTTTTGCTCAATCCCTTGATAAATGGTGTCATTCATCAGAGTATCTCCAGTAGGTATTGATAGCGAACGCCGCGCATACCCAAGGGTATCAAGCCGTGCATCCGACAACCGGCGATGAACGGCCCGAAGCGGCAGAAATTATGACGGCACTTTCATTGATTGTTTTTCTTCCAACAGCTTGTCGACTACGGCTGGATCCGCCAGCGTTGAGGTATCCCCCAGGTTGCTGGTATCGCCAGCGGCAATTTTGCGCAAAATGCGGCGCATGATTTTGCCCGAACGGGTTTTAGGCAGCGAGTCAGTCCAGTGCAGTACGTCGGGCGTGGCGATTGGCCCTATTTCTTTGCGTACCCAGTTACGCACCTCGGTATACAGCTCCGGCGTTGGCTCTTCCCCGTGGTTTAACGTGACATAGGCATAAATTGCCTGTCCTTTGATGTTGTGTGGTATGCCAACCACTGCCGCTTCAGCGATTTTTGGGTGGGCAACCAGCGCCGATTCGATTTCTGCGGTTCCCAGACGGTGGCCCGATACGTTCAGCACGTCGTCGACTCGGCCGGTGATCCAGTAGTAGCCGTCTTCATCACGGCGGGCACCGTCGCCGCTGAAGTACATGCCTTTGAAGGTAGAGAAATAGGTTTGTTCGAACCGTTCATGATCGCCGAACAGGGTACGCGCCTGGCCAGGCCAGGAGTCGGTGATCACCAGATTGCCTTCGGTTGCTCCCTGCAGCGGGGTTCCGCTGTTGTCAACCAGCGCCGGCTGTACGCCGAAGAACGGGCGCGTAGCGGAGCCGGCTTTGAGTTCGGTGGCGCCTGGCAACGGGGTGATCATAAAACCGCCGGTTTCGGTCTGCCACCAGGTATCCATAATCGGGCATTTCCCGTTACCGATTTTGTTGTAATACCATTCCCAGGCTTCGGGGTTAATCGGTTCGCCGACCGAGCCCATAATACGCAACGAATCGCGTTGGGTACCTTCGATGGCTTTGTCACCTTCGGCCATCAGCGCACGGATGGCGGTAGGGGCGGTATACAGAATATTGACCTGATGTTTATCCACCACCTGCGACAGGCGATTAACACCAGGGTAGTTAGGCACGCCTTCAAACATCAAGGTGATGGCACCGCAAGCCAGCGGGCCGTAAAGCAGATAGCTGTGGCCGGTAACCCAGCCAACGTCGGCGGTACACCAGTAAATATCACCGTCATGGTAATCGAAGACGTATTTAAACGTCATGGCGGCATACACCAGATAACCACCGGTGGTATGCAAAACGCCTTTAGGCTTGCCGGTAGAACCGGAGGTATAGAGAATGAACAGCGGATCTTCGGCGTTCATCTCTTCCGCGGGGCAATCGGCGGAGACGCCGTCAATCAGGTCATGCCACCATAAATCGCGCCCTTGTTGCCAGTAGCCCGGTTTTCCGGTGCGTTGGAACACCACCACATTATTGACGCTTTTTACCCCCGGATTTTTCAGCGCTTCATCGACGTTTTGCTTCAACGGTACCGAGCGGCCGGCACGCAGGCCTTCGTCGGCGGTAATCACCAGGCTGGAGTTGGAATCGATGATACGCCCGGCTACGGCTTCCGGTGAAAAGCCACCGAAGATAACCGAGTGCACGGCACCGATACGCGCGCAGGCCAGCATGGCCACGGCGGCTTCCGGCACCATTGGCATATAGATTGCCACCACGTCGCCTTTTTTAACCCCGAGGTTCTTCAACACATTGGCGAATTGACAGACATCGTGATGCAGCTGCTTATAGGTGACATGTTTGGATTGGCCGGGATCGTCACCTTCCCAGATAATGGCGGTCTGATCGCCGCGACTGGCCAGATGGCGGTCCAGGCAGTTGGCCGCCAGGTTCAGGGTCCCGTCCTCAAACCAGCGAATGCTGACGTGGCCAGGATCGAAAGAGGTATTTTTCACCTTGGTGTAGGGTTTGATCCAATCGACAATTTTGCCATGCTCACCCCAGAATGCATCTGGGTCTTGCACAGACTGTTGATAATATTGCTGATATTGTGCCGGATTGATCAGGGTGCGTTCCGCAATTGCGGCAGGAATAGCGTGTTTATGCAGTTGGCTCATAGCTTTTCTCCTTGAAGTTGTTAATAGTATGTCAACTGAAGGTTAAGTATAGTTTGCTATGATTCTTTGTTTCTTTTTTGCGCGGCAGATCACGCAACGAAGATATTGATTTGTAATAGTTACTGGTGAAATTGATGACGATATCCACTGACTTGGCAGCAAAAAGTCCATGAATATGTCATTTTTAACTAAACTGCCATTATGAATAACCAAATGTTATATGGTTGGTGAATATATTGAATCAAGAGATGGCAACGATTCGGCTATTATTTTTCTGTGGTTCGAAGAGATAACAAATTATCTGAAAGCATGTGTTTTTCTATCGGGCGATCATGGAAACAATTGATTTATTAATTGTATTTAAAATAACTAATTGTTTTTATTTCTATTCTTGTTAACCTTGGCGGAAGGAGGGAAGCGTAATGCTAATGTCGAACAGTCAAGTCATTCGTTAGAAAATACATATCCTCCGGTGATTTGAGATATTAGTCCTTTTCTTTATCCCGTCTTCTTTTATGCTGGCCGAAATGGCCGAAATGGCTGCTCCTGATGTTTACCCTATCACCGTACCATCCTGCTGCTGTCCAAGATGAAAGTACAGGCTGGCTTATCATCCTCCGTTGACTGCGCCAGTTTCCCCCTGGTCTGGCAGGGGATCCCCGCAGAGATCGGCGTCACACATTTCTATACAAAGGAACTTCTGCCTGATGATGTTAAAACAGAAAGGCAAACTTAATATTAATCTCTGTTAATTATTTCAATATCCGCTATCGAGAGAAGGTTTGACAGCATAATTCACTAGCGGAAAATCTGCAGTGTAAAGTTTCTTCAGTGAGCGATTACTTTACTTTTTTAATACTCGCGTATCATTTTATTTTCCTTTTAAATCAACTGTATTCCATCGAGTTGATAAAAGTTCCCGCATTTTTTTACTTGCCTTAATGGCTATCGCCTCTATTTTTAATAAAGGACTTTCCTGGTGCAGGAACGATCCTGCACGGGGTGAAGAAACCGTGTATCAGCTTCAAGCCTTCATCAACATCATCAGTTTTACTAATGTTATTGGCCCTGGGCGGGTAGGTATAAACCTGTTTGTCCCCCAACAGAGAGAAGCACGTTGTGACGATACTCAAACCCCTTTTAGCCAGAAACCGAAGCTGGGCGCTACAGCAGCGTCAGCGTAACCCTCATTACTTTCGCAAGCATGTTGCCGGCCAGCAGCCGCAGGCGTTATGGATTGGCTGCTCTGACAGCCGTGTACCCGCGGAAGTGCTGACCGGCGCTCACCCCGGCGAACTTTTCGTTCATCGTAATATCGCCAATATGGTTTTGGAGGATGACGATAGTCTGATGAGCGTATTGCAATACGCGTTGGACTATCTACACGTTTCCGCCATCGTGCTGTGCGGCCATTACGGCTGCGGCGGCGTGCAGGCGGCGGTGAATCTGCCGAATATGCCGTTGTCGCAGGAAGACAGCGCGCTGGCGCGTCGGCTGGTGCATTTACGACGCTCGCTGGCCAACGAACTGCAGCATTATCAGCAGGCAGAGGACGATGAGACGGCGCGGTTGAATCGTCTGATTGAAGCCCATGTGGTCACGCAAGTTGGCCATCTGATCGCCAGCCAACCGGTACGACAGGCGTGGGAACAGGGCAAGACGTTGGACGTTTTCGGTTGTGTTTATGATTTGCAAGACGGTCATTTGAAGGAATTGGTTCATCAGGACAGTATGGAGGCGCGCCATGAACTTAAGCACTCTGCGTAATGACATTCCCGCCGGGGTGGTGGTCTTTCTGGTGGCGCTGCCGCTGAGTCTGGGCATTGCGCAGGCCAGTGGGCTGCCACCGTTTGTTGGCCTGCTGACCGGGGTGATTGGCGGTATTGTGGTGACGATGCTCAGCCCGTCGCGCTATGCGGTCAGCGGCCCGGCTGCCGGCCTGGTCACCATTGTGGTCGGCGCGATGGAAACCCTCGGCTCGTTTTCCTTGCTGTTGGTGGCGTTGATCATGGCCGGCGCGTTACAGCTGATTTTTGGTCTGTTGCGTGCCGGGCGCTGGATTTCGCTGGTGCCGGGAACGGTGATCCAGGGCATGCTGGCGGCAATCGGTATTTTGCTGATTATGCAGCAAGTGCCGGTGGCTCTGGGCTATCAGGGAGAAGAAAGCCTGAGCGCGATACTGTCGGCAGGCACGGATCTCTTGTCGCCAGCATCGGCATTGGTGGCGTTGGTCGCCTTGTTTATCATGTGGCTGTGGACCACGGCGCCGATTAAGCGTATCAAAATGATGAGCTATGTGCCCGGCCCGCTGGTGGCTGTTCTGTGGGGCAGTCTGGCGGTCATTTTTGGCGATCGCCTGTTGCCGGAAGGCATGGGCAGCATGCCGCGCATTGCATTGCCCCAGTTTGACAGCGTCGATGAGCTGGGCGCGCAGTTGAGCCGCCCTGATTGGCAAGGCGCATGGCGTAATCCGTCGGTATATCTGATTGCCGTGACCCTGGCGTTGGTGGCAAGCCTGGAAACGCTGCTCAGTCAGGAAGCGCTGAAGAAATTGAAATCGCAAACGCCGGTTCCATCGCCGGACAAAGAAATGCGTGCGCAGGGCGTGGGTAATATGTTGAGCGGTTTTCTTGGTGGTTTACCGATTACTGCGGTTATTGTACGCAGCTCGGTGAACGTCAACGCCGGCGCGCGCAGTAAGGTGTCGATTCTGCTGCATGGTGTGCTGCTGCTGCTGTGTGGGCTGTTCTTCAGCGATCTGTTGAACACCATTCCATTGGCCAGCCTGGCGGCGGTACTGTTGTATACCGGCTATAAGCTGGCTTCACCGGCACTTTTCGTTACCCAGTGGCGTATGGGATTACCGCAGTTCGTACCGTTTATCGTTACCGTCGGCGGTATTATCGTATTTGGCATGCTGGCGGGGATCGCGGTGGGGCTGATGGCGCAGCTGCTGTGCAGCACCTATAAGAGTCACCACAATGCGTTGCAACTGACGCGTTATGACGACCATTACGTGGTGCGTTTTCACCAGAACCTGACTTTCCTGCATAATCCACGTTTACAGCTGTTGTTGGCGCAGATCCCGGACAACTGCGTAGTGATTGCCGAGCATGACAATGCCGAATACATCGATCCGGACGTTCGCGCCATGCTGGCTGACTTCGGCGCCAGTGCGGCGACCCGGGGGATTACCTTAAACCGCTGGCCGGTCCAGATATAGCCAATAGCCCCCATACGCGCAGGCGGATGGGGGCTATTTGACAGTATCGGGTTGGCCAGAAATTTGCGCGTTACGCTTAGAACAGATAACGCACGCCCAGGGTAAATTCGTTGGATACCAGATGGGCCTTCATTTGTTCATCTTTCAGGCCACGGGCATTAGCGAATCTGTTGTAGCCACTTTCTATTTTCCCCATATCGACGTAACGGTAGCCTAAGTCAACGTTGAGTCGTTCGATGGGCGCATAGCTGACGCCGCCGCCGATAGCGTAGGTAAAGTTGTTTTGGCTGGTCGAGTCATATTCACGGGAAGGGACTCCCTGCCAACCACCAGCCTTGATTTTGCTGATCCCAACCCCGGCGGTGGCGAAAACAGAAAAGCCATAACCTAACGCATAGTCGCGGTAGACGTTCAACATCAGGCGTTCGACGTGAGTCTGCAGGTGGTTGTAGCTACTGGCAAAGGTGCTGGATCCGCTGGTGTATTCCGTTTTTTGCTTGAAGGTGTATTCCCCTTCGGTTCGCCAGCCATTGCCATACTGGTAGCCCAGCGCAATGGCCGCGCCGCCCAGATGTTCTTTCTCTTTGCCGCCGACGAACTGCCCCACGCCCGGACGACTACTGGTGTCCTGGTCTTTGGCGCGTTGTTCAACCTGCAGGTATTTCGCTGAACCGTAATAGCCTTCCGCACTCTCGTTGGCCAGTGTGGCGCCTGAGGTCAGCATCAGTGGCAAAATGACAAACATGGGTTTGATGGTCATGGATTCCCTCCCGGAAAATGCTGTGTGGCCGCTATCAACCGGCGCTGAGTTCGGCCTGACTGCCTTTCAGCGCGTCAAGCGCACATTTTTGATCCAGATGACCGCCAGGTGCGCCGCCAATGCCAATGGCGCCAATGGTCTGTTCGCCAACTTTTACCGGCACGCCGCCGGCCAGCAGCAGGAAGCCGGGAATGTCGCGCAGATTTGCCGCGCCGGCATTGGCCTGGGCGCTTTTCATCACGTCGTCGGTGGCGTTTTTAGTGGTCAGGGCGGTGAAGGCCTTCATGCGGCTGGCTTCAACCGTGTGTGGGCCGGCGTTATCCATGCGTTTGATTACCAGCGGGGTGCCGGCGCGATCGACAACGGTAACCGCCACGTTGTAGCGGTCGGCGCTGCAGGATTGTATGGCACGCTGGGCCAATTTATCGGCCAGTTCGAGTGACAGGTTTTTTTCATTGAGAATGCCGGCTGCCGCACTGCTAAAGGAAATGACGCTGCCGAGGGCGATCGTGCTTAAAATAATGTGTTTCATCGTAGTTTGCTCCATGGTTTACACCGTTGATGACGGAATAATAAAAGGCGGGGAGCAAGCAGACTATTGATGTGAATACCTAACTATCTAGGTATTTTTACCTAGCATCGATGCGCAAGGGCAGTGGGCGCGGGTGATTAATCATTTTTGAGCAGCGTTATCTCGCCATAGGTATTTAACAGTTTCGGCAGGGAATTAACCTCGAGTTTGGCAAAAATATTGGCGCGGTGCGCTTCAACGGTGCGTGGCGACAGAGAGAACTGACGGGCAATCTCCTTGTTCGAATATCCTTTCATGATGATTTCAAAAATAGCATTTTCGCGAGCGGTGAGTGTGGCGAGCCTGGCTTGCAGCAGCAGTCGTTTTTTCTGTTGTTCATGGCCGGTTTTCTGCTGTTCCATGGCGGCGCCGATCGCTTCGAACAACAGATCGGCGTCAATCGGTTTGGTGAGAAATTCAAACGCGCCATTCTTGAAGGCGCGACGGCATAGATCGATATTCGCATGGCCGGTCATGATGATCACCGGGATGGTTAATCCCTGCTGCCGCCATTCATCCAGCAGCGTCAGCCCGGTTTTGCCCGGCATGCGGATATCCAGCAGCATGCAGCCGGCCAGCGCGGATAGGTCATCGGCCGCTTGCTGAAACAGCTGGGCGCTGCCGTAAGCGTTGGTTTGCCAGCCGACGGTAGCCAGCAGCAGGCTTAATGAGCTGCGAATAGCCTGATCGTCATCGATGAGATAAATGCGTTGTTCCATTATTCCACCTGGGTTGTCAGCGGAAACCACAGCGTGAAACGGGCACCCTGTCCCGCCACGTTTGCGACCTCGATTTTGCCGTTGAGCCGCTGTACCAGCGTATCCGCCAACGCCATGCCCAGGCCAATGCCATGGGCGCGGGTGGTGAAGAACGGCATAAAGACCTGCTGTAGTGCCTGTGACGTCAGCCCTGGCCCACCGTCTGCCAGGGTCAACGTCATGCCGACGTCATCGCTGGTGGCATGCAGGGTGATCCAGGCGCTACCGGGCGCGTTCTCGCACTGTGCCTGGATCGCGTTACTGACAATGTTATGCAGGATCTGCTCTATCCATAACGGCGGGGCAAACAGCGGTGGTAAATTATCAGGGATATGACTGCTCACTCGCACTTTCTGGCTGTGAAGTTCATTGTCCAGTAGGGTGATGATTCGTGACCACAGCGAACGCAAGTCAACCGGCTGGTAGTCTGTCTGCTCACTGTCCAGCCTTTGACGAAACTGACGCAGCAAGGTATCGATACGTTTGATTTGCACCACGGCGGCATCCAGCAATGCCGGTACCTGCGAGCCTTGATCCTGTTTCATCAGGCGGATTGCGGTTTGGTTATAGCTGAGGATCGCCGTCAGCGGCTGATTCAACTCATGCACAATGCCAGCCGCCAGCTCTCCCATGGTATTCAGCCGGGTCAGTTCGGAATAGTGCGCGCGCAGGTCGGCAATATCGCGCCGGCGCTTGTTTATTTGATATTGGCTCATCAGGTAAAGCAGCAGGGCCCAGCAGGGAGCGGGAGCCAGAATGGTTAGCCAAGGGAGTACGGCCCAGTGCGGATCGTCGCCGACCGCCAGTACAAACGGCTGTGACGGGCTGGAGATGGTCTTGTCCCAGCGCCAATAGTGCGAACCCGCTTCACCCTGTTCAAACAGGGGCTCGTTATTCCAGCGTAGGGTGAGGTGTTTGAACGGCTTGGTTTCCGGCAAGGTATTGAGCAGTGTTTTTAGATCGATCAGTAACGACAGTTGAGCGAAGTTGAGCCAGTAGCGCCCCCGTCCTTCCAACACGATCGGCCGACGCGGTTCGAGGTTGGTGTGTTGCCGCCAGCGAACGATTTGCGGCAGGATTTTCTGTACCTCCTGCGCGTCCTGATTTTCCGGCAATAGCGGGATAATCGCGTCATGCTGGGACAGCTTGACGGTGATCTCACGGTAAAGAATGCGGAAATCGGCGCTTTTCTCTTCATACTGCTGCTGGAGAAAATAGGTGGCCAGTCCAGCGCTGGAAATCAGCGTGAGCAATAGCCAACTGACGATCTTAACCATGCTTCATCCATTTGGTTGCCTGACGGCAGCTTGACGTTGAGCGCATCGCCGGGCAACACCGCCAGCAATACGCGGGTATCCATCATGCACAGATATCATGTTGTTGTCATCTCTACGACTTTTTAACCGCCATATTGTGCAGCTGAACACTGTACCAACCCATGTCCGGTTACTGATGACGCAGAGTGTTCAACCGGGTGCAGCGATAATCAGCGTCGCCAGGGTGCGCACCGCTGCCAGCGTCGCCTCGGCGTCAAAATCCCCCAGCCCCAGAATCAGTCCCGGCCGGCTCCGCCCGAGGGTAAAGGTCGAGGAAACCGGCCTGACCGCGACACCTGCCGCCAACGCGCTGGCGGCCAACTGGCGATCGTCAATGTGCCTCGCCAGCCACAGCACCAGGTGCATGCCCTGGTCACTCGGCTGTAACCAGCCCAACGAGGCGGGAATATGATGCTCAAGCAGCGTGACCAACTGGGCGCGCCGTTCCGCGTAGACGCTGCGAATCCGGCGAATATGGCGCTCCAGATGCCCTTCCTGAATAAATGCCGCAAGCACATGCTGATCGGCGCTGGGAGGATGGCGATCCATCAGGATGCGAGCGCCGCAAAACGCGCGTTCCAAGCCGGGGGGCACGATGGCATATCCCAGACGCAACGAGGGAAACAGAATTTTGCTGAAGGTGCCGAGATAAATGACGCGGGACGGATCCAGCCCCTGCAGTGAGGGGAACGGATGGCCGGCGTAGCGCAGCTCGCTGTCGTAGTCATCTTCAACAATCCAGGCATGTTCGCTTTTTGCCCAGGCCAGCAGGGCATTGCGGCGGGCCATGCTCATCGGCATCCCTAGTGGGTATTGATGCGACGGTGTGACAAACGCCGCGCGGGCATTGGCTGCCTGCGCGATGCCGACGTCGACCTGGATCCCTTCGGCATCGACCGGCACGCGGACCATCGTGGCCGCGTTGGCGGCATTTTCCAGGATCGCCGTGATGCCGCGATAGGCGGGATCCTCCACCCACACCCGATCGCCGTTTTCCAGCAAAAGCTGACAGCACAGGTAAAGGGCCTGCTGAATGCCGCTGGTGATAATCACCTGTTGTGGTTCACAGCGCACCGAGCGCGATCGCCTGACGTATTCGGCTATCGCTTCTCGCAATACCTGCGCACCGCGTGGATCGTCATAGCCTGATGGCGATCCGGGGCCGCGAGCGCGGATCCGATTGCCCAGTTTGCGCCAGCTCTCATCCGGCAGTGCCAACCCTTGCGGTACGGAAACTGCGAAAGGCACGGCAGGCAACGGCAAGAACTGGTCATAGAGTTTGGCAAACGCGGCAGCTCGGGCAGTGGGAGCGAGCGTCTGCCCAGCGTCGGTAACAACCTGCTGGGGAGCGGTTGTGGTCTGATGCGTCAGTGACGAAGAAACGCAGGTCCCCGACGCCGGTTTGGTTTCCAGCACCCCCTCGGCCTGCAATTGTTCAAAAGCGTCGATGACCGTGCCTCTGGCGATGCCCAACGATCTGGCCAGCGAACGTGATGACGGCAGCAGCTCTCCCGGTTGCAAATCTCCACGTTGTACCGCATTCCGCAAGGTCTGAGTCAGCTGACGGACCAGGTTGCCCTGCGTTCTGTCCAACAGTCCAATCGACGGAATATCCATCACTTTTGCTTTTCTCGCCATAATTCTGGTCCATTAAAACAAGCGCAAACTGGACCTTCATAATACACCGCATTGGACGAAAAATAGCACTACCGATGATTAATGCGGCTGGAGACGTGATGAATAACCGTAGTTTGGAAACGACAGTATTGAAAAGCTGGCGATGTGCGCTGTGTGGCTTGGAGTATCACGAGAATGACGGCTGGCCGACAGATGGCATCGCCCCCGGCACGCGCTGGGCAGAGGTGCCGGAGGCATGGGTATGCCCCGATTGCGGGGCCGGCAAGGCAGAATTTGCCATGGTTGAAATTTAATTTTCCTTTAGGAGGATCGGCAATGTATTTACCCGAGCATTTTGCAGAAACCCGCGTTGCGCTGTTGCATCAATTAATTGAACAAAACCCATTGGGTATTTTAATTACCAACAGCGATAACAGTCTCGATGCCAATCATATTCCTTTTGAATTAAACGCCGCAGACGGTGAATTTGGCGTGCTGCATTGCCATATCGCCCGCAAAAATCCGTTGTGGCAGGCGTTGAGTAATGGCCAGGAAGTGCTGGTGGTATTCCGGGCTGACGATGCCTACATTTCCCCGCAATGGCTTCCCAGCAAGCATGAGACCCATAAACAGGTGCCCAGTTGGAATTACCGGGTGGTCCATGCGGTCGGGCGGGTGACGCTTCATGATGACTTGCGTTATGTGCGCGGGCTGGTGGCACGCCTAACCCGCAAGCACGAAGCCTTTCAGGCCGAGCCCTGGAAAATGGCCGATGGGCCAAAAGACTACATTGACACGATGCTGACGGCGATCGTCGGCATAGAAATTGAAATAACCCAACTGGTGGGGAAATTCAAACTGAGCCAGAACAAGGAAATCCGGGATATTGACGGGGCTGGCAGCGCATTGAAAGCGCGGGGCGAGCATCCGATCGGGGACGCGATGCTGGCGGTGGCGGCAGATAAAAAGAAATCGGCGTAAGGCTGAGGCGAACGCCACGCCACGCCACGCCGCGCCAGGCAAGCTAGGCTATGGCGCTAGCCGGTTTCATGCCGAATCGACGCCGGCATGGATCCCCCAGCCAATTTATCGGTCACAACCCCTAATCCTCGTTGGAATTGTAACGTTCTGCCGCTCTCCGACGACGATTATTGATTAGCCAGACTTATAAACATTATAAGTATTCATAAACTAGTCGCCGGGGCCTGGCTGAGCGATGATTAAGCACATCAATAACGACAGCGAGAACCTCGCCTAGCCAGCACGCAAATCGACAGCCAGCCCGATGAGGCTCAGGCGGCGTTGCCCCCGCGCTAGGGGATTTAGCACTACATGCGCTTCGGGCAACGGGGTGTATTCCCGCGTCTATACTCACTCAAGTGATGTGGTCTTCCGGGGCGATGCAGCCTCTTGCCACCCTCGGCGGAAAATTTACCGCCCGTATTAACGCGTTTGACAAAAAAGCTCGCGGCTTCCTGCCTGCTGCCCGTTGCGACCGCAGGTGGGTCGAGCTTTGCACTATGCCTATCACGGCAACATTGGGCTGGATTCTCGTCATCGGTAGGGGAGAACTGCCACCCGTCGATTGCACGGCCAACGGGCAATAAATTCTCATTAATATGTAAAACCGACCGCCTCAGGCAGGGGACAGTAATGAAACTTCAGATTAATGAAACGAGTTATGAGGTAGATGCCGAGGCGGATACGCCGCTGTTGTGGGTGATCCGCGACGATCTTGGCCTCACCGGCACAAAATACGGTTGTGGGCTGGCGCAGTGCGGTGCCTGTACCGTGTTGGTTGATGGCGTCGCGGTACGTTCCTGCGTAACGCCAATTGAGGGCGTAGCGGGTCGTGCTATTACCACTATCGAGGCGATAGAGACCGACGAGGTGGGCAAACGGCTGGTTCAGGCCTGGATCAGTCACCAGGTTCCCCAGTGCGGCTACTGCCAATCCGGGCAGGTGATGGCGGCGGCCGCGTTGCTTAAACAGACCCCGCACCCTTCGGATGAGCAAATTGCGGCAGCGATGATCAACCTGTGCCGCTGCGGTACTTATAACGCCATCAACGCAGCGGTGCATGAGGCAGCAACTGCGGTAACGACGCCAGACAGCGCCGTTGGCAGGGGGGCGGAACAGACATGGACGCCGACGCATAGCGGCGCGGCTGTCGCGACCAGTGCGCTGGCGTTGGCGGGGAATGATGTGTTCCACCGACAACCACAGTCCGTGCGCGCGAACGATGAGGAGAGCGGGGTATGACAAAAGTGAGCGATAGCCATGACCGCGAGGCCTTCCCGACGGGCGAGCCGGTGAATATTTCCAGACGCCGTTTTCTGTTGGGCGCGGCGGGGACCATGGCCGGCGCGCTGGTGCTCGGTTTTGGGCTGCCGGTGCGCCAAGTTCGCGCTCAAACGCCGGGCAACCATGCTGCGCCGGGCACTCGCGTTCCGGCATTTTTGGAAATTCGCCCTGACAATACCATTCGTTTACAAAGTCCCTTTATTGAGGGGGGCCAGGGGATCTTTACCGGAATGGCGCAAATCGTGGGTGAAGAGCTCGACGCCGAACCGATGAGCTTTATTGTTGAAAACGCCCCGCCAGACGCCGAGTACACGGTCATGGAAAACGGCCTGCGTATTACCGGTGGCAGCATGTCGGTACGTATGAGCTATTCGACCATGCGTCGACTGGGCGCCCTGGCGCGCCATATGTTGCTGCAAGCGGCAGCCAGCCAGCTCGGCGTGCCGCTGGATACCCTGACGACCGAACCTGGGAGGGTCATTCATCAGGCTTCCGGCCGGTCTCTGCGCTATGGGCAACTCGCGCCGCGGGCAATGGAACTGCCGGTGCCAGATGCTGCCAGCGTGACGCTCAAGGATCCGAGCCAGTTCCGCTGGATAGGGAAACCGGTACCACGTCTGGACGGTTACGATAAATCGACCGGCAAGGCAATTTACACCATTGATGTTCAGGTTGAGGGCATGTTGCACGCGGCGGTGCAGCATGCGCCACGACTTGGTCTGACCGTTGGCAGCATTCGCAACGAACAGCAGGTCACCAGCATGAAGGGGGTACATTCGGTACATCGTCTGGAAGGGGCGGTGGCGGTGGTGGCGCAACGATGGTGGACAGCTAAACGTGCGGCCGAATCCTTACAGGTAGACTGGAACGATCCGGGAGCCGAAACCTCGGTGCGCTATATGCCGGCCGATTTTTCTAGCGCGGCCTTTAATGACCGTCTGGCGAATGAGACCGGCGCGGGCCAGGACGCGGAGACCGAAGGGGATATACATCAAGCGCTGACCAATGCGCATCAGGTGGTCAGTGCAACTTACCGCAGCCAGTACCTCAATCACGCCCAGTTGGAACCGCCTTCTACACTGGCGCGCTTCAATTCCGATGGCTCATTGGATCTGTGGCTGCCTAATCAGGCGCCGGGAATGTTCCAGGCTGACGTCGCAAAAATAACCGGGCTTGGTCTGGAACAGATCCATATCCACTCGCCATTGCTCGGCGGCTTCTTTGGCCGTCACTTTCTGTACCCCACGGCTACGCCGTACCCGCAGGCCATTCAGTTGGCTAAAGCGGTCGGAAAGCCGGTAAAACTGATCTGGAGTCGTGAAGAAGAGTTTCTGCGTGATGTACTGCGTCCAATGGCGGCGGTTCGGTTTCGTGGCGGCCTTGATGAGCAGGGTTTGCCTGTCGCACTGGAAGCGATCAGTGCCACCGAAGGCCCCACCGAAGGGGTGGCCAACAAACAGGGGGACGCCTTGGATCCCACGGCGCTTGAAGGCTTGTCTGGCAAGGCTTATGCGATACCGAATAAACGCGTGGCCCAGTTGTATGTGAAAAACCCGGTGATGCTGGGTTACTGGCGTTCGGTTGGTAACTCAATGAACGACTTTTTATATGAGACGTTTCTTGATGAGCTGGCGGATAAAGGGGGGCAGGATCCTTTTGCGCTGAGGATGCATCTGCTGAAGGGAAACTCGCGCCTGAGCAACCTGTTGCAGGCCGTTGAGGCGCTATCTGGCGGTTGGAAAAGAGGCCCCTTCACGGCAGAAGATGGATCTCGTCGTGCTCGAGGTATCGCGATGGCCTCGCCATTTGGCACCGAAGTTGCGGTGATTGCCGAAGTCTCTATTGAGCATGGTCAGGTCAAGGTCCATGACATCTGGCAGGCAATCGATCCCGGTAGCATCGTCAATCCGGCACTGGTGGAAGCACAGGTAAACGGTGCCGTCGCATTGGGGCTTTCGCAGGTACTGCTTGAAGAGGCGGTTTATAAAAACGGTATGCCGGTGGGGCGAAATTACGACCTGTATCCGATCCTGCCAGCTCATCGCATGGCTCGCGTGCATGTGCGAATTATCGAGAGCGGGGCAAAGATGGGCGGCATTGGCGAGCCGCCCTTGCCGGCGGTTCCCCCGGCGGTGGCGAATGCCGTTTCCCGCTTGACGGGGCAGCGTATTCGCAGCATGCCACTCTCGCATTACCATTTCGATAGCGAGAAAACGTTATGAGGGAGAGCGACAAATGAGGCGATCCAGATTGAAAAAGGCCCTGCTCATGCTATTGCTCATCGGTGTGGTCGCGGCGCTGGCTATAGCGTGGTTTGTCACACGCACGCCGGCATCCCCCTTTGACGAGGCAACCGCCATATCGACGCCGACGGCTGAGTTGATCCAGCGTGGTGAGTATGTCGCTCGACTCAGCGATTGTGTGGCATGTCATAGCACACCGGACAGTAAGCCGTTTGCCGGCGGCCTTGAAATGGCGACCCCGATGGGGTCAATCTTTGCCACCAACATTACGCCTGACAAGCAAACCGGCATCGGCAGCTACCGTCTGGCGGACTTTGACCGGGCATTACGACAGGGCGTTGCCGCCGATGGCCACCGGCTCTATCCCGCGATGCCATATCCTTCTTATGCCAAGCTCAGCGACGAAGACGTACAGGCGCTGTATGCCTTCTTCCTGCATGGCGTTTCTCCGGTCAGTGAGCAGAACAGACCCAGCGAGATCCCCTGGCCGTTAAATATGCGCTGGCCGTTGGCATTGTGGAATGCCTTGTTCACCGAATCGGAGCCTTACCAGGCGAAAAACCTTACCAATACCGGCGAAGAGGAAGCATTGTGGAATCGCGGCGCCTATATCGTTCAAGGTGCCGGTCACTGTGGCAGTTGTCACACGCCGCGCAGTGTCGCGATGAATGAGAAAGCGCTGACCGAACGCAGTCCGCTCTACCTTTCCGGGGCGCTATTGGATGGCTGGTATGCGCCAAGTCTGCGCGGCGATCACAATACCGGACTCGGCCGCTGGAGCGAGGAGGAGATCGTGCAACTGCTTAAAACCGGTCGCAACAAGCATGCCGTGGTATTTGGCTCGATGACCGAGGCTTTCAACAATTCGACGCAGTTTATGACGGACTATGACCTCAAGGCGGTCGCGCACTACCTCAAATCGCTGCCGGGTGATGCAGAGCGTGACGGTGAGCCTTGGCAGTATGATGCCAGCGCTCACAACAGGCTGTCGCCAGCGCAGAGGTTGAAGGTGCCGGGGGCGCAAACCTTCGCGGCGAAATGCAGTGCCTGCCATGGCCAGGATGGGCGTGGTCAGGGACAATGGATCCCGCCGCTTGCCGGCTCGGCTTCTTCGCTCGCCAAGGAAAATGCGTCCTCTATCAACATTACGCTGAACGGTTCGATGCGGATTGTTGCCAATGGGGTACCTGATGCCTATCGCATGCCGCCGTTCCGCAATCAGCTCTCAGATCGGGAGATTGCCGAGGTATTGTCGTTTGTCAGGACGTCGTGGGGTAACCACGGTGGCGCGGTGCAGGAAGCCGAGGTCAAGCAACTGCGTGAACGTACGGATCCGGCCAGCAGCAACGTTATCATTCTGCAGATGCGTTGACGATAATTGTGGAGAGGTTACTTTTGCATCCATGCAAAGCGCGTCGATTGCCTGGTGAGAGCCTCTGAATTACTGGGCGAGTTCGAACCTTGCCGTGCAGGATTTTTGTTGGCTGGGAACGGCGCCGGGTTCGTCAAACTGACCGAGTTTTACCAGCCCGGAGGCGTAACCATGATCTTGATAAAACAGCGCCAGATTTCCCCACGGGGCATAAAATGTAATGTCGCCTTTCCGTGCGGCGGTGCCGGCTGGGGAGTCCGAGACGGTCAGGCGAGAGGGCAGAACGCTGATTTTTTCCGTTGCGGCATAGTCCTGCAAGGTCAGCGTGAGCGGCAGCAAGGCGACAAAATCTTTACTGGCCTGGCTGTGATTAAGCGTGGCCGTACGGGCATAGCCATCAATGATAATATTCAATTTCATCGGCGTATCCTGATGGTGGGTGGTGTTCGACATACTTTGCTCTGGCTAACGCCCGAGCGACGCCTGACCGGCCAGGCAGAACATTCCGCTATTTACCCCCGATCAAGGCCAGAATAATACGTGCTCAGTTTTAACAGAGCGCGTTTTATTTTTTAATAGCCATCAGCTGAATATAGTGATGAGTAGAATTTATAAATAATCGCGGCTGCATTGAAGATGGTTATGACTCTTTTTTGCCGTTGGCTGGGTTCAGTAAGCAACCAGTAAGAAAAACCTCCTGATGATGGACGCATTCATCATCCTGGAGGACCGCCATGAATGCTCTTTATCGCCCGTTGTTCGGCAGCCGTACCCCTATCCCACCTCACGCTACGGCCACGGCTTGTTCCCTATTGTTATGTTGGTCTTTTTCCACTTTGGCGCAACCGGCCACCGTCGAGCAGGAAAGCGTCTGGGGATTGGGCGTTGGCGTCGTCAGTAGTCAAAAAGCCTATAAATCTATCGATCGTGACACCAGCGTGATGCCATTACTCCACGTAGATAACCGCTATTTCCATTTCTTCGGCACCGGCCTGGAGCTCAAACTGCCCGGCTTGGCGTTGAGTGAAACTCAGCGGCTTAATTTCGGTCTAATTGGACGCTATGACGGGGCAGGGTATCACGCAGATGATTCACCGGTGCTTGACGGAATGGCAGAGCGCAAAGGGGGGCTATGGGGCGGCGTGCGGATCGAATGGCAGACCGCGTTGGTGAACCTGCATGCCGACTGGACGCATGACGTTTCGGGGAATAGCAAAGGGCAGCAGATTGCCCTGGCGGCTGACAGATCCTGGCACATCGGCGACAGCGTTACCCTCACTCCACGTTTCGGCCTAACCTGGCACGATGATAAATACACTGATTATTATTACGGCGTACGTGCGGAGGAAGCGCGCGCCGGGCGCCCTGCTTATCAGGGCGAGGCGGGGATTGACGTTGAAATCGGCATGCGAGCGATTTACGCGTTTAACCCGCACCATGCCGTTATGTTCGACGTCCAGGCGACGCGTCTGTCGACAGAGATTGGCGATAGCCCGATAACGGAGCGAACCACTGAAAACCGCTTTTTCCTGGGATATGCCTACTACTTCTAATGAGCAGAATATTGTTAGTCGAAGATCATCAGCAACTTGCGAAGTTGATCGGCAAGGGGTTGGCCGCTGCGGGGATTGCCACCGACCAGGTAGAACGTAGCGAACAGGCGTGGAGCGCAACCCGGCAAATAGCCTACCAGGGATTGATTATTGATCGTGGATTACCCGACGGTGATGGATTGTCGCTGCTGCGGCGCCTGCGTCAGGCCAGTTCACCGGTTCCCTGTCTGATTCTTACCGCCAGAGATGCCTTGCACGATCGCGTTGAAGGGTTGGAAGCGGGGGCGGATGACTACCTGCCGAAGCCTTTTGCGATGGCGGAGCTGGTGGCGCGCGTGCGGGCGCTGCTGCGTCGCCCGGCGACCCGTCAGCCGCTTCAGCCCGGCTACCAGGATGTGGTGTTGTCGCTGGAAGCCGGCGCGATGCAATGCGGTGATAAAAGTATTACGCTGGCGCCAGCCGAGATGCAAATCATGTCGGCTCTGATCCACCGTCAGGGTGAGGTGCTGCGCCGCAGCGCTATGGAAGCGGCGGGATGGGGATTAAGCGTAGCCATTACTCCCAATGCGCTGGATGTGGCGTTACATCGTTTACGGCGCAAGCTCACTGCCGTCGGCTCTAGCCTACAGATCGTCAATGTCAGGGGGCATGGCTATGCGCTTAGAAAAAACGCTGTGGATCAATAGCCTATCGCTGAGGATTTTGCTGACACTGGTCGGCGGTATTCTGCTGAGCATCGGTTTTCTGCTGCTGTTTGGCGCAATCGTCAAAGACCGTTTGCCGGGAATGAACCTGTCGGAACGTACCCTGCATCTGGCACAAAAGCTGGAGTACGACGGCAGCGGCAACCCGGTCGGTTTTAGCGGCGATGCGGAGCACCCACACTGGTTGTACGATAGCCTGAGCGAGGAAACCGCGTTTCGAGTCATGGATGCTCGCGGCAAGGTGGTGCTGATGTCGCCCGGCGTCAGAAACTGGCCGCATCTGGCATCGATCGCCGAACTGCAGCGGCGTCGCTTTGAGTTTACAACGCATGGTGTCTTCTACGATGGTGCGACAGAACCCTTTGAACATCATGGTAAAACCTGGTTTATGCAATTGACGGTCAGTTCCCGCATCGTCAGTTTTCTGCACCAGGAATTTGCCCTGCCTTTTATCCGTCTCGGTATCATGGTGTTCAGCGTGGTGCTGCTTTTTGTTTTTACGCTTTGTGCCTATGTGAGCCTGAAGTATGCCCTCAGGCCCTTGCGTCAGGCCTCGCGTGCCGCGGCGGCGATCACCCCGCAATCACTCAGTGACCGCGTGCCAACCCAATGCGTGGCCGCTGAAATCGTTCCGCTGATCGGCAGTTTTAATCACGCGCTGGAGCGGCTTGAAAACGGCTATCGGGTGCAGCAGGATTTCCTGGCCAAAGCGGCGCATGAATTAAAAACCCCTCTGACTTTGATTCGGGCCGAAGTTGAAACCATGGAAGGCGATTTGGTTCCTCGAGAGCCGTTACTGATGCATGTGGCACACCTCGCGCGGCATGTGCAACAGATCCTGTTGCTGGCCGAGGCCAGCGAGCCGCTCAGCTACCGTTTTCAACCGGTTGATGCCTGCGAAGTTGCGCGTAATGTGCTGTTCTTTTTACAAAAAATTGCCGACGATGCCAAGGTAAAGCTGATCGCCAGCGATATGCATGAAAAAATCATATGGCAAGCCGATCGCGGCGCGCTGTTTACCTTGCTGAAAAATCTGATCGAAAACGCCATACAACACGCACCTGCCGCTACGGAGATCGCGATCGACATCAACGCCGACAGCATCAGCGTGCGCGACTGGGGGCCTGGCGTAGAGCCAGAACAGCTGTCGGTGATGTTTTCACGCTTTTGGCGAGGCGAGCACCGGCGGGATGTGGGAGCCGGGCTGGGGCTGGCCATTTGCCGGGAAATCGCGCTGGCGCATGAATGGTCGCTGTCGGCGCGCAACAGCCACCCTGGCCTGATGGTGACGGTAATCAGGTAATGAGCGTATTAAGTGGTAGAGGGGGAAGGGGCTTTCGGCGTTAAACTCGCGTAATCTATCATGCGCTACAGCCGTACCTGGCGGACATAGAACGCGCCGTTGAATCAGATATTCAGTTTATTGATAAACTATGGCGTTATCAATTGAAGTGCCCCGAGTCCAGTTATAATTAACCATGGCCAATTGTAGCTCTCCTGACACATCGCCAAAACGTCGCGATCGATTGTTGCGGAAAAACGTCCTCATTATCTCGGGCAAAAACGCTGCATTATAACGTAACAAGGTACTGTGCCAGAACGGCGCGGGTAACGGGGTGCTGGAATGACGTGCAAGCAGCTCGTCCCGCCATGGTGAGTCTAAAACCTTTTCACATAATGTCCGACGCATGACCACGTTGGAATCATCAGGTATTCCTGCTAGCAATAACTGACTGGGCAAGGCGATGAGTCTTAGCTCTCGGAGGTGAAGGTTTTTTGCATCATAATCATGCCAAATATCCAATAACCGTCTAGCCTTGCCGGGTAACCTTTGGTTTTCTGTGTACAGTGGTAAAGTCAGGGGTAAAAAGGTGAAGTGAAATCCCGCCCTTGGCAAGAGGTCGGCGAGTGGATCATTTTTCAGTTGTTCTTCGATATCGTTAAAAAGCTGTGCGATCGGTCCGGTGAGCGGCGGTTTTATGCCGCTGGTAACAGCAAGTTTGATGTAGTCGTAATACCCTGGCTTGACGTCTCCAATATGCGGATGATTGCGCCACTCTTTCATGGTTTGCTGATTGGTATTGTAATAAATATGCGCCAGGTCATTACTCTTCATGTCCATTTCCCCGATTAAAAAGCTTTTAAGCGTCGGTTATGCTGTCGATTGTGTAAACCCGACGGACGATTAAATCACTTTAACGGATAAAAAAGGGCAGATAAATCGCAACCAGCTACTGTACCAAGTCCATTTTCCGCAGGAAAAAGTTAATTTGTGCATTGTTATGCTCAATGCGGGCACAATGGAGCCGTTAATGACCGATAGATTCATGACGGGCAAGAGACGAGGCGGTGAATGACGTTCTGGTCCGGATTGCCAACGTGGTTATGTTTGACTCAGGGCCGCCGGATTTTTCTAAACCTGCTGGTGGGGAAATATTATTCCTGAGGGTGAGGCCGCCAGGCCGAATAATCGAACGTAGTTCGATGGAGAGTCCATACCCTAGAAAGCAAAAAACCCGCCATAGGCGGGTTCTTCTAAATAGGGTGCCCGGACTCGGACAACCGTCGCTGGCGACGGGTTGAACAACGCTTGGCGTTGGCCCGCAGGGTGAGGCCGCCAGGCCGAATAATCGAACGTAGTTCGATGGAGAGTCCATACCCCAGAAAGCAAAAAACCCGCCATAGGCGGGTTCTTCTAAATATGGTGCCCGGACTCGGACAACCGTCGCTGGTGACGGGTTGAACAACGCTTGGCGTTGGCCCGCAGGGTGAGGTCGCCAGGCCGAATAATCGAACGTAGTTCGATGGAGAGTCCCTACCCCAGAAAGCAAAAAACCCGCCATAGGCGGGTTCTTCTAAATATGGTGCCCGGACTCGGAATCGAACCAAGGACACGGGGATTTTCAATCCTCTCTTCGTAAATGCCTCGGTAGTCGCAGTGTAGAAAAAGGTATTTTTGAGTGTAATCCGCATGCATCGAATAACATTATTCGAGTGTGCACATGGAAAACGTTGTAACCAAGACTCAACATAAAGCGCGAGTTGTCCCTGTTATTTCTACAAAAGGTGGCGAGGGTAAATCTACCCAAAGCGCAAATCTGGCCGGATTCCTGGCCGACGCCGGCAAAAAAGTTCTCCTCATCGACGGTGACCATTCCCAGCCCACCGCCAGCAGCATATTCTCCCTTACCTACGAAGCACCTAACGGTCTGTATGAGCTCCTGATGAAGACCGTCGATTTGGCGCACGCTCACCAAATCATTTCCCGTTCCGTTATCAACAATCTGGACATCATCGTTTCAAACGACCCGCATGACCGCCTCTCTTCAGCTATGTTGCATGCCCCGGACGGCCGCATGCGTCTGCGCAATGTTCTGCAGCATCCCTTATTCCAAAATTACGACGTCATCATCATCGACTCTAAGGGCGCAGCATCCATCATGTTGGAGCTTATCCTGCTGGCCAGCACCGCTTTTGCTGTCGGTGTCATTAAGCCAATCCTGCCGGACACCCGCGAATTTTTACGCGGCACGTTGGGGCTGATGGAAGGTCTGCTTCCCCTGACTTGTTACGGCATTGCCATGCCGCAGGTGCGAATACTGACCAACTGCATGGAATACACCAACCTGGACTGGAAAACGCTGGAAAGTCTGCAGGGTATCATTGAGAACGGCCAGTATCTGCGCGCCGACGCCTTTGACGTTTCTCTCCTAAATACCATCATTCCCAAGCTGGAAATCTACAAACTTGGCCATGCGTCTGGACAGCCTGTATGATCTTACCCAGCAATAGTGGACACGCGACTAAGTGAGTAAACTCTCAAGCAAGAGGTGACTCACATGACAAAACCAGCATCAACCACTAAAAAGCCACGCAAGCAACATACACCTGAATTCCG
>Ga0308157_10003157_pt1 | contig 24715 bp, 21 predicted proteins | sample PhyBR1_FD_201035 | JGI IMG/M metagenome (GOLD analysis project Ga0308157, IMG submission 201035) | Phyllosphere microbial communities from UC Gill Tract Community Farm, Albany, California, United States - DLSLB.R1 | ecosystem: Host-associated > Plants > Phyllosphere > Unclassified | place: USA...
GAAAAATATCATTGGAAAAGCCATTGTTATCCACGCTGGAGTTGATGATTTCCATACTCAGCCGACGGGAAATGCTGGCGGGCGTGTTGGATGTGTAGAGATAAAATAGGTTTTAGATTTTAGGTTGGAGGTATAAGTTTACAATTTTTAATCCTACCACCTAAATCCTTAGAACTACAGCCTAAACTATATTTCAAAACTTTGGAAAGCATCAATAATATGATAGATTTCCAAAGTTTTTTGTTTGTTTGGAAGTACTGAAATAATGTCGAAACGAACTTCTTTATCAATATTATTTTCCTCGATAAAATAGTTAGCTGCAGAGATTAATAATCTGATTTTCTTTTTGTTAACCGCTTCTTGTGGTTCCAAAAACGCATCTGTGTGTCTGGCTTTGACTTCTACAATAATAATTTGATTTTCGAATTCTGCGATGATATCCACCTCAGCTTTCAGATAACGGAAATTTCGGACAAGAATCTTGTATTTTGCTTTGACTAAGAAATCGACCGCCAAATCTTCTGCTATTTTTCCAAAGTCATTATGATCTGCCATAATCTATAAATGATGAATGATATTTGATAAATGATTAGAACTTAATCTTCACATCTTTTCCAACTTTCATTGTAATTTCTGAACCGATAATCAAAGGTCTGTTGTCAAAAATATGACCATTCGGGAAATTGAAAACTGTTGGGAAATCGTAGTTGGAAACTCTGTTTGCAATTTGTTGATTGACAAATGGGTCGAAAGATTCTTCATAACTTTTATTCTCTCCTTCTTTTCCCATATTGGTCATTCCGCCGACTATGAGTCCTTTTATTTTTTTGAAAACGCCGGCAAGTTCCAGGCTCATTATCATTCTGTCCATTGCGTAGAAATTCTCGCCAATGTCTTCAATAAATAAAATCTTATCCTGAAAATCAAAAGAATATTTGGTTCCTAAAAGTGCGTAAATCAGAGCCAAATTTCCGCCAACCAAAGTTCCGGAAGCCTCTCCTACTCTATTGTTTTCTGTGGATTCGATTTTGTAATTTGGGCATTTTCCTTTTAGAATATCGAAGGTTAAGTCATAACTTTCTTCGGTTACGCCAAAGCTTGACGTTTTAATCGTTTGTCCGTGAATGGATGCAAAACCTTTTTTCAACAGATAACTCTGAATCACCGTATTATCAGAATATCCGATGTACCATTTTGGATTCTTCTTGAATTCTTTCAAATCCAAATGTTCAATTAAATGCTGACAGCCATAACCGCCTCTCGAAGCCCAGATTGCGGAAATATCTGGGTCGTTTAAAGCCCAATTGATGTCCTTAATCCGTTGTTTTTCTGTTCCGGCGTACGAATAGCCGTTTTGGAATTTTGTGTAGAGATTTTCGCCTAAAATGGGTTCGTAACCTTTGCTCTTAATTAAGGGTAAAGTTTTTTCTAACTGAGTTTCTTCAACAGAGCCAGCTGGGGAAATGATGGCGATTTTATCTCCTTTTTTGAGGGATTTTGGGAAAGTGATGTTTTGCATTTGTGTTGGTTTTATTTTACGCAAAGGTCGCAAAGATTTTTTATTTTATTTCAAATAATTTCTGGCGTTACAAAGGCCATTCGCTTAGCCTTTAAGTAGTCTAGATTCCTCCGGAATGACAATATTGGAATTTGTGATGATGCTTGTTGGTGCAAATCTTCAAACTTGCGAAGCGCGCCCCGACCTGAGTGGAGCTCTTTTTGTAAGCTTGGGAGAAGCCTTGGCGCAAAAAAGCGGGAACGGAGGGCGGATACAGGCGCCCAAATAATTCTTATTTAATCTTCGGTTTCTGTTTCTCGGCCTTCTCTAATTTTTCTTCGAACTTATTGAACTTCTTGAAGCTTTGCATAAATATAAATATACTGAAAATCACTAAGATAAAACCGACACCTTTTCTGATTTTGTTCGCCACACGTTGGTTCAGTCTGTCGTGGAATTGTTTTGCCAAGATGATTTTGGATAAATCTATCAACAAATAAGTTCCGATAACAATCCCAATGTAAAGAACGAAATCTTCCACTTTTGGATAGGCATTTCGGACAGAAACAACCGTTACGAGCCAGAAAAGGACGACGCCAATGTTCAGCAAATTGAGTAAAAATCCGTTTAGAAAGGTTTTGATGTAGTTCTGGTCGATGAGTTTTTCTTCGCCCTCGATGTGCATTTTGGTCCTCGAAAGGAGCATATAAATGGCATAAATGAGAATCAGAAAGGCGGAAATTCGGTAAAATCCGGGATGTTTATCGATGAGGCTCACCAAGTCTGCGCTGGCATAATAACTGACAACTATACAAAGTAAATCCGCAGTGACCACGCCAATATCCAAAGCAATCGCGTGTCTGGGACCTCTGGAAAAACTGGTTTCTATCAGCAGGAAAAATATGGGTCCGATGAACACCAAACTTAGCATTATTCCCAGCCCGACAGCGTATAAAATGAGTTCTAACATTCTTAGTTTTTTGTAAAAAGCAAAATGTATCTTATAGAAAGACAGAAACAAAAATACATTTTACTTTTTAAATATGGCAAAGAAGTAAATATTTGACATCAGACTCAGCGTATATTATTGATAATAAGGACAATTAAAAAGTTAATTTTCTTCTGTGAAATGATAATCTTTCAGCACTCTTAGTCCAAACAATCCTTTTGCAAATGTATAAGTAACAGTATTACTTTTTTCTATCTTTCTATAATCTAAAAAGGTTGTGAAGAAAAAATAATCATCATATTTTTTTGTATTTAACTTTATTGTTGTAGAAATTACCTTTTTTCGCGGATTACTTCTAGTGTCTGAAGAAGTAAGTTTATAATCAAACTTATATGTTTCTATTTCTTCTTTTCCTGAAAATTTGAAATTGATAAAGAAAAAAATATTAAAAATAAATGGTAATATTACCAGCAAATAAAAACGAATATTTTTTATAAATTTTTGAAAATCAAAGATTTTGTGTATAAAATATCCAAAGATTATAAATGCTGATAATAGTCCTAAAATCTCGATAATTGTAAGTTGCGTATTGATTACATAATTGAAAAATAAATAGATATTAATAAAAATCAATAAGACTTTCCCTACATCTTTATAATAATCTATTTTATATTGTTTCATTTACTCCACAATTTTAAAATCAAGCTGTTTTGCAATGAGATTGGCTTTTACCACTTTGATTTTGACCTCGTCTCCAAGCTGGAAAGTATTGCCAGTTCTGGAACCTAGAATAGCGTAATTTTTCGCATCTAAAGAGTAAGAATCGTCCACCAAATCTCTCAATTTAATCATTCCTTCTGCTCCATTTTCAGGGATTTCTACCCAGAAACCATAGTCGGAAACGCCGGAAATAACGCCTGCGAAAACTTCTCCAACGTGGTCTTCCATAAATTTGACCTGCATAAATTTGATGCTTTCTCTTTCCGCTTCAGAAGCCAGTCTTTCCATTGCGGAACAATGTTTGGCCTGTTCTTCCACCACTTCTCTGTTTGGCGATTTCCCACCATCTAAATAATGCTGAAGCAATCTATGCGCAATCAAATCGGGATAACGACGGATTGGCGAGGTGAAATGCGAGTAATATTCGAAACCAAGTCCGTAATGACCGATTGGGTCCGTGGAATAAATGGCTTTGCTCATTGTTCTCATCGCCAAGGTTTCTACCATATTTTCTTCGCCTTTTCCTTTGACATCGCTCAATAATCTATTCAAAGATTGTGCAACAGTTTGGGTATTTGCAAGGTCCATTTTGTAACCAAAAGTTCCTACGAAATCTCTTAGAGCAGTCAATTTTGCCGGATCCGGATCATCGTGAATACGATAAATAAACGTATTTCCGGTTGGTTCGTTTCTTTTATTTAATGAAATAAATTCGGATACTTTTTTGTTCGCCAAAAGCATAAATTCCTCGATTAAATGGTTGGAATCTTTGCTGACTTTGAAGTAAACGCCAATTGGTTTGCTGTTTTCATCCAAGTTAAATCTTACCTCGCTTCTATCAAAAGTAATTGCGCCATTTCGGATTCTTTCGGCTCTCAGAATTTTGGCTAATTTATCCAATTGAAGAATTTCTGTTGTCAAATCGCCTTCCTGAGTTTCGATTCTTTCCTGAGCTTCCTCGTAAGAAAATCTTCTGTCTGAGTGAATGACGGTTCTGCCAAACCATTGTTTGTGAATTTTCGCATCATCATCAAGTTCGAAAACTGCTGAGAATGTGAATTTATCTTCATTTGGTCGCAGTGAGCAAACATCATTACTCAAAACCTCCGGAAGCATCGGCACTACTCTATCTACCAGATAAACCGAGGTTGCTCTTTTGTAAGCTTCATCGTCCAAGATAGTTCCCGGTTTCACGTAATGCGAAACGTCCGCAATGTGAACGCCGATTTGCCACAATCCGTTTTCTAATTTCTGAATTGATAAGGCATCATCGAAATCTTTCGCATCTTTCGGGTCAATCGTAAAGGTGCAAATATCACGCATATCCCAACGTTTTGCGACTTCTTCATCGTTGATACTTCTGTCAATTTGGTCTGCGTCGTGCTCTACTTCCGGCTCGAAATTGTATGGTAAACCATATTCCGCAAGGATGGAATGGATCTCGGTTTCGTGGTCACCAGGTGTTCCTAGAACGGTTACGATTTCGCCTTCAGGATTTTTGCTTCCTGGTCGCCACTCGCGCATTTTTGCAATGACCTTGTCGCCGTCTTTTGCGTCATTGAAGTGATTTTTGGAAATAAACATATCTGTATTCATCGTTTTCTTATCAAAAACCACAAATCCGAAATCTTTTTCCGCAATCTTTTGGAAAATGCCTACAAAAGTATCTTTTGCACGCTCCAAGACTTCTACAACAGAACCTTCGACTTTTTTTCCTTTAAAGTTATAAGTTACCAAAAGGACTTTGTCGCCCTGTAAAGCATCTTTTACATTTTTTTGATGTACGAATATATCATCCGCTATTCCTTCTACTTTTACATAGGCATTTCCGGATTGGTTGAAATCTATAACACCAGTCAAAGTTCCTTCAATATTGACATTTACGATGTATTTTCCTTTCTCGGTTTCTTTAATTTTCTGAGTCGCCTGCAATCTGTGAAGCGCCTGGATTACCAGTTCTCTTTGTCTTGGATTCTTGTAGTCTATACCATCCGCAATCTGTTTGTAATTGTAGATTTTGGATGTTTTCTGATTCATAAAACGAAGGATTGTTCTTCCTAGATCCAGAAGTTTCTGTTCGTTTTTATGAGATGTATTTTTTTTGTTATTCATTTAATTTTAATTAATTTGTTAACATGATTAAGCTCATCTAAAATTTGTCCTGTTCCTCATCAATAATCCTTTTCAAATCTTCTTCTTTTGGAAGACTCACCAAATATTTGTTCACAAAAATCTGCTGAGAAAGTCCTGTGGTAGCATATTTGACCAAAGATTCGTTTTTGTTGGCACAAAGAATAATTCCTATCGGTGGATTGTCGCCTTCGTTTTTTTCGTTTTCGTTATAATAATTGAGATAAACATTCATTTGTCCAGCGTCTGCGTGAGAAAACTCGCCCAACTTTAAGTCTATCAAAATATTACATCTCAAAATCCTGTGATAAAAAACCAAATCTATGTAATAATGCGTGTTATCAAACGTGATTCTTTTCTGTCGTGATTCAAAACAAAAACCTTTGCCCATTTCCAAAAGAAAAGTTTGCAAATGATTGATAATACTAAGTTCTAATTGATTTTCTGTATAAGAAGTTTCTTCCTTAAGACCCAAAAATTCCAAAATATATGGACTTCTGAAAAAGTTTTCTGCTTGAGGTTTCTCGGCTTTTTGGTGTTCCTTCAAGACTTTCTGCTTGTCTTTGCTGAGACCTGTTCTTTCAAAAAGCATAGAATTGACAGCTCTTTGCAATTCCCGAACCGACCAATTATTTTTGATAGCTTCTGTCTCGTAGAAAGTCCGTTTGATTGAATCATCTAGCTTTAGAAATTCTATAATATGTGAGAAACTTAATTTGTTAATTAGTTTATTAGATTCTACCTTCCAAATATCATTTACGTCACTAGAATTTTCAAACTTCAATGATTTTGTAGACAGTGTCTGCAGAATTTCATTATATTGATTTTCAGGTAAGTATAATTTTGCGGTCGGTGTCTGCAAAATGTTTTGGTATGTTTTATAAAAGGTAGAAAACCAATAGAGATTTCTTTCAGATAACCCCGCTATATTTTCGCACTTTTTTGCAATTTCTTTATACAGATTCTTTCCATATTCCGCTCGGTCATTTCCATTGAGTTCGTACTCAGAAATATAAAAACCAATCAGCCAATTTCTCAAAGTAAGTGCGATATTCACTTGTCTTTGAGCTTGGTTTTTAAAGAAATTTTGAGTTTCTCCGATTTTGGAAATTAGTAAAGATATTTCTTGCATTGTTCTAAATTAATCCGAAATGTGGATTTAATTTTTAATAAAGATAAAATAAAATAGGGGAGTTTGGGAAACCTTTGTATTAATTTATGGTTTCGTGAGAAAGAACTTTCTCTGTGAAATACGTTGCAAAGATATAACTTTAAAAATAAAGCCTGTAATCTTAGAAATTACAGGCTTTTTATGTTTAGCAAAATGCGATTTTATCGACTCTGTTCTGATGTCTTCCACCTTCAAAATCCGTGGTCAGGAACTTATCTACAATCTCGAACGCCAGTTCTTTTGAAATGAATCTCGCAGGAATCGAAATCATATTCGCATCGTTGTGTTGTCTCGCCAATGAAGCAATTTCCGGCATCCAGCAAAGGGCACATCTGATTTTCTGATGTTTGTTAGCCGTGATTTGTACGCCGTTTCCGCTTCCGCAGATGAGAATTCCCAATTCGTTTTCTCCATTTTCAACAGACGTTGCTGCTGGATGTACAAAGTCCGGATAATCAACAGAATCAGCAGAGTAGGTGCCAAAATCTTGGACTTCATACTTGCTATCAAGGTATTTTTTGATTAGTTCTTTATATTCAAAACCGGCGTGGTCACAGGCTATTGCAATCTTTTTCATTTCTTTTGATTTATAGATTTATTTCAAGTATAAAATTAATACATATTTTATTAATGTTGGCATACTATTTTAATACAATTATTAATAATATTTACAATTAGTTATCTAAATATCAACGATATAAAATTAATAATGATAATTAAATAACCAAAATTTATAATTATTAATAAAAAGATAATAGAATGTTAGAAATTATTAGAAAACCTGTGGATAACTTCTGCCAAGTATTTCTTTTTATAACTGATAATTTTTAGTAATGGACTATTTTCTGACTAGTTCAATTCTTTATTTCAAATTAGTTTTAGTTCACTTCAAGGAAGTTTATCCCCAGAATGGTTTCTAATATTGAACTTTAAAATTAATTACAAACATTTGTTGATAACAATCATAATGATTTGATTATCAATATTAAATTAATGTTAAAAACCTACTCATTAATCCACATTTCGTGTGATGAAATAATCAAGTTTTATTTCTCCGCATACTACCGCACTACAACAATACACTACAATATTATTTTTTTATAAAAAGAAAAATAGATGTATAATAATGTAATGAAGGTTTGTGGATTCTTTTTGCAAATTAAATTTTTGAAAGGGAAGAATAAGTTTTAAATTTGTGAAACAAAGAGGGCAGGATCTTGTCTTCTTTCTATAAAACCTTAAATTATTATTTTAATAAAATCGCCATAATTTGAAAACGCAAACTCTATTGAAAAAGGAGCGATTGCATATGGCAAATAAAAACAATTTAAATCTACATATGAAAACAATAAAAGATTTCGATTTTAAAAACAAAAAAGCTTTAGTACGTGTTGACTTCAATGTTCCTCAGGACGAAAATCTGAAAGTGACGGACAATACCAGAATTGTTTCTGTAAAACCTACCGTTGATAAAATCCTTGCTGATGGCGGTTCAGTAATCCTAATGACGCATCTTGGAAGACCAAAAGGCGAAGTAAACGACAAATATTCTCTTAAAAATATTCTGGATGAAGTTTCTTCAGTTCTTGGTAAAGAAGTGAAATTTGTGGACGAATCAATAGGAGAGAAGGCTGAACAAGCTTCTGCTGAACTTCAACCTGGCGAAATTCTTTTGTTGGAGAATCTTCGTTTTCATAATGAGGAAGAAAAAGGAGATGAAGCTTTCGCAGAGAAGTTATCCAAATTAGGTGATGCTTATGTGAATGATGCCTTCGGAACTGCTCACAGAGCACACGCTTCTACAGCTGTAATTGCTGAGTTTTTTCCTTCTACTAAATTTTTCGGTTTACTGATGGAAAACGAATTAATTGCCATCGATAAAGTTCTAAAATCTGGTGAAAAGCCTGTAACTGCGATACTTGGAGGTTCGAAAGTTTCTACAAAAATTACAATTATCGAAAATATTCTTCCAGCAATTGATAACTTAATCATCGGTGGTGGAATGTCTTTCACATTCATCAAAGCATTGGGTGGAAAAATTGGACAATCGATTGTTGAAGACGATAAATTAAGTTTAGCGCTTGAAATTCTTGAGAAAGCGAAAGAACATAAAGTAGAAGTTTATCTTCCAACAGATGTTGTGATTGCTGATGATTTCAATAATGAAGCTGAGAAGAAAGTGGCTGATATCAGAGAGATTCCAGAAGATTGGCAAGGTTTGGATGCAGGTCCAAAATCGAGAGAAATCTTTAACGATGTTTTATTAAGCTCCAGAACAATTCTTTGGAATGGTCCAATCGGTGTTTTTGAAATGTCAAATTTTGCTGCTGGAACTATAGCTTTAGGTGAAAGTATTGCTGAAGCTACAAAACTTGGCGCGTTCTCACTAGTTGGAGGAGGAGATAGTGTTGCTTTTGTGAAACAATTCGGTTATTCGGACAAAGTAAGTTATGTTTCCACTGGAGGAGGAGCGATGTTGGAAAGTCTGGAAGGTTTGGAACTTCCAGGAGTTGCTGCTATCAACAAATAAGAATCTATTTTATAAAATATAAAAAACCGACAAAGGAATTTGTCGGTTTTATTTTTGTCTGTACTTGAATTAATCTAATCTTCAAGAAAAATATTTTAAGCGATTCTCAAGGACTTTGTTTGAATTTGAGAAATCTGTTGGAATTTGTAAAATTTTTGCATTTATTAACAAATTTTGAACAAAATAGCTGAAAATTGACCTTCAGAAACTATTCAAAAATCTATTTTCTATCTTTTTTCGATAATGTATATCAAACTCGAAAATTCGGTGTTAAAAAGTGCTTTTACGTTAGAAATCGTTCCGTGAACCACAGCTTTTAACCAAAAAAGAGCTGATTTTTTATATTTTTCACTTAACATCGAGATATAAAACGAGTCGAGTAGGAGCGGTTTGATTTTTCTTAATTTCCAATCTGGATTTTTAAAAATAAGATTTTCCATTCCGTTTTTTGAAAAATGATAGATGTGTCTTGGTACATCATAAGCCGCCCAAAATTCTTTATAATGTTTCGCATCGTAAGAAGTTGGATTTGGAACTGCGATAATCAGCAAACCTTTTTCCTTTAATTTTGAATGAAAAATAGCCAGCATTTCGCTCTGATTTTCGATGTGTTCGAAAACGTGCCAAAGTGTAATGGCGTCAAGACTTTGATTTTCTATTGAACTTAAATCATCAATAATTTTAGCTTTTGACGTCTTATTTTTGGCTGAATTTCTTGCATCGGAATTAGGTTCAAATCCAAAAGTTTCGAAATCATTTTCTATATATTTTACAAATTCTCCTGCACCACATCCATAATCTAAAACTTTAGAATCCTTTTTTATTCTGTCCAAAAGAATTGTTTTCTTGTATTGAAGATTAAAAGATTGCAAGAATTTGTAAACTTTTTCCTTCAAACTTCCAGTGTCCTGATGATGGGAAATATAATCTTCACTCTCATAATATTTGGAGATGTTCGATGGAATAGGAGAGGTTTTGAAAATACCTTTTGTTTCAGTTTCTATCAATTCGAATTCTTCCTGAGAAAGAAAATGGTCTTTAATTTTCATTTTAAAATTTCTTATTTAAACAAAAAGAACAATGAAAATTGCATTGTTCTTTGATAGTTTCACGTGGAACATTATTAATTATCGTCCTAAATAAATCAATAAAACATTGATATCAGAAGGAGAAACACCACTAATTCTACCTGCTTGAGCGATAGTTACTGGTCTTACTTTGGTCATCTTTTGCTTAGCTTCTGTAGATAAAGATGCTATTTTGGAATAATCGAAATCTTCGGGAATTTTAAATGTTTCCAAACGGTTTAGTTTAGCTACATTTTCCTTTTCTTTCTCGATGTAACCTTTGTATTTGATGTTGATTTCGGCTTGTTCACGTACTTCTTCTTTGTAAGCTGACGTTATATCTTTTATAGTTTGAATCTCTTCTAATTTATTCAAGGTCATATTAGGACGAGTCAAGTAATGCGAAGCTCTGTACGCTTGGTCAACAGGCGAGGATTCAATGGATTCTAAAATTGGATTTATAGCTAAAGGTTTGATAGAAGTTTCTCTTAAGTAAGCTTCAAGTTCATCACTTTTTGTGATTTTTTCCTGTACATTTCTAAGCCTTTCTTCTTTTGCTAACCCAAGATTATAAGCTTTCTCTGTCAGTCTAATATCTGCATTGTCTTGTCTGAGAAGCAATCTGTACTCTGCACGGGAAGTAAACATTCTGTATGGTTCCTCGGTTCCTTTTGTAATCAAATCATCAATTAGAACGCCGATATAAGCCTCATCTCTATTGAGAATGAATTCACCCTTGTCGCGAACTTTATTGTGTGCATTAATGCCCGCCATCAAGCCTTGTCCGGCTGCTTCTTCATAACCTGTAGTTCCGTTGATTTGACCTGCGAAATAAAGGTTTTGAATCAATTTAGTTTCGAGTGTGTGATAGAGTTGAGTAGGAGGGAAGTAGTCGTATTCTATGGCGTAACCAGGACGGAAAACTTTAACGTTTTCGAAGCCTGGAATATGTCTCATTGCTTTGATTTGAACATCTTCGGGAAGCGAAGAACTGAAACCGTTAACATAAATTTCCACAGTTTTCCAACCTTCTGGTTCTACGAAAAGTTGATGTCTGTTTCTCTCTGCGAAACGGTTGATTTTATCTTCAATACTTGGGCAATATCTTGGTCCAGTACTTTGAATAGTTCCGTTGAACATTGGGCTTCTGTCAAAACCTTCACGTAAAATATCGTGAACTGTTTCGTTAGTATAGACTATATGACAGCTTAATTGTTTGGTTAATTTAGGTGTCTCTAAATAACTGAATTTCTGAGGATTTTCGTCGCCTTTTTGTTCTTCCATTTTGGAATAATCAAGGCTTCTTCCATCAACTCTTGGCGGTGTTCCGGTTTTCATTCTTCCAGATTCGAAGCCTAAAGAAACGAGTTGTTCTGTGATTCCGAATGCTCTTGGTTCTCCCATTCTTCCGCCACCGATTTGTTTGTCTCCAACGTGGATCAAACCATTTAGGAATGTTCCATTTGTGAGGACAACTGATTTCGATCTGATTTCGATTCCTAATCCTGTTACAACGCCGACTGCTTTACCATTTTCTATGATTAAGCTTTTTACCATGTCCTGAAAGAAGTCAAGGTTTGGTGTATTTTCTAGTGCTAATCGCCATTCTTCTGCGAAAAGCATTCTGTCATTTTGGGTTCTTGGAGACCACATTGCTGGACCTTTGGAAAGGTTTAGCATTTTGAACTGGATGGCTGATTTGTCTGCAATAATTCCGGAATATCCGCCCATTGCATCGATTTCTCGAACAATTTGTCCTTTGGCGATTCCGCCCATTGCCGGGTTGCAGCTCATCTGTCCAATGGTCTGCATATTCATTGTGACCAAAAGGGTTTTTGAACCTAAATTGGCTGCTGAAGCTGCAGCTTCACAACCTGCGTGTCCTGCGCCAACAACGATGACATCGTATATTTCTGTAATCATTTTATTTATTTAATTGAATGTTCCACGTGGAACATTGTCAAAACTTAATTCAAAAAGTGAAATGTAACTAGCCCCGATTGTAACGTAAATCCTTTTTGTAAGAAGCAATGGAAAAAGCCAAGGACTTGCAAAAAGATTGCAGTGGAAAGCGGGAAATAGCTCCTAAAAATTTAAATATCGATTTATATAGAAATCTTCTTTCTGTCGCATTGTGGATTCTTCTTCTTCGGTTTTGTCCTTGTATCCGCAAAGATGAAGTAAACCGTGAGCCAAAACTCTTCTAAATTCTGATTCAAAATCCTGCGATAGGGTAGAAGCGTTGTCCAAAATGCGCGGCAAAGATACGAAAATATCTCCTGAGATAGTTTTTCCCTTCACATAGTCAAATGTGATGATGTCTGTGTAATAGTCGTGATCTAGATAATCCTGATTGACCTTGAGCAGATACTCGTCGTCGCAAAAGATATAATTGATGTCGCCCGGTTTTTTGTGCTCGGAAAGAATCAAATCTTCCAGCCAGGTTGAAATGTTGGAATCGATATTTTTTTGGTCGATATTTTCGAAGAAATAGTTTATCATATTTTTAAAACCAATGTCCTAAGATGACACTGAATACGCCTTTATGTTTATTAAGAGATTTGCTAACGTTGAGTTTTATTTGTCCAAATGGAGATTTGTAACCCGCAGTCAAACCGATAGAGCTGTAGTTCAGCTTTACAGCATCTTCAAATTTTATAGAATCAAATAAATTGGCAATACTGAAATTGGCAATCAAAAAATAGTTTTTACTAAATCTGAATTGAAAATCATTGGAAGCCAAGAAAATATTATTATCAGCTAAAGATGCAAATTGATAACCACCAAATGTCCTGAAATTTCCCAAGTTTTGTTCGAAAATTCCACCTATTCTATATTGGTAAAATGTTGGAGGAGGATCGCCAATTGTAATTCCTCCATACAAATTAAGACGATAAGTAAATAACTTTGAAATATAGAAATTCATTCTGATGTCAGCTTTTGCGAGAATTGGCTTCTTTTCTAAATCTGAATTGAATAGATCTATTATTTTTCCTTCTGCATTTAGGTAAAATCCTTTTGTGGGAAAATCCCTATCATTTTGTGTGTCGCTTTTTAGAAAAGCATATGGATTAAGGAATTTTTCTTTTTGTTCGTCAGTCCCATTTTTTTCGCTGATGAAATAATCGTGGCTTATTCCACCTCCGAACGCGAATTTGTCTTTCCAAACGGATTGAATATAAGCTTCATTTCTGAACCATTTCCAGGTTTCAGTCGTATTATTATCAAAATTTTTCAAGTCAAAACTCATTGCAGATGAATATAATCCAAATCCTGGAATATAACCGTTATCTATAAAGTAATTAAAATAGTATCTTGGACTGTCTCCAACAATAATGTCTAATGACAAATTTGAATTTCTAAATAAAAGTCGTTTTGCAGAATAATTGAGCAACAATCCAGTCTTGAAAATCTCATCATAATGCAATCCGAATTTCAGAAAATGGCGCCCATCTTCTTCTGTGACATATAATTTGAGATAACTGCTGTTATTTTCCTGAACGATATCATAGTTGATGAACTTATAATTATTGGTCGCATAAAGCTTATCAATCATTTTATTGACACTGCCATAAGTCTGCATAGAAGGCAAAGTAAGCGCCATTTTCCCACGAATATAATTGGATTTATAAATTCTTCCATTTTCAACAACTAAGCTGTCTATTTTGTAAACGCTGGAATAAATTGGGTTAATAGCGGATCGTATTCTATCAAAGTTTCGTTTTGGCAGCTCTTTCAAAATTTCAGCATATTTTTGAGCTTCTACATAACCGCTATCTAAGATTTTTCGTTTATCATCATAACTTGTAGCAGTGATTCCTGTGAGATCTGGTTTAATATTGATATCCGTATATTTATATTGATTTTTAGTCTCTTTTTGAATCCCGAAATCAATGATTTGATTCAAAATAGAAATCACGCTATTAAGATTATCACGATTGGCTAAAGGTTGGTTCAAATCAACACCAATAACAATGTCAATTCCTTTATCTTTCAAAGGTTTTGAGGGGAAATTAACGCTCATTGCACCATCTACATAAATACTGTCACCAATCTTTACAGGTTCTAAAAGCGATGGAAATGCTGAACTTGCCATAATGGACGAAACCAAATCTCCTTTTTCAAATATTTTCATTTGACCACTTTCAATATTGGTTCCGATGCACATAAATGGAATGGGAAGTTTAGAAAAATCGTCGATATTGGAAACATTTCTCAAAAGCTCCTTCAACATATAAACATTCCTTTGACCAGTACTAATCGAAGAGGGAAAGCTGATTTTCCCGTTTTTCAAAGGAACGGTGAATAGATATTTATCTACACTTTTACTGAAAAAAGAAGTTTCCTGTCGGGTTTTTGGGTCAGTAATTAATGAATAAAAATCCGTATCCATCACGATTTTCTCAATATCTTTTCCCGTGTAACCAGCTGAGTACAATCCACCGACAATGGCGCCCATACTTGTTCCGGAAATATAATCGACTTTCACACCCAACGAATCTAGGACTTTCAGAACGCCAACGTGAGTAAAGCCTTTCGCGCCACCACCAGAAAGAGAAAGTCCAATTCTAGGATTTTTGGGAATGACAAGATTTTCTTTTACCTGAGAATAACTCATCAGATAAGCTAAAAAAGTAACCAGATAAAAGAGTTTCTTAATCATTTTTAGTTTTTTATATAAATTCTTTTGACTCTCGGAGAAATTGATGTTAAAACTTCATAAGTAATTGTATTGCAATATTTAGCAAATTCTTCGAGACTTGGATTTGAATTAAAAATTGTGACCGGATTTCCTTCTTTTGCATCGGTTTTATCCACATCAATCATCATCATATCCATACAGACACTTCCGACAATTGGACAAAGTTTATTATTAATGCCTATATTTCCTACTTTGTTTCCAATTAATCTTGGGATTCCATCTGCGTATCCAACTGGAATTGTAGCAACTTTTGTGTCTTTCTCAGCCTTGAATCTTCTGCTGTAACCAACTGATTCACCAGTTTTTATATCAGAAATCTGTGAAATAACAGTTTTAAAACTGACTGAATGCTGAAGTTGTTTTTTAATTATAGGATTCGGAGATTCACCAATCATTCCGATTCCAATTCTTACCATATTATATTGATAATCAGTGTAATTAGTAATCCCAGAAGAATTCAAAATATGTCTGATTGGCTGATAACCCAATTGGCTAATCAAATAACTTGAATTTTTTTCAAAAGTCTTTAATTGATTAAAAGTATACTCTTTTTCTTCCGGCATATCAGAAGATGACAAATGACTGAAAATACTTTGAACTTTCACATTCATTGTATTCAATTTCTCAATCAATTCATTCAATTCAAAATCCTTAAAACCAAGCCGATGCATTCCTGTTTCTAATTTTATATGAATTGGATAAACTTGCTGATTGCCAGATTTTATCAATTGCTCATTGAATAATTCTAAAACTCTCAGACTATAGATTTCTGGTTCCAAATTATATTCGATTACAGCATCATAACTATGCTGTTCAGGATTCATCACGATGATTGGAGTCGTAATTCCTTTTTTTCTGAGTTCCACACCTTCGTCTGCAAACGCAACACCAAGATAATCAATATGATGATACTGTAGAAATTCTGAAACCTCATAACTTCCTAATCCATAAGCATTTGCTTTTACCATTGCCATCATTTTGGTTTCTGGTTTTAGTAGAGATTTGTGAAAATTGATGTTATGAAGAATAGCATTTAAGTTAATTTCGAGAACTGTATCGTGTTTTCTAAGTTCAAGAATCTCTTTGATTTTTTCAATCTCGAATTTCCTTGCACCTTTTAGTAGAATAACTTGATTTTCAATTTCATTAATGACTTTACTATCAATGAATTGGTTTGTATTATTAAAAGTAAAAGTTTCAGAATTAAAAAGTTTATAAAAGGAACTTATTGCCTCGCCAATCAGAAAAACTTTATCGAATTTCTGCTCATTAACAAGTTCTGCAACTTCGGAATAAAGTTCTTCGGAATTATCATTAGAATCCAAAATATCTGTCAGAATCAAAGACTTTTTTGGTTTATTGTATTCACTGATAAATTGAAAAGCAATTTTCAAAGAATCCAAATCAAGATTGTAAGAATCATTGATAATTAAATTATTTCTAATTCCTTCGATACTTTCAAGTCGCATTTCAATTGCTTTTAGCGCATCAATTTTTTCTTTGATTTGAAGATTTGAAAGTTTAAATTCTTTTAAAATTCCAAACAAAGCCAACACATTGGTTAATGTTGCTTCATCTCTTTGCGTGATAGGAATGGAGAATTCTTCCTCAAAATATTTGATTTTAATATCTTGATTTCGGTCATTGACATCAGAAATTATCGTGATATCATTATTGCTTTTTAATCCGTATGATATTAATTTTTTACTTGAGTATAACTTGCTTATTAATCTATAGGTCAAATGGTTATCAGAATTGAAAAAAATAATATCCGAGTTTTTGAACAGTTTTAATTTCTCATTAATCAATTCTTCTTCGGAACTGAAATTCGCCGAATGTGCTGAACCAATATGTGTTAGTAATCCAATCTTTGGATGAAAAACATTTTCCTGTTTTTCCATTTCTTCAGGTTTAGAAATTCCAACTTCGAAGATTCCCAACTCGTGTTTTTTGTCAATTTGAAGTAATGACAAAGGCAAACCAATTTGAGAATTAAAACTCTTTGGACTTTTCACAGTCACGAATTCATTAGAAAGACATTGATAAAGCCATTCTTTCAAAATCGTTTTTCCGTTGCTTCCGGTTATTCCAATCGAATTAATATCAGAATGTTCAAAATGATATTTTGCTAAAGTCTGTAAAAACTCAACAGAATTTTCTGTAATGATTTGATTAATAGAAGAGTTGTCAATTTTATTTTCAGTTATAATTGTCTCAATTCCTTTCTCAATGATAGAATCAATATATTTTTGACCAGAATTTTTTTTGGTATTAATGGCAAGAAACGCAGTATGCTTCGTAGAATAAATTGTTCTACTGTCAAAAGCAATATTTTTGATTTTAGTTTCGCCGTTTCCGATGATTCCGGAATTGGTGATGCCTGCGATTTCTTTGATGGTGTAATTCATTGATTTAAAAAGAATAAACTATTTATTTTTTTCAATAACTTCTTCTACAAAAACACGTCTGCTGACGGCATCGTAAGCTTCGGTTTCCCCCAATTCCACAAGGTCTTGTCCTGCGGAAGTTCTCATAGAATAATTGGCTAAATTTCCTGTTCTGCGACAAATGGCATGAACCTTCGTTACATATTCTGCAGTTGCCATCAGGTTCGGCATTGGTCCAAACGGGCGACCCAGAAAATCCATATCCAAACCAGCAATCACAACCCGTATTCCATTGTTTGCCAGTTGGTTGGCAATGTCAACAATGCTTTCGTCAAAAAACTGCGCTTCATCTATCGCCACCACATCACAATTAAAACCCAACAAAAGAATCTCAGACGGGCTTTCAACAGCCGTGCTTCGGATTTTGGTTTGGTTGTGGGAAACCACATCTTCCTCAGAATAGCGTGTATCGATTTTCGGTTTGAAAATCTCCACATTTTGTCCAGCCATTTCCGCACGGCGAAGTCTTCTGATGAGTTCCTCCGTCTTTCCGGAGAACATAGAACCGCAGATGACCTCCATCCAGCCACTTTGTTTTGAGTGATTAATTGTATTTTCTAAAAACATTATTAATTTAGCAAAAAATTGTTTTAAAATTCTAAAGAAAACCTTGATGAATTCTTTTTGGGAACAAAATTGTTCTTAAATTTATAAACATCAAATTTAAGTAAAAATTAATAAGATTTATTATGCAAAACCTGCAAGATACATACGAGAAAATCTTCGCTGAAATCAAAATTATTTTGTCACAGTTGTCGGAATCTGATTCTTATGAAGCGATTTTGAATAAGGAAAATGAAATCAACCAACTTTATCAGAAGTTTTCTTTTCTTAAAATTTCTCAGAATGTTGATTATTCGCCAATTGAAATTGCACCTTTGGAATTGATTGATAATCAATTGACAAACATAGATCCAAATTTGATTTCTGTTGAAGAATTTGAAGAAAAAAATAAAGTTGCGGAAATCATTGTAGAGGAAACTGAAGTTCACGATATTTTCGAAGATGTTCCGGAGGTGGAGGAAGTTCATTCTTTTGCTGAAATTGATGCGCAGGAAAATTTGGTCGATGAAACAGCTTTTGAAAATGAAGTTGTTGATGAAACCGTAGAAGAAAATCAACATGAGGAACTTATTGAAAATGAAATCGAAATTGAAACTCAAAATGAAGAGTTAGTTGAAGAACCTATTTTGGAAACTGAGGTTGTTAATGAAATTGAAGCTCAAAACTATCACGAAGAAATAGTTGAAGCAGTTGCTGAAATTGAATCTGAAGAAGAGAATCTTTTAGATGAACCAGCTGAAAAACTCGAACCAATGCAAGACAGTCAGTTTTCTTTTGCGATGATGAGAGATGAACCAACTGGAGAAAATTCTCAAGATGATTATGAAGCAAGATTGGCTGAGAAAGAAGCGAAACTGAAAGAACTGGAGGAAAACCGAAGAAAAATTGTTGAGTTTTCTAAAGAAAATACACAGCCGAAAGAAAAATCTGAGCCAATTTATGAATCTTCAAATGATGAAGAACAGCACGATAAAAAATTCAAATTAGCAAATATTAAAGGTCTTAAAATCGCCAAATCTTTGTTTGATGATGACCATTTGGAAGATGTTGAAAAACCAACTCCGATACAAACTTCGGGAAGTCTTCTTAAAAATAATGTGCCGACAGATTATATGGAAGCGCCGAAGCCAAAGCCGGAATTCAAGCTTGATTTGAATGACAGAATTGCGTTTTCCCAATATCTTTTTGACGGCAGCCAAAGTGAACTGAATCAAGTTGTTTCGGTTCTGAATTCTTTTACTTCTCTGGATAAAGCTCAGGAATTTTTGAGCGATATTTATTATGAAAAAGACTGGAAAAAAGTTGATAATTATGCACAGAGACTTTGGACTCTGGTAGAAAACAGGTTTTTATAAATGAGCGGTATTTTATATTTTGTTCCGACACCCGTTGGAAATCTGGAAGATATGACTTTCAGAGCTGTAAAAGTTCTGAAGGAAGTGGACTATATTTTGTGTGAAGACACCAGAACTTCAGGATTTCTTTTGAAACATTATGAGATTTCTAAACCATTGAAATCCTATCATTTGCATAATGAACATCAATCAACCGAAAAAGTAATTCAGGATTTGGAAAATGGGCAGACTATTGCCATTATTACAGACGCAGGAACTCCAGGAATTTCTGATCCAGGTTATCTTTTGTCAAAAGCCTGTGCTGATAAAAATCTGGAAATGATTTGCCTGCCAGGCGCTACCGCTTTGATTCCAGCTTTAGTCGTTTCGGGTTTACCGAATAACGAGTTTCTTTTTGCTGGATTTTTGCCTCAGAAAAAAGGAAGACAAACAAAGCTGAAGCAATTGGCGGAGGAGAAAAAAACAATTGTCCTTTATGAAAGTCCACATAAAATTAATACAACACTTGAGCAAATCAAAGAATTCTTCGGAGAAGAAACGAAAGTGAGTCTGAGTAGGGAGATTTCGAAAAAATTCGAAGAAACAAAGCGCGGAACTATCAATGAGTTAATTGAATTCTCCAAAAGCAAAACTTTAAAAGGCGAGATTGTTTTGATTGTGAATAATTCTTAAAATACTATTTTTGCCATAACAAATTCAGAAAACATTATAAAATATATGGGATTACTACAAGGTAAAGTTGCCATCATCACAGGAGCAACGCGTGGAATCGGAAGAGGAATTGCAGAAGTTTTTGCCAAAGAAGGTGCAAAAATCGCATTCACTTATGCCGGTTCTGTGGAGAAAGCTAAAGAATTGGAATCAGAACTAAGCAAAATAACAGACATCAAAGGCTATCAATCTGACGCTTCGGATTATGACGCTGCACAGAAATTGGTAGAGGATGTTATGACAGAATTTGGTGCTATCGATATTTTAGTAAATAATGCAGGAATTACGCGTGACAACCTTTTGATGAGAATGTCAAAAGATGACTGGGACACGATTATCAAAGTTAATTTAGATTCAGTTTTCAACCTGACAAAAGCGGTTATCAAACCAATGATGAAAGCAAAATCCGGTTCCATCATCAATATGACTTCAGTCGTAGGTGTGAAGGGAAATGCCGGACAAGCTAATTATGCTGCTTCTAAAGCTGGCGTTATCGGTTTTACTAAATCTATTGCTTTGGAATTAGGTTCCAGAAATATCCGTTGCAACGCCATAGCTCCTGGTTTCATCGAAACCGAAATGACTGCGGCATTGGACGAAAAAACAGTTCAAAGCTGGAGAGACGGAATTCCGTTGAAGAGAGGCGGGCAACCGGAAGATGTAGCAAACGCTTGCGTTTTCCTGGGAAGTCAGATGTCTTCATATATTTCTGGCCAGGTTTTGAATGTGGACGGAGGAATGTTGACTTAAGAACTGTTTTTCACGTCAATTATAAAATAAAAAAATCCGCAACAAATGCGGATTTTTTTATTGTCTTTCTCCTAAAATTTTTTCATAAATCTTCTTGACCTGCAAATCTCCAAAACCAAAAATCGCCATTTCTTGCTGAAATTTATTAAAAATTGAATCAAAATCTGTCAAGCCATTTTCAATTTCATTTTTGATAAAATCTTGTGGATCGATATTGGTATAAGCATCAGTAATTTCTTTCAAAAAATGAAAGCAATCAGATTGATTTTCTGATAGTTGTTTTAAGGAATTGATGTCATTATTTTGGTAAGCTATCCAAAGATCTGCAGCTAATTCGATATCGTGTAGATTAAATAAAATTTTGGATTCCGATGATTTTTCCAAATCAGAGTTATCAGAATGTGAAAAACCTTCCCAATGACTTTTGGCATTTGTTTTTGGAAAAATCCTGTAAAGTTTTAAATTCTTAATTTTTGAAAGTAATGAAACACAAAACCACAGATTAATCTGACAAAACAAATCATCTTCAAACCAAAGATTGACTTCAGAACCTTCCGGAATATTCAAAATTCTTTCAAATTCTGATACAGATTTTTCATAATAACTTTCTGTTGAAACATTATAATCTTCGGAAATTGATTTGGCTCTAATTTTCCAAAACTCATCCAAAGAATCGGCTTTTAATTTGCCAGAAACCAAAGCTTCTCTACAGACAATTATCTCGCCTTTGATTGAAGTTTTTTTCAAATCGTTGGCAAGAAAGTCACCGTTAGTTATGTGAAAAATATTTTTCAAAATCTATCCGTTAAAAACCTGATTCTCTTGCTCTTGCACGCGTATAAAAGTGGTTCGCTTAGAAAGCTCTTTCAACTTAGAAGCTCCAACATATGTACACGTCGAACGAACACCACCCAAGATATCTTTCACAGTTTCTGAAACTGGACCTTTATAAGCGACTTTCACCGTTTTTCCTTCGGAAGCACGATATTCTGCAACGCCACCAGAATGTTTATCCATCGCAGTTTGAGAACTCATTCCGTAAAATAATCTGAATTTTTTTCCGTTTTCTTCTACGATTTCGCCACCGCTTTCGTCGTGTCCGGCAAACATTCCGCCGAGCATAACGAAATCTGAACCGCCACCAAATGCTTTGGCAACATCGCCAGGAACTTTACAACCACCATCGCCGATGATCTGACCGCCCAAGCCGTGCGCTGCATCAGCACATTCTATGATTGCGGAAAGCTGAGGATATCCAACGCCGGTTTTAACTCGAGTTGTACAAACCGAACCTGGACCAATTCCGACTTTGATAATATCTGCGCCTGCCAAAATCAATTCTTCTACCATTTCGCCTGTCACAACATTTCCTGCCATAATAATTTTATCAGGAAAATTCTGACGCGCTTTTTTCACAAACGCTACAAAATGCTCGGAATAACCATTGGCAACATCAATGCACAAAAATTGAATTTTTGGATTCGCATCCAGTATGGTTTTGATTTTTTCTTCGTCTGCTTTTCCGGTTCCTGTGCTTAGGGCAATATATTGGTGGAAATCGTCGCTTTTATTTTTCAAAAATTCGTTCCATTCTTCGACTGAATAATGTTTATGAATGGCTGTGATTATTTTTTCTTTGGACAAGGCTTCTGCCATTTCGAAGGTGCCTACAGTATCCATATTAGCAGCAATTAGCGGAACGCCGCTCCATTTTTTCTGAGTGTGTAGAAAAGTGAATTCTCTTTCTATCGTCACTTCTGAACGGGATTTCAGTGTGGAACGTTTCGGGCGAAACATCACATCTTTGAACCCTAACTTGATTTCGTTTTCTATTCGCATACTTCAAAATTAGCATTTATTTTTTTGAATAAGGAAGATTATTGAGACTGATTTTTGCCTTAAATTTTAAAAATTGAGTTTTTAATGCTGACTGGTGATTTGTACTGAAAACTGCAGCCCGACTTATCTCAGAGTTTATATTTTTTTATTTGAATCGATGAACACTTCGTTAGGTTTGAGCGGAAATCCTTTTTTGTTTGTACTTTGGTTCTATTGATTATGAGAACTTCCTGCAAAAAAGATTGGGAGTGGAAGGCGGAAATAGCTGCCCAAAATATTCAAATTAGAATCTCTATTTTTGTTCATGTGAAACATCTTGTTATAATTGGTCTCGTGATTCCAGAGCCGGCTTCTACGGCAGCAGGAAGCAGAATGATGCAGTTGATTCGGGTTTTTGAGGAAAATCAATACAAAATTACGTTTCTGACGGCTTCTAATAATATTGAGTTTTCGGAAAAAATAGAGGTTCAGAAAATTGAAATCAATAATGAAAGTTTTGATGAAAAGATTCGGAATCTTAATCCTGATGTTGTGCTGTTTGACCGGTATGTGACGGAAGAACAATTTGGCTGGCGCGTTTCTGAAAATTGTCCAAACGCTTTTAAAGTTATTGATACTGAGGATTTGCATTTCCTGAGAGAGGCGAGACGGAAAGTTTTTGTAGAGAAACGAGACATCGAGAATAATGATTTTGTGAATGATATTTTCAGGAGAGAAATTGCGTCGGTTTTGCGTTGTGATTTGTCGTTGGTTATTTCGGAATTTGAGTTTCAATTGTTGACGAAGAAATTTAAAATCAATCCTGATATTCTGTTTTATATGCCGTTTTTGACGGAACAGATTGAGAAAAATAAAACTGTTTTTGAGAAAAGAAAACATTTTGTAAGCATCGGCAATTTTCTGCACGAACCAAACTGGCAAACGGTTTTGAAGCTGAAATCGATTTGGAAAGATATTAGAAAACAACTTCCTGATGCAGAGCTTCATATTTATGGCGCTTATGCTTCTGAGAAAGTTTTCCAGCTGCATAATGAGCAAGGAGGTTTTTTGGTGAAAGGCCGGGCGGGTTCTGTTGAAACTATTTTTAATCAATACAGAGTTTTGCTGGCTCCGATTCCTTTTGGTGCTGGTCTGAAAGGTAAACTTTGGGAAAGTATGCAGTTTGGCCTGCCAAATGTTACGAGTTCTGTTGGTGCAGAAGCAATGCACAAAGATTTGCCCTGGAATGGTTTTATTGAGGATTCTGATGATGAATTTGTGACGAAATCCATTGAATTATATCAAAATGAATCGGTTTGGAACCTGGCTAATGAAAATGCTTTAGAGATTTTGAATCAAGTTTTTGATAAGAAATTATATGTCAATCAGTTTTGGGAAAGACTTTCAGAAATTGAGAATAATTTGGAAAATCATCGGACGGAAAATTATCTCGGAAAAATTCTGCAGCATCATCAGCTGAATTCGACGAAATATATGAGCCGTTGGATTGAGGAGAAGAATAAAAAATAACTAATTGATATGAAAATTTGTAAAAACTGTGGACATCGTTTCGAAGGAGAATTCTGCAACCATTGCGGGCAAACAACGGATACAAAACGGCTTGATTTGCATTATCTGCGACATCAGCTCACGCACAGTCTTTTTCATATCAATGCTGGTTTGCTATATACGATTAAGCAATTATTTCTTCGGCCGGGACACGCTATCAGGGATTATTTGGAAGGAAAAAGAGTGAATTACATTACACCGTTTTCTTTCGTTTTGATTTTGACGGGTTTTTATATTTTGCTTTGTCATTGGCTAGGCATCAATTTATTTTCGGCTTCGGAAGAGTCTTTGAAATCGAAAATAAATTCTGGATTCAATGTAAACGAATGGTTTTTGTCGCATTTCAGCTGGGTAACTCTGGCTACAATTCCGCTTTATACGTTCGGAACCTGGTTGAGTTTTTATAACAAAGGTTACAATTTTGTAGAATATTTGGTTCTCAACACTTACAAAGCCGGACAAAGATTGGTTGTACAGATTGTATTTTTACCGTTTATTTTCTTAGTCAAACATTCACTCAATATTGGAACTATAATGTTGATTGTTTATCTGATTGATTTGGGATTGCATTTTTGGACAAATCTTCAGTTTTTCAAACCAATGAAAACTATAAATATCATCGTAAGGTCGATTTTCAGTCATTTGGTTATGAATTTATTGATATGGACAGCGATTTTGATATTCATGGCTGTAATGTCGGTACCAATTTAATTCAAAATCATGAAACAGAAACT
>Ga0308157_10003158_pt1 | contig 24712 bp, 20 predicted proteins | sample PhyBR1_FD_201035 | JGI IMG/M metagenome (GOLD analysis project Ga0308157, IMG submission 201035) | Phyllosphere microbial communities from UC Gill Tract Community Farm, Albany, California, United States - DLSLB.R1 | ecosystem: Host-associated > Plants > Phyllosphere > Unclassified | place: USA...
CCACGCCGTCGCCCGGAATCTTGTTGTCCTGCATGCCGAAGTCGGCGCAGCGGTGCTCGACGAACATGTCCCATTCCTCGAACGTGCCCTCGTCCAGCAGCACATCGAGGCGCTCGCGCGCCGTCAGCTTGCCCTTGGCATGCTGCGCGTCAATGCGCTTTTGGCCACCGCCCAGGCGAGCCGCAGCGCGCTTTTTTTCCAGTTGCTCAAGAATTTCCTGCATGGTTCGCTTTCCTACGTTTTCGTTGATTGCTATTTATTTGATAGCAGCCTGCCCAAGCCGGGCGTGGGCTGCAAGCAGATTTCGTGCGGCTGTGGAGGCTGGGAGCAATCCGCGCTCGACCTGGCCGGCCAGGGCCGGCAGCAGGTCGCCGACCGCCGGGTCCTGGCGAAACGCCTGCTTCAGCCCGGCGTCGATGCGCTCCCACATCCAGGCCAGCGCCTGCGACTGGCGCCTTTGGGCCAGCCGGCCGTTGGCGCCCTGCAGGCTCCTGAACTGCGTCACCGCCGCCCAGAACACATCGACGCCCTTGTTGTGCAGCGCGCTGAGCGGCAGCACCTGCGGGTGCCAGTGCTTGTCGAAGTCGGCGGCCTGGGCCGCACCCATGGCGTTGTTGACCAGGCCAAAGAGGCGCATGGCCGACCTGATCTGCGCCTCGGCGCGCATCGCGGCGTTGGCGTCGATGTCGGCCTTGTTGATGACCACCAGGTCGGCCAGCTCCATCACGCCCTTCTTGATCGCCTGCAGGTCGTCGCCGGCGTTGGGCAGCTGCATGACGACGAACATGTCGGTCATGCCCGCCACGGCGGTCTCGCTCTGGCCGACGCCGACGGTCTCGACGATCACGATGTCGTAGCCGGCCGCCTCGCAGACCAGCATGGCCTCGCGGGTCTTTTCGGCCACGCCGCCCAGCGTGCCGCTGGACGGGCTGGGGCGGATGTAGGCCGACTCGTGCACCGAAAGCCGCTCCATGCGCGTCTTGTCGCCCAGGATGGAGCCGCCCGAGACGCTCGAAGACGGGTCGATGGTCAGCACCGCCACCCGGTGCCCCTGCCCGATCAGGTAGAGGCCCAGCACCTCGATGAAGGTCGATTTGCCCACGCCGGGCACACCGCTCAGCCCCAGCCGAAACGCCCGGCCGGTGTGCGGCAGCAGCGCGGTCAGCAGCTCGTCGCCTTGCGCGCGGTGGTCGGCGCGGGTCGATTCGAGCAGCGTGATCGCCTTGGCGATGGCGCGGCGCTGCACCGGCAGGTCGGCGCCCAGAATGCCGGCCAGCAGGCCTGCGGCCTTGCCGGCGGTGGCGGAAGAACTCATGGGCATCGGCGCTGGCTGCAGGCTGTGTTCAAGAAAAGCGGCCGGGCGCACTCAGGCCGCCACGGCCTTCTTGATCTGCTCCAGCACATCCTTGGCGCTGGCCGGAATCGGCGTCCCGGGGCCGTAGATGCCCTTGACGCCGGCCTCGTACAGCATCTCGTAGTCCTGGCGCGGAATCACGCCGCCCACGAAAACGATGATGTCGTCGGCGCCCTGTTTGTTGAGCTCGGCAATGATGGCCGGCACCAGCGTCTTGTGGCCGGCAGCCAGCGTCGAGACGCCCACCGCGTGCACGTCGTTCTCGATCGCCTGGCGGGCGCATTCCTCGGGTGTTTGAAAGAGCGGGCCCATGTCCACGTCAAAGCCCAGGTCGGCAAAGGCGGTGGCCACCACCTTGGCGCCCCGGTCGTGCCCGTCCTGGCCGAGCTTGGAGATCATCACGCGCGGGCGGCGGCCTTCGGCCTCGGCAAAGGCGTTGATCTCGCTTTTGAGCGTCTCCCAGCCCTCGGCCGAGTCGTAGGCGGCGGCATAGACGCCGGTGACCTTCTGCGTGTCGGCGCGGTGGCGGCCGAATACTTTTTCCAGGGCATCGCTCACCTCGCCGACGGTGGCGCGCAGGCGCACCGCCTGGATGCTCAGGCCCAGCAGGTTGCCGTTGCCGCTTTCGGCCGCGGCCGTCAGCGCGTCCAGCGCGGCCTGCACGGCGGCGCTGTCGCGGCTGGCGCGGATGGCCTTGAGGCGCGCGATCTGGCCGTCGCGCACCGCCACGTTGTCGATGTCGCGGGCGTCGATGGTGTCCTCGGTCTTGAGCTTGTACTTGTTCACGCCGACGATCACGTCCTTGCCGCTGTCGATGCGCGCCTGCTTTTCGGCGGCTGCGGCTTCGATCTTGAGCTTGGCCCAGCCGCTGTCCACGGCCTTGGTCATGCCGCCCATGCTTTCCACCTCCTCGATGATCTTCCAGGCCGCGTCGGCCATGTCCTGGGTGAGCTTTTCCATCATGTAGCTGCCGGCCCAGGGGTCGATGACGTTCGGGATGTGGGTTTCTTCCTGGATGATGAGCTGGGTGTTGCGCGCGATGCGGGCGCTGAACTCGGTGGGCAGCGCGATGGCCTCGTCAAACGAGTTAGTGTGCAGGCTCTGCGTGCCGCCGAACACCGCCGCCATCGCCTCGATGGTGGTGCGGACGATGTTGTTGTAGGGGTCCTGCTCGGTCAGGCTCCAGCCCGAGGTCTGGCAGTGGGTGCGCAGCATCAGGCTCTTGGGGTTCTTGGGGTTGAACTCCTTCATGATGCGGCACCACAGCAGGCGCGCCGCGCGCATCTTGGCCACTTCCAGGTAGAAGTTCATGCCGATGGCCCAGAAAAAGCTCAGGCGCCCGGCAAAGCCGTCCACGTCCAGGCCCTTGGCGAGAGCCGTCTTCACGTATTCCTTGCCGTCGGCCAGGGTGAAGGCCAGTTCGAGCGCCTGGTTGGCGCCGGCTTCCTGCATGTGGTAGCCCGAGATCGAGATCGAGTTGAACTTGGGCATGTGCTGCGCCGTGTACTCGATGATGTCGCCGATGATGCGGATGCTGGGCTCGGGCGGAAAGATGTAGGTGTTGCGCACCATGAACTCTTTGAGGATGTCGTTCTGGATGGTGCCCGAGAGCTTGTCCTGCGAAACGCCCTGCTCCTCGGCCGCCACCACATAGCCGGCCAGCACCGGCAGCACCGCGCCGTTCATGGTCATCGACACGCTCACCTTGTCCAGCGGAATCTCGTTGAAGAGAATCTTCATGTCTTCGACCGAGTCGATGGCCACGCCGGCTTTGCCGACGTCGCCGGTGACGCGCGGATGGTCGCTGTCGTAGCCGCGGTGCGTGGCCAGGTCGAACGCCACCGAAACACCCTGCCCGCCGGCAGCCAGCGCCTTGCGGTAGAAGGCGTTGGATTCTTCGGCCGTCGAAAAGCCCGCATACTGGCGAATCGTCCACGGGCGCACCGCGTACATCGTGGCCTGCGGGCCGCGAATGAAGGGCTCGAACCCGGGCAGCGTGTCGGTGTAGGGCAAGTCCTTGGTGTCTTCGGCGGTGTACAGCGGCTTGACGCTGATGCCGTCGGGCGTTTCCCAGTTCAGGGCATTGACATCGCCGCCGGGTGCGGACTTGGCGGCCGATTTGGCCCATGCTTCAAGGGTGGCAGCATTGAAAGGAGGCGTTGAACTCATGGTCGTATCAGGCAATCTTTGTTGGGCCCGGTGGTCCATTCAGCCTGTCAAAGGCACGAACCTGCCGCCAGGCGGTCTGTCACACTGACTTGAGTTTACATTATTTATAATTATTGATTCAGAAATATTTCAATTCGCTTCACTTACACTTCTGCCCATGGCTGAAATCTCCTTATCCCCTCGCGCGCTTTACCAGGAAGTGGCCGAATTGCTGCGTGAACGCATCTTTAGCCGCGAGCTGGTGCCCGGAAGCTGGATCGACGAGCTGAAACTGGCCGAAGAATATGGCATCAGCCGCACCCCGCTGCGCGAAGCCCTCAAGGTGCTGGCGACCGAAGGCCTTGTGACCATGAAGGTGCGGCGCGGCGCGTATGTGACCGAAGTGTCAGACACCGACCTGGCCGATGTGTACCACCTGCTCGGTTTGCTGGAAAGCGATGCGGCCGGTGTGGTGGCCGAAAAAGCCACGCCAGAGCAGCTTGAGGAATTGCAGGGCCTGCACGATGAACTTGAAAAAGCGGTCAGCCACCGGGAACGCTTTTTTGAGGTCAACGAAGCGTTTCACATGCGTTTGCTGGAAATTGCCAACAACCGCTGGCGCAACCAGATGGTCGCCGACCTGCGCAAGGTCATGAAGCTCAACCGCCACAACTCACTGCTCAAAAGCGGCCGCATCGAGGAGTCACTGGCCGAACATCGCGCCATCATGGCGGCGCTGCACACGCACGATTCAGCGCAAAGCGCGCGCCGGATGCTCGAGCATTTCAGAAACGGGCTTGCTGCGGCGGCCTGAAAGGCCCGCTGTTGCCGGCCGCTCTGCAAGGCAAAAGGCAGAAAAATCTCAACGGTGCGTCGCCGGCACTTCCCAATGCTTGGCCACCTTGCCCGCCCGGTCCACGCTTTCGAGCCGTACCATGAACCCCCACAGGCGCCCGACATGTTTGAGGACTTCCTTGACCTCGTCGTTCAGCGGCCGTCCGTTGTGCTGGGTGTGGCGCAGGGTCAGTGACCGATCGCCGCGCAGATCGACATTCCAGACCTGGATGTTGGGCTCGTTGGTGCTGAGGTCGTACTGGCGCGCCAGGGCTTCGCGCACGTAGCGGTAGCCGCTTTCGTCATGGATGGCCGAGACCTTGAGCTGCAGCTTGGTGGCATCGTCCAGAATGGAAAAAAGCCGGAAGTCACGGATCAGGCGCGGCGACAGGTACTGGCCGACAAAGCTCTCGTCGCGGAAATGCCGCATCGCATGGTCCAGTGTCTCGTGCCAGTCTGAACCCGCCATGTCGGGAAACCACTGCCGGTCCTCGTCGGTGGGGTTCTCACAGATGCGCCGGATGTCGGTGAACATGGCAAAGCCCAGCGCGTAGGGATTGATGCCGCGAAAACCCGGATGCGTCAGCGGCGGCTGAAAGATCACGTTGGTGTGCGAACGCAGGCTCTCAATCATGAAGCCGTCGGTGAGCAGCCCTTCGTCGTACATCGCATTGAGCAGCGTGTAATGCCAGAACGTGGCCCAGCCTTCGTTCATCACCTGGGTCTGGCGCTGCGGGTAGAAATACTGCGCGATCTTGCGCACGATGCGGATGATTTCCCGCTGCCACGACTCCAGCAGCGGCGCATTTTTCTCGATGAAGTACAGCAGGTTTTCTTGGGGATCGGCCGGAAAGCGAGGGCTGGCCTTTTCGACCTGCTTTTCCGCCGCCTTGGGCAAGGTGCGCCACAGGTCGTTGACCTGCTGCTGCAAATAAGCTTCGCGCTCCTTGCGGCGCGCCTCTTCTTCAGCCAGCGAGAGTTTTTGCGAGCGCTGGTAGCGATCGACGCCGTAGTTCATCAGTGCATGGCAGCTGTCGAGCAATTCCTCGACGGCGTCGAGTCCGTGGTGCTCCTCGCACTCGGCAATGTAGGCCCGCGCATAGACGAGGTAATCGATGATAGAGGACGCATCAGTCCACATCCGGAAAAGGTAGTTTCCCTTGAAAAACGAGTTGTGGCCGTAGCAGGCATGGGCGATCACCAGTGCCTGCATCGGCATGGTGTTTTCTTCCATCAGGTAGGCGATGCAAGGGTTGGAATTGATCACCACTTCGTACGCCAGGCCCATATGGCCGCGGCGGTAGCTCTTTTCGCTGGCGATGTACTGTTTGCCGAACGACCAGTGACGGTAATTGACCGGCATGCCGACCGATGCATAGGTGTCGATCATCTGGCTGGCGGTGATGACCTCCAGTTGCACCGGGTAGGTGTCGAGCCCAAAGCGTTTGGCCATGCGCTCGATTTCATGGTGGTAGGTCTCGATGAGCTCGAACGACCAGTCCGAAGGGCTCGGCAACGGCTCGCGTCGCTCTTTTCCGGCAGCCTGCACGGGCGCCGGGCCTGCGGCGGGCGTTGAAGACAGGCTCATGTTCATGCAGGATTTCCTTTCTTGAACAATTCGCGAAACACCGGGTAGATGCCCGAGGCGTCGGTCACCTTTTGCATTGCAAAATTGGGATGCATTGCCCGCACCTGCGAGTATTCTTCCCAGAGGGTCTGGCTTTCCTCGGCCACCTGAAGATAGGCAAAGTAGCGTGAGACCGGCAGCAGCTTGTCAACCAGCAGCGTTCGGCATTTGGCCGAGTCCTGCAGCCAGTTGTCCCCGTCGGAAGCCTGGGCGCCATAAATGTTCCATTCGTTGGAGGCGTAGCGCTCCTGAATGATTTGGTGCATCAAGACAAGGGCACTGGACGCCACGGTGCCGCCGCTTTCGGTCGAATGGAAAAATTCATCCTCCGACACCTCTGCCGCCTGGGTGTGGTGGCGAATGAAGATGACGTCGGTTTTTCCGTAGTGGCGCATCAAGAAAAGGTAGAGCAGGATGAAAAAACGCTTGGCCATGTCCTTGCGCGCCTCGTTCATCGAGCCAGAGACGTCCATCAGGCAGAACATGACGGCCTTGGACGTTGGCAAAGGGGTCTTGACCCGGTTGCGGTAGCGCAGGTCAAACGGATCAAGAAACGGAATCTGCCCGATTCGTTGCCGCAGCGCTTCGATCTCTTCTTTCAGCGCCGCGATCTCACCCACTGGAGTGCTGGTGTCCAACAGCATGGCGCTCAACAGCTGCTCCAGCCTGTTCAGGTGCCGTCGGGCATCGCCCCCCATGGCAATGCGGCGGCTGAGCGCTTTGCGCATGGAGCGAACGACATGCAAGTTGGTGGGGGTTCCTTCGGAAATGAAGCCGGCGCGATGCGTTTTCCACTCGGGCACGTCGGCCAGCAGCTGCGTGCGCAGCAAATGCGGCAGCGCCAAGTCATCGAAAAAATACTGCATGAATTCTTCGCGCGTGATGCGGAATTCGAAATCGTCCTCGCTTGCGCCTTGCGAATTGGCGCCCGGCCCCGCCCCGCTGCCGGCGCCCCCCCCTGACGGACGGGAAATCTGATCGCCACGAAGGTATTCCTGGTTGCCCGGATACACCCGTTCCTGGGTGCCTCCGGAACCGTGCCCGAAGATGGGTTCAGACACATCGCGGCGCGGCAGCGTAATATCTTCGCCCTGCTCGATGTCATGGATGCTGCGCCCCGTGACAGCGCGCCGGACGGCCTCGCGTATCTGCTTGCGGTAGCGGTGCAAAAAACGCTCGCGGTTTCCTATCGACTTGTTCTTGCCCGACAAGCGTCTGTCAATGACTTGCTGGAGCATCGGCGGCCTCCGGTTATTGGATGAACAGGCAATCGGCCAGTCAGTCAGGCAGCACCGTGCTGCCTGACTGAAGGCTTCAGGAACTCTTGCGAACCCGCAGGTACCACTCGCAGAGCAACCGGACCTGTCGGGCGCTGTAGCCCTTGGCCATCATGCGATTGAGAAAATTCTCATGCTTTTGCTTTTCCTCTGCGCTGGCCTTGGCATTGAAGGAAATGACCGGCAGGAGGTCTTCGGTGTTGGAGAACATCTTTTTCTCGATCACCGCACGCAGCTTCTCGTAGCTCGTCCAGTTCGGATTCTTGCCGGCATTGCTGGCCCGGCTGCGCAACACGAAATTGACAATCTCGTTGCGGAAATCCTTCGGATTGCTGATGCCTGCGGGCTTTTCGATCTTCTCAAGCTCGGCGTTGAGCGCCGCGCGGTCAAAAATCTCACCCGTGTCCGTGTCCCGGTATTCCTGGTCCTGTATCCAGAAGTCGGCATAGGTGACATAGCGGTCAAAGATGTTTTGGCCGTATTCGGAGTACGACTCCAGGTACGCCGTCTGGATTTCCTTGCCGATGAACTCGGCATAGCGCACCGCCAGGTATTCCTTGATGAAGGCCAGGTACCGCTGCTCGGTTTCAGGCGGGAACTGCTCGCGTTCGATCTGCTGCTCCAGCACGTACATCAGGTGCACCGGGTTGGCAGCGATTTCGCTGGAATCAAAATTGAACACCTTGGACAGGATCTTGAAGGCAAATCGCGTCGAAATGCCGGTCATGCCCTCGTCCACGCCCGCATAGTCGCGGTACTCTTGGTAGCTCTTGGCCTTGGGGTCGGTGTCCTTCAGGTTCTCGCCGTCATAAATCTGCAGCTTGCTGAAAATGCTGGAATTCTCTGGTTCTTTCAGCCGCGTCAGCACGGCAAACTGGGCCATCATTTTCAGCGTCCCGGGCGCGCAGATGGCCCCCGACAAGGAAGAGTTGCGGATCAGCTTTTCATAGATCTTGATCTCTTCCGAGGCCCGCAGGCAATAGGGCACCTTGACGATGTAGATACGGTCGAGGAAAGCCTCGTTGTTCTTGTTGTTCCTGAACGCCTTCCATTCGCTTTCATTGGAATGCGCCATCACGATGCCATCGAACGGGATCGCCCCAAACCCCTCAGTACCCTTGAAATTGCCTTCTTGTGTGGCAGTAAGTAACGGATGCAACACTTTGATGGGTGCTTTGAACATCTCGACGAACTCAAGCAAGCCTTGGTTGGCCAGGCACAGGCCGCCCGAGTAGCTGTAGGCGTCGGGGTCGTCCTGCGCAAACATTTCCAGCTTGCGGATGTCGATTTTTCCGACCAGCGTTGAAATGTCTTGGTTGTTCTCATCGCCCGGCTCTGTCTTGGCGATGCCGGACTGCTTGAGGATCGAGGGGAAGCGCTTGACCACGCGGAACTTGCGAATGTCGCCGCCGTACTCTTCCAGCCGCTTGACCGCCCACGGCGACATGATGCGCTGCAGGTAGCGCGGGGCAATGCCATACTGGCTTTGCAGCAACGGGATGTCCTCCGCATTGTTGAACAGCCCCAGCGGCGATTCGTTGACGGGCGAATTTTTCAATGCGTACAGCGGCACCTGCTCCATCAGCTGCTTGAGCCGCTCGGCAATCGAAGACTTGCCGCCACCCACAGGGCCCAGCAGGTAAAGAATCTGCTTCTTCTCTTCAAGGCCTTGCGCCGCATGGCGGAAATAAGACACCACCTGCTCGATGGGCTCTTCCAAGCCATAAAAGTCACGAAACGCCGGGTAGAGCTTGATGACTTTGTTGCCAAAAATACGAGACAGGCGCTGGTCCTGATGGGTGTCGAAGATTTCAGGCTCGCCGATCGCGGCCAGGATGCGTTCGGCGGCCGTAGCGTAAACGAGAGGGTTTTTCTTGCAAAGATCGAGATATTCCTCGAGAGACAGTTCTTCTTCGCGCGTCTGTTCATAACGCGTTAAAAAGTTACGGACAACCTCCATAAAACTTCTCCTTGACAAGCTGCGTTTGCTAACTGTTTGCTATCCAATTCACCTTCACTTTGAGATGGCGGTCAACCAGCTTCACCGCCTTGCCCGATATCAATGTACACCCAAGCTGATCCAGTTGAAAGATGGATATGCCGCCCTAAGGGTTTAGCTTTCAAGGTTTGCACAGATTTTGCTCGTCATAAATAATGACGGATTCACCGTACAGTTTCTTCACGCGACCCGCTCTGCGGTCTCGTGCGCTAACGCCATCACCTGGTGCGGCGCCATCTCTTTGAGGCGGTGGTCGCTCCAGACTTGCCGCCAGCGGCGCGAGCCCGGCAATCCATGGCGCAGGCCGAGCATGTGGCGCGCAATGGCGCTGAAAGCCGTGCCATGCGCCTGCGCCTCGTGCACCATGTAGTCGCACATTCTTTCCTCTACCTGCTCGCGTGTCAGGGCCGTGCTGCCGGCATGAAAAAACGCCTCGTCCCAAGAGGCCAGCCACCAAGGGTTGTGGTAAGCCTCGCGGCCGACCATGACACCATCGAGCAGTGCCAGCTGCGCCGACACCTCCTGCTGTGTGGTGATGGCGCCATTGATGCAAATCGTCAAGTGGCCGAATTCACGCTTGAGGCGATGGACCAGCTCATAGCGCAGCGGCGGAATCTCGCGGTTTTCCTTGGGGCTCAAGCCCTTGAGCCAGGCGTTGCGCGCATGCACGATGAATGTGCGGCAGCCTGCCTCGCTCACCGTGCCGATGAAGTCGCGCACGAACCCGTAAGACTCCTCCTTGTCGATGCCGATGCGGTGCTTGACCGTGACAGGCACATTCACCACGTCGACCATGGCCTTCACGCAGTCGGCCACCAGGCGCGGCTCGGCCATCAGGCAGGCGCCGAAAGCGCCGCGCTGCACCCGTTCGCTGGGGCAGCCGCAATTGATGTTGATTTCGTCGTAGCCCCACTGCTCACCCAGCCGGGCGCAATGGGCCAGATCGGCCGGGTCGCTGCCGCCCAGCTGCAGCGCAAGCGGGTGTTCCTCGGCATTGAAACGCAGATGCCGCCCGACATCGCCATGGATCAGCGCGCCCGTGGTCACCATTTCGGTGTAGAGCAGCGCATGGCGCGACAGCAGCCGATGGAAATACCGGCAGTGCCGGTCGGTCCAGTCCATCATCGGGGCCACGCTCAGGCGCCAGGGGTTATCAACAAAAATCGGCACGTTGTAAGGCACAGGAATTGACATGGGGACATTTTCCCTGAAAGCTCGCCTTGCCAGAACCATGGCTTTCAGGGCCGCAACAAATGTCCGGCCGGCGCACGCTGGCGGGCGGAATGTCTCGTCCCGGACGCTAACATGCAGCTGTGCAATACCCGGCGCGTCCAAGGCTTGCCCCAATGGCCCAGGCGCCCTCAACAAGGATGACCGTCATGTTTCCTTCCGCTTCAGCAAGCCGCCTCTCCCTTTCCTTCTCCTGGGCGCGCTCAGGTAGCTTGACGGCGCGCCGGCCCGTGGGCTTGCTCAGCGTGCTCGCCGCCTCCATCTTGCTGGGCGGCTGTGCGTCGGTGCCGCTGCCACCCTGGGTTCCGGCATTGCCCAGGCCTGCCACCGCTGCCACGCCCAGCGCACCCCCTGCCCCGACCGAGCCGGCCATTGGCGTGGAGGTATCCCCGGTGGTGGTGCCTGCAATCGTTCCCAACAGATCCGCCCAGGCGCCGGCGCCCTACAGCGATGCCGTGGCCGCGCGCTTTCCAGCCCCGACCCTTGTTTACAGCACCCCAGGCCTGCAGCCCAATCGCACCACGTTCACCACCGCCGAAGAACTGCACGCCTGGCTGAGCGACCAGGCAGCCGCTCTGGCGCGCTCGGCCGGCATCAAGGCCAAGGTGCTGGACATCGGCACGTCCCAACAAGGCCAGCCCCTCCAAGCCTTGGTGCTCACGCGCGGCACCGGCACCGATCCGGCGGCGCTTCAGGCCACGGGCCGGCCCACGGTCCTGCTGATCGGCCAGCAGCACGGCGACGAACCCGCCAGCGGCGAAGCGCTGCTGGTCATCGCACGCGAACTTGCCCAAGGCCTGCTGCAGCCCACACTCGAGCGGCTGAACGTGGTCGTCGTGCCGCGCGCCAATCCCGACGGCGCCAGCCAAGGCACACATGCCACGGCCAATGGCGTGGACATGGACCACGACCACCTGCTGCTCAGCACCCCCGAAGCCCAGGCCCTGGCCCGGCTGGTGCGCGACTACAAGCCCATGGTCGTGCTGGACGCGCACGAGTACAACCCGGTCACCCCCTACCAGGAAAAATTCGGCGCTCCGCAAAAGTTCGATGCGCTCTTTCAGTACGCGATGACCCCCAACCTGCCCGAATTCCTGGTCAAGGCCGATGAAGAGTGGTACCGCCGCCCGTTGCTGGCCGCCCTGAAGGGCCAGGGCCTGAGCGCCGAGTGGCACTACACAACCTCAGGGGACGTTGCCGACAAGAAAATCGCCATGGGCAGCCCGCTGCCCGACAGCAGCCGCAATGCCAACGGCCTGAAGAACAGCATCAGCCTGCTGGTCGAAACCCGCGGCGCCGGCCTGGACCGGCTGCATCTCCAGCGCCGGGTGCACACCCAGGTCACCGCCATCACGAGCGTGCTCAGCAGCACCGGCCAGCGCGCCAACGAACTGGGCCAGCTCATTCCCTACCTGGACAAGGAAGTGAGCAGCCTGGCCTGCAAGGGACAGGCGGTCGTCGAAGCCGCCAACACGCCGGCCCAATACGACCTGGCAATGCTCGACCCCGTGACCGGCGCCGACAAGCTGGTCACGGTGGACTGGGACTCCGCGCTGGCCCTGCGCACCGTGAAAGCGCGGGCGCGCCCTTGCGGCTACTGGCTCTCGGCCGCCGCCAAGACAGCCGTCGCCCGGCTCCGAAGCCAGGGGGTGCAAGTGTTGCAGGTGATGGAACAAAGCTCGCTGCTCGGCGATCTGTACCGCGAAACCGCTAGAAACAGCAGCGCACAGCCCGCCTCTGGCAGCGTCGCCAGCGACAGGCGCCCTGCGGTCCGGGTGGACGTTGCGCTGACGCGCGGCGTCATCGACGCGGCTGCGGGAAGCTACTACGTGCCCTTGAAGCAGCCCTTGGGCAACCTGGTCACGGCCGCGCTGGAACCCGACGCGCCAGCCGGCTATTTTGCCCACGGCCTGCTCGGCAGCCTGGAAAGTGTCGCACGCGTCATGGCCGAACCTTCGGTAAGCATCGAAGAGCTGCCCTGAAGCCGACTTGGCAAGCCAGTCGTTTGTGCACGCGCCCTGAAAAGCCAGGGCGCGTGCCCAAAAGCGCGTCCACATAATCAGCAACTTTCTTTCGGAAACGTGCGAGCGCGCCTACAGACAGCCCCTAGCCCGCATGCCCTAATGTTTGCTCAACCGAACAGGAGACATCCAGTGCAAGCATTTCAGATGACACCGCAAATGACCTCGATGCAGGGCGTTTTCTATCCGACGGGTTATATTTTTTTGATGCTGCCGGATGCACAGACGGCCGAGCAGGCCGGCCAGGCCCTGGAAAAGGCCGGCTTTCAGTCCGAGGAAATCATGCTGCTCAAGCCGGAGGAGGTTTTGAGGGAAATTGGCAAGATCGACGGGGACTCGGCCGTCATGCTGCCCTCGGTGGGGACCGAGGGGGCGACGGTGGGCAAGTACGTGGACTTTGCGCGCCAAGGCCACCATGCGCTGATGTTCAAAGCATCGTCCGACGACGACACCGAACGGGCCATGGGGGCGGTGCGGCCGTTGCCGTTTTCCTATGCGCAGAAGTACCACATGCTGGCCATCGAAGACCTGGAATGATCCACGGTCGGCAGACTGCTATCAAATAAATAGCAAGCTGCCCATGTCCAACATGGGCTACAACCGTTTCAGCCTTAAAAATCGCCTGAACTGTGCGCCAGGCTCTCAAATTTTGTGATGCGGTTGATGAAGGCGAGCTTGACCGTGCCCGTCGGCCCATTGCGCTGCTTGCTGATGATGACCTCGGCCACCCCGGGCTCCTTGCAGGCTTCCTTGGTGTAGTACTCGTCGCGGTAGATGAACATGATGATGTCGGCGTCCTGCTCGATGGCACCGGATTCGCGCAGATCGCTCATCATCGGCCGCTTGTCGGTGCGTGACTCGACGCCCCGGCTGAGCTGCGACAGCGCAATCACCGGGCACTGCAGCTCTTTGGCCAGCATTTTCAGGCCACGGGAAATTTCACCCACGGCTGTGGCACGGTTTTCATCGGCCATGCCGGTCGAAACGCTCATCAGCTGCAGGTAGTCCACCACGATGAGGCCCAGCTTGCCGCATTGACGTGCCAGGCGCCGGGCGTTGGCGCGCAGTTCGCTGACGGTCAGGCCGGCGGTCTCGTCGATGTGCAGCGAAATGGTGCGCAGCTTTTCAATCGCCTCGGTCAGCCGCGGCCACTCCTCGTCGGTCAGTGCGCCGGTGCGAAGATGGGTCTGGTCGATGCGGCCGATGGAGCCCACGATACGCACCGCCAGCTGGGCCGCGCCCATTTCCATCGAGAACACCGCGACCGGCAAGCCTTCGTGCAAGGCGACATGCTCGGCAATGTTGATGGCCAAGGCGGTCTTTCCCATCGACGGCCGCGCCGCCAAGATCACCAGATCGCCGGCCTGCAGGCCGGAGGTCATGTGGTCCAGGTCGTGAAACCCGGTCGGCACACCCGTCACATCGTTGGGGTTCTCCGACATTTCGGTGACCCGGTCCAGCAGGTCGACAACCAGCGTGTCCATGCTTTGAAAGCCCTGCTGGGAGCGCCCGCCCTGCTCGCCAATGTTCAGAATCTTTTGTTCCGCCTCGTCCAGGATGGCGGTCACGGCCTTGCCCTTGGGGTTGAAGGCATTGGTGGCGATCTCGTCGGAGGCGGCCACCAGCTTGCGCAAGATGGAGCGCTCCCGAACGATTTCAGCATACCGGCGAATATTACTGGCGCTGGGAACGTACTGGGCCAGAGCGTTCAAGTAGCTCAGCCCGCCCACCTCTTCGACCTTCCCCAGGTTTTGCAGCCGCTCGAAGACCGTGATGATGTCGGCCGGCTTGGAAGCGTTGATCAGCCAGCCAATGGCCGCGTAGATGAGCTGGTGTTCGTGCCGGTAAAAGTCCTGGTCCACGAGCACATCCCCCACGCGGTCCCATGCGCTGTTGTCCAGCAGGAGCCCACCCAGGACACTGGATTCGCCCTCGATGGAGTGCGGCGGTATCCGAAGCTGGGCGATTTGCCGGTCGGCAGCATGGGCTGAGTCGGCAAAATTTGAAATTACGGCAGACATGAGGCTCCTTGAAGGGTAAATGGTACGCCGTAAGCTTCAAAGGCCCGGGGAACTGTTGTGGACAAGCTGGGGAAATCAGGCGGAAATCAGTTCAAAAGATGTGCATAACCGGTGCACAACATTGGCTTGGAGCGAGTGAAACATCGGTTTGCCAAGAAAAAAGCCGCTCCAAAGAGCGGCTTTTCAAAACCGAAAAGACTCAGCGCAATTAAGCGGTTTCGCCATAAACGGTGACCGTGATGTCCACCAGCACGTCGGTGTGCAGGGACACGCTGACGGCATGGTCGCCAACAGTCTTGATCGGGCCGTTGGGCAGGCGAATTTGCGACTTGGACACCGCAAAACCTTGCTTGGACACTTCTTGGGCAATGTCGGCATTGGTCACGGAACCAAACAGGCGGCCGTCCACACCGGCTTTTTGCGTCAGTTTGACGGTCGTGCCGCCGAGCTTTTCGCCCTGGGCTTGCATGTCAGCCAGCTTGGCAGCGGCGGCTTTTTCCAGTTCGGCGCGCTTGGCTTCGAATTCCTTGATGGCCAGCGAGGTGGCGCGGCGGGCGCGGCCCGAAGGAATCAGGAAATTGCGTGCGTAGCCGTCCTTGACCTTGACGACTTCGCCCAGGTTGCCCAGGTTCACGACTTTGTCGAGCAGAATGATTTGCATGGTCGTATCTCCTTACAGGGTCTTGTGCTGGTCGCTGTAAGGCAGCATCGCGAGGAAGCGAGCGCGCTTGACAGCGGTGTTGATCTGGCGCTGGAAGATCGCGCGCGTGCCCGTCAGGCGTGCGGGGATGATCTTGCCATTTTCGGAGACGAAATCGCGCAGGGTGTCGATGTCCTTGTAGTCGATTTCTTCAACGCCAGCGGCTGTGAAGCGGCAAAAACGCTTGCGCTTGAACAGCAGGGATTGGGTGTTGCGCTTGGGGCGCTTGTCTTTATTGAAACGTTTTGGTCCGGCCATGATGGACTCCTTAAATGGGGTTCAGTACTTGCTCTGCCTGGGCGACCGGGCAGAGAGCTTGAATATGGAAAACAACGCCTTTGCTGGTGCGTGCATTGCCGAGAAAACCCGTGAACCTGAACTTGCTGCCCAAGGAAAGCACGGCAGCTTGTTCTGCCAATGCGCCAAAGGCAACCGCCCTAATGGTGAGCTTGACCTGCCTGGCAAGCCCTGCTTCAATCGCCTCGGATTCGTGTTCGAGAACGAGGTTGATGGCAGGAATGCCTGCGGGCGTGTAGCGCAGAGAGCTTAGCTCGACGATACAGCTGCTCAGTTCGAGGTGGTTCACTCCGGTTCTACAGACTTGACGGCAAAGCGCTCAACAGCAAGGGAGGCAATTAACCTGCAAATTCCTGCTGCTGGGTTTTGCGGGCTTCTTCACGCTCGACATTGCGCATCATGAGGGACGGGCCGGTTTCAGCCTTCTTCTTGACCACGGTCAGGTGACGGAGCACGGCATCGTTGAACTTGAATGCATGTTCAATTTCTTCCATCACGGCCTGGCTGGCTTCGATGTTGATGCAGATGTAGTGGGCTTTTGCGAGCTTCTGGATCAGGTACACCAGCTGGCGACGACCCCAATCTTCCACACGATGCACGGTGCCGCCGCCAGCGGTAATCATGCCCTTGTAGCGCTCCAGCATGGCTGGGACTTGCTCGCTTTGATCCGGATGGATCAGCAAGACGATCTCGTAGTGACGCATAAAATCTCCTTTTGGATGGGAATAAAGCTGCCCCAGCGTCGTTAAGGGTGCAGCAAGGCGAAGCCCATGATTATAGCCCGTCGCGGGGCTTTTGCGAAAGCGCGCTGTCAGGGCGCAATGTGGAAACCCTGCCTGGCTGATCGTCCGCCCTGATGTCGGGGTAGCGGATGGCCTTCACCAAGGCGTCTATGCTGCGGCCAGGTGGGCGCGTTAACAAGCTGACAACCGCAATGACCGCAAAGCCCACCGGAACCCCGAAAAACCCTGCCGAAATCGGATCAATGCCCCACCAGAGCTTCACAGGCGTCGTGATGCCAAAAATGGCGCGCAACCAAGGTTGGGTGGTCACCATGTAATAAGTTGTCACGCCCAGGCCGGCCATCATGCCAAGCACGGCCGCTTTGCCCGTGGCGCGCTTCCAAAAAACACCCATGCTCAGCGCCGGAAAGAAGGAAGCCGCCGCCAGTGAAAAAGCGGCCGACACCAGAAACAAGATGTCCGCAGGCTTTTGTACCGCGACATAGGCAGCCAACAGGGCAACAATGAGCAACAGTATTTTGGACAGCGTCACACGGCTCACCGTGGAGGCATTGGGGTCAATCATTTTGTAATACAGGTCATGCCCCAATGCGTTGGCAATTGCCAAGAGCAATCCGTCCGCTGTGGAAAGTGCCGCCGCCAACCCGCCAGCGGCCACGAGCGCTGAAATCACATACGGCAGCCCCGCCAGCTCAGGCGTGAGCAGCACCACGATGTCGCCGCCGACCGTCATCTCGTTGAGTTGCAGGACATTGTCTTTGTTGATGTCCACCACAGACAGCAGCGCTGGATCGACCTTGTTCCACGCATGAACCCATGGGGGCAGTTGATCAAAGGGCATGCCGATCAGCGTGGTGAATATTTCATACTTCACCAGCACGGCAAGCGCTGGCGCCGTGCAGTACAAGAGAAAAATGAAAAACAGCGACCAGGTGACGGAGCGCCGTGCTTCGCGGACACTTGGCACGGTGTAGTAACGCATCAGGATGTGTGGAAGTGCTGAAGTTCCCACCATCAGGCAGAAAACTAGGGTCAAAAAATTGCGCCGGGATGTGTCGTAGCGCTCTCTTTCCTCAGGCGTTTCGTTAGGATTGCTCGAAAACTGACTGGCATGGGCGGGCATCCCATTGAGCGGCTGGCTTTTGATGTCATTCACAGACCTGGCCAGTTGCCAATTGCGCAGTGCAGCTTCCGAATCCTTGGGCAGCGCGGCAAGCGCTTTGCCAGCCGCAGAGATTTCGGCAACCGACGCATTGCTGGCTTTGAGCGCTTCAAGCTTTTTCATGGCAGCTGCTCTGTCGGCAACCATGGCATCCTCCGGATGTGCCATTTTCTCTGCCAAGACCTCGGCACGCTGCGCGAAGATGGAACGAACCTCGAGTTCACCCGGGTCATTGGCAAGCTCTTTTTCTCTGGCGGTCACTTTTTCCAGCTGGTAGCCATAAATCGCTTGCGGCACCGGAACACCGGTCTGCTTGACAGACAGCCAGACCACTGGAATCAAGTATGCCAAGAGCAAGATGATGTACTGAGCCACCTGCGTCCAGGTCACGGCCCGCATCCCGCCCAGAAATGAGCAGACCAAAATGCCACCCAAGCCAAGAAAGATGCCCAATTCGAAGGCAATGCCGGTGAGATACGTGGTGATGAGCCCCACGCCGTAGATCTGCGCGACCAAGTAGGTAAATGAACACAGGATCGTGGCGATCAGGCCGATCAGCCGCGGCACATGTCCGCCATAGCGCGCCCCAAGAAAATCGGGAATCGTGAATTGGCCGAACTTGCGCAGGTAGGGCGCCAGGACCAGCGCCACCAAGCAGTAGCCGCCCGTCCAGCCCATGATGAAGGCCAGGCCGCTGTAGCCCGTCAGGTACAACGTGCCCGCCAAGCCCAGGAAAGAGGCTGCCGACATCCAGTCGGCGCCGATGGCCATGCCGTTGTACATCGCCGGAACGCGCCGGCCCGCCACGTAATATTCGGCGGCATTGGTCGTGCGATTCATGATGCCGATACCGGCATACAGCGCAATCGTGGAAAGCAAAAACGTCAGGCCGATCCAGGCGCGCGGCATGCCCCAACGCTCAAGGCAGATCAGCGTGGCCACAAAAAGCAACACACCCAGGGTGTACAGGCCGCAGATGCGGTGCAGCCGGGCCTTGAAGTGCTTGGTGGCGGATTCCGCAGCCCCGTGCAAACTGGAAAGACCCGCCATCACGCATCGTCCTCGTCGGCCACGCCATGCTTGGCATCCATCCGGTTCATGTACCACGCATAAAAACCGATAATCAGGCCATACACCAGCAATGCGCCTTGCGCGCCCATCCAGAAGCTGAAGGGCCAGCCAAAAAACTTGAAATCGAGAACGCGCGCAAAGTAGGAAACGCCAAAGGTAACAACAAACCAGACCCCCAGCAGCCAGGCCGTGACCGTGAGTGTCTTGCGCCAGTAGAGACGGCGTTTTTCATGGGCTTGCATGGCGTAGATTGATCAGGCGGTGGCCAAGTTGCGCTTGCCGGCCCGGACAGACGCTTCGGACCCAAAATCACCTTGGCAAGGCCTGCCGGAGTTCCAACCGGCAGTCAAAGACTTGCGCGAGCAAGAAAACCACCCAACGACTGAAAGGCGCTCTCCTTGCTGGCGCGAACGATTCAGGTCACCAACGCAGGTTGGCGTTGGTGACCTGCCCAATGGCTCAGTTGGCCAGTCGCTTCCAGGTATCGATCACGGTGTCGGGGTTGAGCGAGATCGAACCAATGCCCTGCTCCTTGAGCCACTGGGCGAAATCTGCATGGTCGCTGGGGCCTTGGCCGCAGATGCCGACGTATTTGCCTTGGCGCTTGCAGGCCGCAATCGCCAAACTCAGCAGCGCCTTGACAGCCGGGTCGCGCTCGTCAAAGTCCTTGGCCAGGATTTCCAGGCCGGAATCGCGATCCAGGCCCAACGTGAGCTGGGTCAAGTCGTTCGAACCGATGGAAAAACCGTCGAAGTACTCCAGGAACTGATCGGCCAGCACCGCATTGCTCGGCACCTCGCACATCATGATGAGGCGCAGGCCGTGCTCGCCGCGTTTGAGGCCTTGCTCGGCGAGCAGCTCCGTCACAGCCTTGGCCTGGGCCAGCGTGCGCACGAACGGCACCATGACTTCCACATTGGTCAGCCCCATGTCGTTGCGCACGCGCTTGAGCGCCTCGCACTCCATGGCGAAGGCTTCGCGAAAATCGTCGCTGATGTAGCGCGCCGCACCGCGAAAGCCCAGCATTGGATTTTCTTCTTCGGGCTCGTAGCGCGAACCGCCGATGAGCTTGCGGTATTCGTTGGACTTGAAGTCCGACAGGCGCACGATCACCGTCTTGGGCCAGAAAGCCGCGCCAATCGTGGCGATGCCTTCGGCCACCTTGTCGACATAAAAGGCGCGGGGCGAGGCGTGCCCGCGTGCCACGCTTTCAACGGCCTTTTTCAAATCTGCATCGACATTCGGGTAGTCCAGAATGGCCTTAGGGTGCACGCCGATGTTGTTGTTGATGATGAACTCCAGGCGCGCCAGGCCCACGCCCTGGTTGGGCACCTGGCAGAAATCAAACGCCAACTGCGGGTTGCCCACGTTCATCATGATCTTGATGTCGATCTCGGGCATCTGACCGCGCTGCACTTCGGTGATTTCGGTTTCCAGCAGGCCGTCGTAGATGTTGCCAGTGTCGCCTTCGGCGCAACTCACGGTGACCAGCATGCCATTGACCAGGCGATCGGTTGCGTCGCCACAGCCCACCACGGCCGGGATGCCCAGTTCGCGCGCAATGATCGCGGCATGGCAGGTCCGGCCGCCGCGGTTGGTCACGATGGCGCTGGCGCGTTTCATGACCGGCTCCCAGTTCGGGTCGGTCATGTCGGTCACGAGCACGTCGCCGGGCTGCACTTGGTCCATCTGGCTGATGTCATGCACCAGGCGGACGGGGCCGGTGCCGATCTTCTGGCCGATCGCCCGGCCTTCGGCCAGCACGGTGCCCGTGCCCTTGAGCTTGTAGCGCTGCTCGGCCTTGCCCTTGGCCTGGCTTTTCACGGTTTCAGGCCGTGCCTGCAGGATGTAGAGCTCGCCGTCGGTGCCATCCTTGCCCCACTCGATGTCCATGGGCCGGCCGTAGTGGCTCTCGATGATGAGGGCATAGCGCGCCAGCTGCTCGACGTCGGCATCGGTCAAGGAGTAGCGGTTGCGCAGCTCGATCGGCACGTTGGTGGTCTTGACGAGCTTGCCGCCGGCTTTCTTTTCCTCAGCCGTGGCAAATTCCATCTGCAGCAGCTTGGAGCCCAGGTTGCGGCGGATCACGGCACGCTTGCCTGCCTTGAGCATGGGCTTGTGCACGTAGAACTCGTCCGGGTTGACTGCGCCCTGCACCACCGTCTCGCCCAGGCCGTAGCTGGAGGTGATGAACACCACGTCTTCAAAGCCGCTCTCGGTGTCGATGGTGAACATCACGCCGGCCGCGCCCAGGTCGCTGCGCACCATGCGCTGCACGCCGGCCGACAAGGCCACGTCGGCATGGGCAAAGCCCTGGTGCACGCGGTAGCTGATGGCGCGGTCGTTGTAGAGCGAAGCGAACACTTCCTTCATCTTGTGCAGCACGTCCTCAATGCCCACCACGTTCAGGAAGGTTTCCTGCTGGCCGGCAAAGGAGGCGTCCGGCAGGTCTTCGGCGGTCGCCGACGAGCGCACGGCAAAGCTGGCCTGGGCATTGCCCGCGCTCAGAACGGCAAAGCTCTCGCGCACCGCCTGCTCGAACGCCGGCGGAAAAGGCTGGGCCTCGACCAAGGCACGAATCTGCGCGCCGGCCACGGCCAGGGCGCGCACGTCCTCGGTGTCGAGTGCGTCCAGCACGGCATTGATCTTGTTGTCCAGGCCGGCGTAGGCCAGGAACTGGCGAAACGCATGGGCCGTGGTGGCGAAGCCGGTGGGCACGCGCACGCCTTCGGGGCCGGTGGGCAGCTGGGAGATCATCTCGCCCAGGCTGGCGTTCTTGCCGCCGACGACGTCGACGTCGGTCATTCTCAGGTTTTCGAATGGGACGATCAGGGCGGTCGATTCAAACAGGTTGGACATAAAAAATACTCCGGAGGTTTAAAAATCGGCACGGTCGTCGCTGCGCAGCTTGCAACCTTGTTATTCTTTGAAGGGGCTGATGTGGCGCACACGAACACAAACTTGATAATTGGCGCCAATTGTAGAGGCCCGCAGCCCGGCGCATCCAATTTTGGTTTTCCATTCGACTGAACCGACCACCATGTCCAATCGCACCGTGTTTTTCATCTCCGACGGCACCGGCATCACCGCCGAAACGTTTGGCAACGCCATCTTGGCGCAGTTCGAGATCAGCCCGCGCCATGTGCGCCTGCCCTTCATCGACACCGTGGACAAGGCGCACCAGGCGGTGCGCCACATCAACCACACCGGCGAGCTCGAAGGCAAGCGGCCCATCGTCTTCACCACGCTGGTCAACATGGACATCCTGGCGGTCATCAAGGCGCAGTGCAACGGCATGCTGCTGGACATGTTCGGCATCTTCGTGGCGCCGCTGGAGAGCGAACTCGGGCTCAAGTCCAACCACCGGGTAGGCCGTTTTTCGGATGCCTCCAAAAGCAAGGCCTACGACGACCGGATCGAGGCAATCAATTTTTCGCTGGCCCACGACGACGGCCAGAGCCACCGCGACCTGGCCGGCTCGGACGTGATCCTGGTGGGCGTGAGCCGCAGCGGCAAGACGCCGACCACGCTCTACCTGGCGATGCAGTACGGGCTGAAGGCCTCCAACTACCCCTTGATTCCCGAGGACTTCGAGCGCCGGCAGCTGCCACCAGCCTTGGTGCCGCACCGCAAGAAGATCTTCGGCCTGACCATCGACCCGGAGCGGCTGAGCCAGATCCGCAATGAGCGCCGCCCCAACTCCAGCTACTCCAACCTGGCCAATTGCCGTCACGAAGTCCACGAGGCCGAAGCCATGATGCGGCGCGAAGGCATCCGCTGGTTGTCCACCACCACCAAGTCCATCGAAGAAATCGCCACCACGATCCTGCAGGAAATCCGGCCTGAGCGGCTGGAATACTGAAAACCCAGGCCGCAATTTTTGAACGACACAGCATTGCTATTTTTTTTGATAGCTAGCCACGCAGGTCCTACCTGCACAAACACGTATTTTTATCAAATTTTCATGTTGCCTGAATGTTTTAGCAGCTTCCGTGAGAGCAAGCAAAAGCATGCCAAAGAATAGCCAAACCCAATTCAATTGATAGCATATATCTATTTAATTAATTTATTTAACAGTCATATACTATCAACTCGCTCCGATTTTCAACCCATCCCTAGAGGAAACCACCATGTCCGTGATCAATACCGAAATCAAGCCTTTCAAAGCCAGCGCCTACAAGGCCGGCAAGTTCATCGAAGTGTCTGACAGCGACGTCAAGGGCAAATGGGCGGTTTTCTTTTTCTACCCTGCCGACTTCACTTTTGTCTGCCCGACCGAGCTGGGCGACGTGGCCGACCACTATGCTAAATTCCAGAAGATGGGCGTGGAAATCTACTCCGTGTCCACCGACACCCATTTCACGCACAAGGCCTGGCACGACAGCTCCGAGACCATCGGCAAGATCGAGTACACGATGATTGGCGATCCTTCTGGCACCATCACCCGCAACTTCGACAACATGCGTGAAGGCCAGGGCCTGGCCGACCGCGGTACCTTCATCATCGACCCTCAGGGCGTCATCCAGGCCGTCGAAGTGACCGCCGAAGGCATCGGCCGCAATGCCGAAGACCTGCTGCGCAAGGTCAAGGCCGCGCAATACGTTGCTTCGCATCCTGGCGAAGTCTGCCCCGCCAAGTGGAACGAAGGCAGCGAGACGCTCAAACCATCGTTCGACCTGGTCGGCAAGATCTAAGCAGCGCCGCGCCCGCCACAGCCCGGGCGCGCATGCACCCGGGCTTTTTTATTCCCAACGCTTTTTGAAAGTGACACCGCCATGCTCGACGCCAGCACCAAAACCCAATTGAAAAGCTACCTCGAACGCGCTACGCAGCCGATCGAGATCGTGGCATCGCTCGACGACAGCAAGGCGTCGGGCGACCTGCGGTCACTGCTCAAGGACATCGCCGAGTGCTCCGCGCTGGTCAAGGTCAGCGAAAGCCAGGGCGACAACCACCGCAAGCCCTCGTTCAGCATCAACCGCCCCGGTGAGAACCACGGCCCGCGCTTTGCCGGCCTGCCCATGGGGCATGAGTTCACCTCGCTGATCCTGGCACTGCTGCAAGTCGGCGGCTACCCGCCCAAGGTCGAGCAGGCTGTGCTGGAGCAGATCCGCGCGCTCGACGGCGACTTTTCCTTCGAGATCTACGTTTCGCTGACCTGCCACAGCTGCCCTGACGTGGTGCAGGCGCTGAACCTGCTGGCAGTCCAGAACCCGCGCATCCGCGCCACCATGATCGACGGCGCCTTGTTTCAGGACGAGGTCAAGGAGCGCCAGATCATGGCTGTGCCGACAGTCTTCCTCAACGGCACCGAATTCAGCCAGGGCCGCATGACGCTGGAAGAAATCCTGGCAAAGATCGACACCAGCGGCGTGGAGCGCGAAGCACGGAAAATCGACGCCAAGGCGCCTTTCGATGTGCTGATCGTCGGCGGCGGCCCAGCCGGCGCGGCAGCGGCGGTGTATGCCGCGCGCAAGGGCATCCGCACCGGCATCGTGGCCGAGCGTTTCGGCGGCCAAGTGCTGGACACGCTGGGCATCGAGAATTTCGTGTCGGTGCAGAAAACCGAAGGGCCGCAGTTTGCCGTGGCGCTGGAGCAGCATGTGCGCGACTACGACGTGGACATCATGAACCTGCAGCGCGCCAAGGCCTTGGTGCCTGCAGACGAGGTGGGCGGGCTGGTTGAAATCGCGCTGGAAAGCGGCGCAGCGCTCAAGGCCCGCTCGGTCATCATCTCCACGGGTGCCCGCTGGCGCAACATCAACGTGCCTGGCGAGCAGGAGTACAAGAACAAGGGCGTGGCCTACTGCCCGCACTGCGACGGGCCGCTCTTCAAGGGCAAGCGAGTTGCCGTCATCGGCGGCGGCAACTCGGGCGTCGAAGCCGCCATCGACCTGGCGGGCATCGTTGGCCATGTCACACTGATCGAGTTCGACACCGCGCTGCGGGCCGACGCCGTGCTGCAGCGCAAGCTGCACAGCCTGGCGAACGTGACAGTGCTCACCCATGCGCAGACCACCGAGATCACTGGCGATGGGCAGAAGGTCAACGGCCTGAGTTACAAAAACCGTTCAACGGGCGCGGCACATAAGGTCGAGCTTGAAGGCGTGTTCATCCAGATCGGCCTGGTGCCCAACACCGACTGGCTCAAGGGAAGCGTTGAGCTGTCCCGGCACGGCGAAATCGTGGTCGATGCCAAGGGCCAGACGTCGGTGCCGGGCGTGTTTG
>Ga0308157_10003159_pt1 | contig 24710 bp, 18 predicted proteins | sample PhyBR1_FD_201035 | JGI IMG/M metagenome (GOLD analysis project Ga0308157, IMG submission 201035) | Phyllosphere microbial communities from UC Gill Tract Community Farm, Albany, California, United States - DLSLB.R1 | ecosystem: Host-associated > Plants > Phyllosphere > Unclassified | place: USA...
ACGAAGAAGATTTTGTTCCGCAGACTGTGCCTTTAAGAGATGGCGAAAAAGATGGTGGACATCTTTAATATATATAAAACTCCCGCAATTTGTGGGAGTTTTTTTATGGATGTTATTTTATTAAATAGGCTTATATTTATAGTTGATTTTTTTTAGATTTAAATGAAGACACTCTCATGAAATTAAAAGTTGGTTTTATATATATGTTTGTATTTATCTTTTCTGGTGTGGTTTATGCTCAAGTAAAAAATAATAACTTGTTGTTTATACGAGTAGAAAAGATCAATGACCTTACTATTGATAAATATCAAACAAAATTTTTCGTTATTGAAGTTGATTCGATAAATGTCCCATTGAAAGATAGTGGAATGATGCCTATACTAATAGATGATTTTGCTGATGTTCAGCTTGAAGATTGTAAACGAGGCAAATCTTTTAATATTAATGATGCATATACGACAGATACATTTAATGCGGTTAACAATTACGGAGATAGAAATCTGGAAAAAATAATAAATAATTTGAAAAAAATGAATTATTTATCATCAATTAAGATTAAAGATTTGGCTTATTCTAAAAACATAAAAATATATTATACTCTGATAAGTGGAGATTATTGCATCGGTAATTTAACTACTAAAATGGATAAAGACCATTATGATGATAAAAAGATAGTTATATTAAGTAGTTCTTTAAGTATAAATAATAAATATAAAATTCCTAGATCAGGTCTTTTCGAAGTTTATAAAGTTATAAATTATAATTATTTTATGGTAGATTGATGAAGTTTTTCATGAAGAGTTTTACTGTTGAGATAGATCATTTATTTTAAAAAGCAATTGAAATTATCAGCATGAAATTCAAATTTTCACGAGCATCTTGCTCATGCTCATAAAAAATTAATATGAAACAAATTGCAATTATAGGCGCAGGAATTGGCGGACTAACCGCCGCTTTGGCTTTTAAACAAAAAGGTTTTAATGTTACGGTTTACGAAAGTGCTACTGAGATTAAACCAGTTGGTGCGGGAATCGGTATTGCGAACAATGCCATGCAGATTTTTAAAAAGTTGAGTATTCATGAAAAGATTGAAAATGCAGGTGTAAAAGTTTCATCTATGAATATTACCGATCATAAATTGCGATCTCTTTCTATTATTGATCTTAAAAATTTTGAAGTGAAATACGGAGTTTGTAATGTTTCTATTCACCGTGCGGTTTTGCAGAATATTTTGGCAGAAGAAATCGGATTTGAGAATATAAAATTATCAAAACGACTTTTAAAGATCGAACAAAATGAACGAGTAAAATTGTTTTTTGAAGACGATTCAATCGAAACTGCTGATGTTGTTATTGCTGCCGATGGCATTAAATCTGTGGTTCGCAATAAGTTGTTTGATCCATCGCAAATACGTGATACAAAACAGATATGCTGGCGTGGTGTTTCAAAAATGGCGTTACCCAAACAATATAGCAATAAAGCAGTTGAAGCTTGGGGTAAAGGAAAACGTTTTGGTTTCGTTCAAATAAATAGTCAAGACATTTATTGGTATGCAGTGGTAAACGAATCTTTAATCAATCATGAAGATAGCTTACAGGATCTTTTTAAGGACTTTAATAGCGATGTTTTAGAAATTATTGAAAAGACTATTGATGGTAGTGTCATCAAGAATCAAATCAAGGATTTAAAACCTATCCATAAATGGTATAATAAAAATGTATGTTTGCTGGGTGATGCAGCACATGCTACAACTCCAAATTTAGGTCAGGGAGCCTGTCAGGCAATTGAAGACGCCTATCTGCTTGCCGAACTTTATCAGGATGATAAACCAATCGAAATTGTTTTTGAGAAGTATCAAAAGCTTCGAATTAAAAAAGCACATGAGATTGTAAAATCAAGCTGGAGCATTGGTAAAATCGCTCATTTGGAAAACAGTTTCGCTATTTGTTTCAGAAATTTATTAATGCGGTGTATTCCAACATCTGCTAACAGCAAACAGTTACAAAGTATTTTTAACGTGGATTATTTACGGGAGAAGTAGTAAGAACAATATTACACATATCCGCAATTTTTTAGGATATTAAAACTGCAAATGATCTTTATTCAATAAAAAAAGAAGCCAAATTAATGGCTTCTTACTTAATTAATTAAATTACACTTATTATTGCTTGTTGTTTATTTTAAAATCCAAGACCAACAGCCATTGCTGTAATATTATTTTGAAAATTTGATACTAAAGTTGCCTGCCCGGTCATTAAATTTATACTGTAAACTCCTTTTGCTCCGTTAACTGTAAACAACCCGAAAGCATTGTTGCTTGTTCCTCCGATGTCAAATCCGTTATCTGCTTCAATATTTATTCCTAAAGCTCCAACAGAAACTAAAACGCCGTCATTTGGTGGGGTTTGGGTGTATAACATATTAGTTTCAGAATCAACTACATATAATAGTGTTGATGTTGCAGATGCTGTATTATTTGTATAAGCGGCTCCTGTAATACTCGGAGATCCCGGATTTAAGTTACCGTCTGTTGCTGCAACCGTTCCTAAATCTGGGTGTAACCTTAAATTTTGACCACTGTTACTAACTAATCTGATACGGTCAACAGTTGGATTAAAATCAAAACCAAAGGTAGTTCCAGATAAAGCAGGAGTCAGCGCAGCACCAATTGCGGTTGTTTGCCCATTAGATGTATTAATGGTAAGTAACCTGCTTTTGTTGGTTATGGCATACAGCATTCCTTTTGCAGGACGAAAATCTAAACCAACAATCATTTCATTGCTTTCAAGACCTAAAAGATCAGCTTGAGAAGAAGAACCATTCATTGGATTAAATCGAATAAGCTTGTTGTCTGATGTGGTTGCAAATGCAACAGGGTTTGTTTTAAATGCCAAACTTATAACAGGTTCGGCAAACATTCCAACCATACTGGCTTTTCCTGAAGTCAGGTTGATTGAATATAATGTTGATTTATCATTATTGCGGGTTACAGCCAAAGCCACAGAATTATCCGGATTAATATCAAAATCACCTACACCGTTAAAATCTATTGTTAAATTACCAACAAACTGTAAACCTCCATCGTTAGGCGGAGTTTGAATATAAAGTTTGTCTTCTTCAAAATCTATATCGTATAATTGTGTTGAAGCAGCTCCAGCTACACTGTTTGTATAGGCAACAGCGCCAATTCTTGGAGAATTCCCTCCGTTTATAGATCCGTCAGTAGCTGCTACCGTACCAAGCTCTGGGTGTAATCTTAAATTTTGTCCCGATTCGGTTACTAACCTGATTCTGTCAACAGTTGGATTAAAATCAATAGAAGCATTGGCACCCGAAACAGCGGGATTTAAAGGTTGATCACTTAAAGCTGTTGCCAAACCCGAAACTTCATGAATGAAGTATAACCTGCCGGTGCTGCCTAAACCGTATAATTGACCGGTTGCCGGACGATAATCGATACTCGTAATTGTTTCGCCAGACTGCACACCCGTAATTGAAACCGTACTTATAGGATTATTAAGATTTTTAGCATTGTAAAATGCCAGTTTGTTGTTGTTTGTTAGCGCAGTAAAATTAACATCAGGAGCGACTACCGGATTGTCAATTTGGTCGATCGGTAGAATGTCATCGTTACAGCCAACAAAAGCTAAACATAGAATAGATGTTTTTAAGATTCCTTGAATTGTTTTCTTTTTCATAATTTTCAATTTAGAATTTTAAATTATATACGAACCAATTACTGTTTTGGATTTAGAAATTATGATAAAATATAATATTTAATAAAATTTGTTGAGTTATGATAGAAAGATTTTGGTATTTGTAATATTCTATTTCTCACAAAATACGCACCTAAAACACATCATCAACAAGTTCTTTATTCACCATAGTACCTGCAATACCGCCGGTTGCCACAGCATAAGAAACCGACCGCATCATACTTGAATTATCACCACACGCAAAAACTCCTGCAATAGTTGTTTTCTGAAACGGATCTGTTTTAATATGACCTAGTTCGGTTAGTTCACAACCTAGCATTGCAGGTATTTCTGAATGTTGTTTAAAAGGAACAGCTGCATACAGTGCATTAAGTTCCATTATTTCACCGTCTTCAAAAACAATGTTTGTAATATGTCCGTTCTCATGAATCACTTCCTGAATCTTTTTTTCTGTTATGGATATATTGTGCACATGCAATTTGTTGCGTTGTACATCGGTAAATTCTGCTTTACCCGATGTTATTATACTCACATCATTGCTTAAGTTGTGTACCAACGATGCCAGATGAAAAGCTCTTTCACCATTCGCCATAATGGCTGTTTTCTGGTTTCGAAATTCATAGCCGTGACAATACGGACAATGGATAACGGAAATTCCCCAACATTGGTCAAACCCCTTTATATCGGGCATAATATCTGTGATTCCGGTAGCAAAGATCAGTTTCTTACCGTTGAATTCTAATCCTTCTAAAGTTTTAATGATAAAGCCATTGTCTGTTTTTCTTCCACTTGTAGCAAATCCGTTATGTAGTTTTACAGTAGGATAGCTAAGCACTTGTATACGGGCTTTTTCGGCTATTACTGCCGGTGTTTCCCCATCGTGGGTAATAAAGTTGTGAGACTGCGGTGTTTGTCGGTTACAAGGTAATCCGCTGTCTATGATAAGTACGTTGCATAGCGAACGTCCTAATGCCATTGCTGCCGACAGGCCGGCATAGCTTCCGCCAACGATAATTACATCAAAATTAGTTGTTGTGTTCATGTTTCTTTTTTAGTAGGTGAATCTCATGCAAATGTAAAATATTTTTTATTAATGCGATATTGTTGCGTTAGTGAATTTAATTGTTTTGCCGTAAATTTGTAATAGAAATAAATAAAACATGAAACGTAGGAATACGCCTTCTAAAGAAGCAGTGCTTAATCTGCTCACAGATGCAGGCAAGGCAATGAGTCACGATGCTATTGAAAAACAGATAGCAGTAGATATAGACCGAGCTACTATTTACAGGGTGCTGAACAGTTTTTGTGCAGACGGATTGGTGCATAAGATTGTTGCCGAAGACGGCAAACAGTATTTTGCCATTTGCAATAAATGTGAAGATAAAAAGGAAACGGATCATCATTTTCATTTTCGTTGTACGGTTTGCCAAACAATTGAATGCCTGCCGGAAACGGTTCATTTTTCAACTCCGAATGGTTACAGCGTACGCAACGTGAACTGTGTGCTTACAGGAACTTGTAAAGATTGTTCTGAAGCATAAAATATACACGGAAAATACCCGTAGAGAAAATTTATTCAAAATGCGATCCCTCAAAATAAGGGTTATTTTTTTGAAAAATCGTATCTTTATAAATCATGTAAATAAATACTCTATGATGAAAAGAAATCTTTTAATTGCAATGATGTCGCTTGCGTTCGTAGCATGTGCCGATAAAAAAGAACAGGAAAACACCGAAAATTTAACTGTTGAAACTACCGAAGTTACTGCCGATCCTAAAGAACTTTTAGGGAAAGAATGGAAACTGAAAGAACTAAACGGAACAAAAGTTGTTACAGACACTACTGTTGCGAAACAACCACATATAAACTTTAACGATCTTGTAAAAGCTTCAGGTAATCTAGGCTGTAACGGCTTTGGTGCCAAAGTGGAATTTACGGGTAGCAACAGCATAAAAATTTCTGAAATTGTATCTACTAGAATGGCGTGTGGTTCTATGGAAACCGAAGTGCAGTTTGGTGAAGCTTTACAAAACGCAACTAACTATATCACTTCAGGAACAACGCTTTATCTGAATAACGCAGAAAATACTACGGTTGCCGTGCTGGAATCAGATAAATAAAACCTTTAATTTTATAATAAAATCATCGATAATAGAACAGATGAAAAAACGAATAATAAATAATACCGATCTTGAAATTGCTCCTTTAAATTTTGGAGGAAACGTTTTCGGTTGGACATTGGATGAAAAAGAATCGTTCCATATTTTGGACAGATTTACCGACGCTGGATTTAATTTCATTGACACCGCCGACACCTACTCATGGTGGGTAAACGGAACAGGCGGTCAGTCCGAAGAAATCATTGGTAAATGGATGCGCGAAAGAAAGAACAGAAGCAACATTGTGTTGGCAACAAAAGTGGGATCCGAAACTAAACAACACGGTTTTGATATCAGTAAAAAGCACATTCTTAAATCTGTTGACGAATCCTTAAAACGCCTTAGAACCGATCATATTGATCTGTATTATACGCATTTTGATGATAATGTAACTCCGGTTGAAGAAACGCTGGCAGCTTATGATGAAATTATTAAGGCAGGTAAGGTAAGATACATAGCGGCGTCTAACGTTTTGCCCGAAAGATTGATAGAATCTTTTAATGCAGCAGAAAAGAACAACTTACCGAAATATGTTGCATTGCAACCTCATTATAATCTGGTGGAAAGAGAAAAGTTTGAAACACAATATGCTTCTTTGGTTGAAGAATTTAACTTGAGTGTGTTTCCTTATTGGTCATTGGCATCCGGATTTTTAACGGGAAAATACAGAACAGAAGCCGACTTTGAACAAACAGCAAGGGGAGGCGGAATCAAAAAGTATTTTAATGCAGAAGGAAAAGCAGTATTGGCAACTTTGGATAAGGTTTCAGCAAAATATCAGTCTCAACCTGCAACAGTTGCATTGGCTTGGTTGTTGGCAAATCCTTTAATTACAGCGCCTATTGTTAGTGCAACCAGCGAAAATCAGTTGCAAACTATTTTTAAAGCACCCCAATTACAACTCGATGCGGAAGATATGGAAATTCTTAATCAAGCGGGTAAGTAATCTGAATTCTAACGGATAAAATCCGCAACTTTAAAATCTTTAATAAGGCTGCAACATCAGGAATAGCTAACAAAATTCTGATGTTGTAGTCTTTTTTTATTCTTATTGTCAAGGTTGCTTTTACAGAAAACTGTTTTTTTTGTGGCATGTTTTTAATAACTTTATACAGATTGCTATTTTAAGTACCTGAACTAAGTCTTTAGTTTTCAGGTGCGTTATAATTTATTAAAACTATTGCTATGAAAAGAATTACAACAATTGCATTGGCGTGCCTGTGCGCAACTGCCACGCATGCTCAAAAAATTAAAGAACTTTCCGAAAAAGAAAAACAACAGTACAGTAAACAAGACAGCGTCACGGTAATAACCACTATTGGTCCGCTAAAACTGCCACCTCCGTACGCAACAGAATCGGTAACTTTCAGACATGTGATGGCAGATTGGCCTAAAGGTCAGCTGCCAAAAGTACCTGACGGATTTAAGGTGGAGCGTTTGGCATCCGATCTTAAAAACCCGCGTACGTCGTACATAGCAGCTAACGGCGATTTGTTCGTAACCGAATCGAATACTTTTAACAGCGCAGACAGAATCACAATTTTACGAGATGCCGATAAAAACGGTAGCTATGAACTAAGGGAAGTGTTTGCCGAAAATTTGAAACTTCCATTCGGTGCCTTAGTAGTGAAAGATCAGTTTTATGTAGCTTTGAGTGATGGCTTGTATGTGTATCCTTATAAAGCAGGTGATCTGAAACTGCATGGAAAAGGTCGTAAAATAGTGGAACTTCCTTCAGGCGGATACAACAACCACTGGACTCGGAACATCATCACCAATAAAGATCAAACAAAAATTTATATATCGGTAGGATCTGCAAGTAATGTGGGCGAGTACGGATTAGAAAAAGAAGTCCGCAGAGCTGCCATCTTAGAGGTAAATCTGGATGGATCTGGAGAAATTATTTATGGTTCGGGTTTGAGAAATCCGGTAGGTATGGATTGGAATCCGATAAACGGTTCGCTGTGGACGGCTGTAAACGAACGCGATAATTTGGGCGACGGTTTGGTGCCCGATTATGTTACACAGGTGCATAAATCGGCGTTTTACGGTTGGCCGTATTCGTATTTCGGTAAAATAGAAGATCCGCGATTAAAAGGTATGCGTCCCGATCTGGTAAAACAGGCTATTGTTCCCGATGTTGCGGTGGGTAACCATACGGCTTCTTTAGGACTGACGTTTTATGTGGGATCTAAATTCCCGGAAAAGTACCGAAACGGTATTTTTGTTGCCCAGCACGGTTCTTGGAATAAATCTTCGTTCTCTGGATACAAGGTGGTGTTTATTCCTTTTAAAGATGGAAAACCAAGTGGCAAGCCCGAAGATTTTATGACAGGTTTTATTGCAGATCAGGAAAAGGCGAAAGTTTACGGAAGACCTTCTGCAGTTAAGAACCTTCCCGATGGTTCGCTTCTTGTGAACGACGATAGCGGAAATGTACTGTGGCGTATTTCTTATACAGGTAACTAGTTTTTCTTGGTTATGAAGAAGTTTTTAGCGGTAGTTGTTTTTCTGGTCACGGTTCTTCATGTACGTGCACAAGATTCACTGCATACAACACTGTTGCGGGATCTTGTAATCAGTACTTCGGGTCCGCAAATGTATCCCTTGCAGGTGTCCGACAGTATTTTTCAGTTGCCGGCTTCGGTTGCTCGGTTAGAACCAAAAATTTTACAGAGCAATAATAGGGTAGAACTGGCACCGATACTTAATACGGTAGCGGGAGTTTTCATGCAGTCTGGTACGTTCAATACCAACCGACTTTCAATTCGTGGAATCGGAGGTAGAACACCATATGGAACCAATAAAGTGCGTGCGTTTTACGGAAACATTCCGCTTACCGGCGGGAACAGTGAAACAACAATTGAGGATATCGATCTGGAATTCCTACAAAATATTCATATCATTAAAGGACCGCTTTCAAGTGTGTACGGTGCCGGGTTGGGCGGTGCCGTTTTGCTTCAGCCCAAAACAGCCGATCCCGATCAATTGCAGGCAGGTATTTCTACAACTATTGGTTCGTTCGGACTTATAAAAAATCAGCTTTTTGCATCGTATGGTGCCGATACTTACAGTTTCAATGTAGGCTACCATAAGATTGAAAATAATGGATACCGCGAAAACAGTTCGTATTACCGGGAAGGTGTAACCATAACAGGCGATGCGTTCCGTAGGAAAAAATCTAAATTAACGTACCTGTCGCAGTTCACTTCGCTAAAAGCATATATACCGAGTTCCATTGATCAAGAAACGTTTTTAAACAATCCTAAAGCAGCGGCGACTAACTGGAAAGAGGCAAAAGGATACGAAGCGTACAAAAATTTCATGTTGGGTTTAAATTACGATTTTGCTGTTACAGATAACATAACCGCGGCAACATCTGTTTTTTATTCGTTGAAAGATAGTGACGAACCGCGCCCTTTTGATATTTTGAAAGAATATACAGAAACCTTTGGTGCACGATCGCAGTTTGTAGGTAGTTGGCAGTTGGGCGGCAAACTTATAAAGGCAACGGTTGGTGTAGAATTTTTTCAAGATGGATATGATGCCGCAACTTTTGAAAACCGCTATCTTGATAATAACGGACAAGGAAGTTTGAAGGGGGAAGATAAAAGTAAGCTGTTCCAAAGACGGAATTTTGTAAATGTTTACAGTCAGCTGCGTTATGTTTTCTCTGAAAAATGGGAATTAAATGCCGGTTTAAATTACAATAAAACATCGTTTTCGTTGCAACAGAAATATCCGCTGAATAATGCCTACAATACGCCTTATGATTATAATGGAATTTGGGCTCCACAAATAGCATTGTCGTACCTACCATCAAAATTGCAAACAGTTTATTTGTCTGTGAGTAGAGGATATTCGCTGCCTTCTATCGAAGAAACCATGGACGAAAACGGACAAGTGAATACTTCGATTAAACCAGAAAACGGCTACAGCGTGGAATTAGGTACTAAATTATTTTCTGACGATAAAAGATTCTACGCTGAAGCAGCTCTTTACCGAATGAAAGTAAACGATTTGTTGGTTGCCCACCGTGTTTTAGAAGATCAGTATGTCGGTGTAAATGCCGGTAGTACCGTTCACATGGGATTGGAATTAATGGCACAATACAAATGGCAAATTGGGAGTAAATCACAGATTATACCTTATATGTCGGCTACATTAGGGAATTTTAGTTTCGATGATTTTAAACACAACGATCAGGATTTTTCAGGAAACGATCTTACAGGAGTCCCTAAAAATCAGTTTACAGGTGGATTTATGCTTAATCTGCCGTATGGTTTTGGTTTAAAAGCCGATTATTTCTATGTTGATAAAATTCCTTTGAACGATGCCAATACTCGTTTCTCCGATTCATACAGTCTATGCAATACCGCTGTAAATTGGAACGGTAAGATTACCAGCGCAGTGTCTTTATCGGTAAATGTAGGAATAAACAATGTCTTTAACGAACGCTATGCCTCAATGGTTCTGGTTAATGCCACAGGTTTTGGTAACAGTGCTCCAAGATATTATTATCCGGGACAGCCTGTGAATTATTTCGGCTCTTTTCAGTTGAAGTATGTTCTTTGATAATTACTAGATGGTATCAGGTTTCAAATGATACTTAAAATCAATAATAAAATCCATTCTTCTTTTTCTAAAAAAATCCAAAATCGGTATATATTTGTTATAGAAAAGAAATCATCGCAAATGAAAGAAACCGATAAACATAACGAACGAATAGCAAAGCTAACGTTTGCATCAGTCTATCCGCACTATGTTACAAAAGTTGAAAGCAAGGGCAGATCAAAAGATGAGCTTCATCAGGTAATTGAATGGCTTACGGGTTTTAATCAAGAAAAGTTGCAGGAGCTTATAGACGAAAAAGTAACATTTGAAACTTTTTTTGAACGTGCAGAATTAAACAAGAATGCCGAACTGATTAAGGGTGTGATTTGCGGATACAGGATCGAAGAACTTGAAAATCCGCTGACAAAAAAAGCACGTTATCTGGACAAACTGGTTGATGAACTGGCGAAAGGAAAAGCAATGGAAAAAATATTAAGAAAATAAAAAGACAGATAAAAATGAAGGCATCAGGAAATACCGTAGATGAAATTTTAAACAATTTACCCGAAGACAGAGCAGAAGCATTCAACAATCTGCATAATGTTATTGTAGAGAATCTACCAAAAGGTTTTGAAGCGGGTATAAGCTATGGTGGCTTAGGTTATGTGGTACCGCATACGGTTTATCCGGCGGGTTATCACTGTAAACCTATAGAACCACTGCCTTTTGCGGGCTTGGCTTCACAAAAGAATTCTATTAATTTTTATCACATGGGCATTTATTCCGATCCCGAGTTGTTGGAATGGTTTGTGGCAGAATATCCAAAACACAGCAAACAAAAGCTGGATATGGGCAAAAGCTGTATTCGTTTTAAAAAGCTCGATCAGATTCCTAATGAACTTATTGGCGAATTAATGCAGAAAATGACCGTGAAACAATGGGTTGATCTGTATGAAAGCAAACTTAAAAAGTAGATTTTATTTAAAAAAGATAGAAAAATGAGTAGACAAATATTTATCAATTTAGCTGTAAAAGATCTTCAGCAATCAATGGATTTCTATACAGCAATGGGATTTACAAACAACCCGCAATTTTCAGACGATACTGCTAAATGCATGGTTTGGAGCGAAAGCATTTTTGTGATGCTACTTACGCACGAAAAATTTTCATCATTTACAGCAAAGCCAATTGCCGATACCAAAAATAATGTGGCAGGTCTTTTTTCACTGTCGGTAAATAGTGTGGAAGAAATGAACGAAATAATGGAATCAGGCATGAAAGCAGGAGGTGTAGAACCAACCGAAATGAAAGATTACGGTTTTATGCAACAGCGCACGTTAGAAGATTTTGATGGTCATACATGGGAAATTTTCTATATGGATATGTCTAAAATTCCAACACAACAACCGGAATAGTTTTTAGAAACATACATGATAAACGATATACAGATTACTACCGGTAGGCTGATTCTTAAAAGCATCACGCCTGCCGTTATAAACAATTTGTTCAATACGAAAACCAAAGATGAAATCATAAGTTTTTTTGGGATCGATGAGCAAGGTTACGAACATTATAGAAGTATGCACGAACAAGGAATGGAAACCCATCGGTTGTCGTTATTTTTCTTTTTACTGATTGATAAGCAAACAAATCTGCCTATTGGTGAGTGTGGTTTTCATACATGGAACAAAGCACATGCGCGCGCAGAGCTTTTTTATTCGTTAAAAAATGATTCCGATAAGCAAAAAGGACTTATGACGGAAGCTTTACCTATTGTTTTAGATTTTGGATTTTCAACACTCAAACTCCACAGAATAGAAGCATTGGTTGCCAGTTACAATATTCCTTCGGTAAAACTTCTGCTTCGTCATGGTTTTGTTAAAGAAGGAACTATGAGAGAAGATTATATTGTCAACAGTAACAATGAAGATTCTGACTGTTATTCCTTACTGAAACATGAGTGGGCAACCCAAAAATAATTGGTAAAAAGTAACAGAAACAGTTTTTAAATAGAAGAAATTGAAACACATTGCCCTAATATTTTTAATGTTTTTTTTCGCCAGTTCGTGGGGACAAAATTCTTACACAAAAGAAATTCCTGAAAATTGGAAAATAATCTCGCAGGTTAGTGGCGATTTAAACAAGGACGGAATTGAAGATTTGGTTTTGATCATTGAAAATACCGATGTTTCGAACATTCTTAAAAACGAAGGAATGGGTTCGCCGAATTTGAATACAAATCCGAGAGAAATATTGGTGTTTTTTAAAGATGAGAAAAACAATTATACGTTGATCGAAAAAAATGCAATGGGTTTTATTCACAGCGAAAATGACGAAGAAAGTACTTGTTTGGCAGATCCGTTGATGATTGATGGAGGAATTAAAATTTGGAATAATATTTTAATAATTCATTTTAATTACTGGTTAAGTTGCGGTTCTTGGTCGGTTAATGATGCGTCGTATAAATTTAGATTTCAAAATAACAGTTTTGAATTAATTGGTTTCGATCATTTTTCATTCAATAGAGCAACTACAGAAGAAACAAGAACGAGCATAAATTTTTCAATAAAGAAAAAAAAAGAAACCATTGGGTTGAATCAGTCGGAAGAATCAAAACCCAAAACAACAAAAAGTACTATTAAGATAAATCAATTATATAAATTGAAAAACTGTAATCAAAATACCTACTTCGAAATAGTAGAATTGTAAACGAACAAAAATGCAAATGGATAAATGCAAAGAAACTTTTGATACTTGGAACAAGATTGCTGAACTATATCAGGACAAGTTTATGAATTTAGATTTGTACAACAATTCGTATGATTATTTCTGCGATGCCATAGCGAATCCAAATGCAAAATTGTTAGAAATAGGTTGTGGTCCTGGTAATATTACCAAATACCTTTTAGAAAAGAATTCAGGCTTTGATATTCTGGGAATTGATATTGCTCCAAATATGATTGAATTGGCAAAAAAGAATAATCCAACAGCTAATTTTGCTGTTATGGATACTCGAGAAATCAACACGCTTACTACTAAATTCGACGGAATTATTGCAGGATTTTGTCTGCCTTATCTTTCACAAACCGAGTGTCAGGATCTTATTTTAAATTCGTATGAGTTATTGAATGATAAAGGTGTGATTTATTTAAGTTTTGTAGAAGGCAATGTGGAAGAATCGGGCTTTAAAGTGGGAAACGCAGGCAGGGTTTATTTTTATTACCACAATCTTAATGCTTTAAAGGAGAAACTTATTAAAACAAAATTTCAAGAAATAGAAACTTTTAAAGTAGCTTATAAAAGATCAGAAACCGAATCTGAAATGCATACTATAGTAGTGGCAAAGAAAATATAGAGAAATACATTATATGCCTTTATCGTTAAAAAATATTTTATTCTTAAAAACCATCGCTCATAAGCGATGGTTTTTTATTATATCAGCAATAAAACTCAAAAAGTAGAACTAATTCTACATAGTTGTCGAATCAATTCTACAAATAGCTGATTTTATGCTAATTACCTTTGTTATCTATAATATTATAGAATAAAGAAAATAATTGTCCTAATAAAAAAGTTAAAATTATTGTTGTAATTATGAAGAAAAATCTACTTCCATTAGCATTATTGTTGGTTGGTACAACGGCATACTCGCAGGTGGGTATTGGTACACTAACACCAAACAAATCATCGCAACTTGATGTTGTTTCAACAAACAAAGGTATTTTAATTCCTCGTGTAGCTTTAGAAAACTCTGTTGACGCAACAACTATTACAGCTGGCAACATAAACAGCTTATTGGTATTTAATACCAATACAAAAAACGATATTACGCCAGGATATTATTATTGGTTTGATAATAAATGGATGCGTGTTATGAACGACGCAGACGTTATTGCATTAGATAAAAATACGACCAATACTTCTTTAACCATTGTAAATGGTGAATTGGTATTGACGGATAGTGATGGAAACATTGTCTCTGTTCCATTGTCGCAAATTAATGTTCTTACCACGTTAGCTTACAACGCTACAAACAACGAATTGACGTATACAGGTGAAAACGGACCTCCGGTAGTATTGAATTTAAACGAAGGATCGGCAACTTACAACGCAACCACCAACGTATTAACATATACTAACGAAGCAGGCGTACAAACACCGTTAAACTTAAACAATACCGGCTTAACTTATGAACCAACTACATCAATCTTAAGTTATGTAAACACCTTAGGTTTAACCCAAACAGTAGATTTAGGAGCGATCGTAGTAGCAAATGAAACCTTAACTACTTTAGCTTACAACGCTACAAGCAACGAGTTAACCTATACAGGTGAAAACGGAACTCCGGTAGTATTGAATTTAAACGAAGGATCGGCAGCTTACAACGCAACTACCAACGTATTAACATATACCAACGAAGCAGGCGTACAAACACCGTTAAACTTAAACAACACCGGCTTAACTTATGAACCAACTACATCAATCTTAAGTTATGTAAACACTTTAGGTTTAACCCAAACAGTAGATTTAGGAGCAATCGTAGCGGCAAATGAAACCTTAACTACTTTAGCTTACAACGCTACAAATAACGAATTGACGTACACAGGTGAAAACGGAACACCGGTAGTATTGAACTTAAACGAAGGATCGGCAGCATACAACGCAGCAACCAACGTATTAACCTATACCAACGAAGCAGGCGTACAAACTCCGTTAAACTTAAACAACACGGGATTAACTTATGAACCAACTACATCAATCTTAAGTTATGTAAACACTTTAGGTTTAGTTCAAACAGTAGATTTAGGCGCAATTGTAGCGGCAAACGAAACGTTGACAACCTTAGCATACAACGCTACAAATAACGAATTGACGTACACAGGTGAAAACGGAACACCGGTAGTATTAAACTTAAACGAAGGATCGGTAGCTTACAACGCAACCACCAACGTATTAACCTATACCAACGAAGCAGGCGTACAAACACCGTTAAACTTAAACAATACCGGATTAACTTATGAACCAACTACATCAATCTTAAGTTATGTAAACACCTTAGGTTTAACCCAAACAGTAGATTTAGGAGCAATCGTAGCGGCAAACGAAACATTAACTACCTTAGCTTACAACGCTACAAATAACGAATTGACTTATACAGGTGAAAACGGAACACCGGTAGTATTGAATTTAAACGAAGGATCGGTAGCTTACAACGCAACCACAAACGTATTAACATATACTAACGAAGCAGGCGTACAAACTCCGTTAAACTTAAACAACACCGGTTTAACGTACGAACCAACTACATCTATCTTAAGTTATGTAAACACCTTAGGTTTAACCCAAACGGTAGATTTAGGAGCGATAGTAGCGGCAAACGAAACATTAACTACCTTAGCATACAACGCTACAAATAACGAGTTGACGTACACAGGTGAAAACGGAACACCGGTAATATTGAATTTAAACGAAGGATCGGTAGCCTACAACGCAACCACCAACGTATTAACATATACCAATGAAGCAGGCGTACAAACTCCGTTAAACTTAAACAATACCGGATTAACTTATGAACCAACTACATCAATCTTAAGTTATGTAAACACTTTAGGTTTAGTTCAAACAGTAGATTTAGGCGCAATTGTAGCGGCAAACGAAACAAATACGACACTTTCAATAGCTGCTGGGGCATTAGTATACAATAATGAGCAAGCAAACAACACAAATGTGAATCTTATTTCTGCCGATGCAAATAATGCATTGATTGCAGGAACAGATGGTGCCTTATTTATTCCAACAGCACCAGCAACAACAAATACATTAGTAAATGACGGTATAAATACATTAACATCAACAGTTAATGGTGTAGTAGCAAATGCTTCGGTTGTAAACACGAATATACTGACTTTAGATGCAACCAATAAATTAACATCTACCATAAACGGTGTTGAATCTAACAATATTGATTTAGCTAGTGTTGTTTTAACACCTTGGAATGTTGAAAGCACACCTACAAGAGCCACTTTAAATACTCAAAATATTTATCAAATGGGTAATGTAGCCATTGGTACAGATACAGCCGTACCTGATACAGCTTTAGATGTAAGAGGAGCAGTACGTGGAGGAGTTCCACATCCTGATGAATTAAGTGGTACTTCTGTAGTTGGAGTTAACTCAGTTGCTTTAGGAAGCGGTAACAAGGCGAGTGGCGAAGTATCAACTGCTTTCGGACTTGAAACAACAGCATCTGGTAATTATTCAACAGCAATGGGAGTTGCTACAACAGCATCTGGTATGTTTTCAACCGCAATGGGGTCAGGAACAACAGCATCAGGTCATTATGGATTGGCATTGGGGACAACCACAACAGCATCTAATTCTCATTCGACAGCAATGGGCTTTCATACAATAGCATCTGGTTCTCATTCAACCGCAATCGGGAATTATACAATAGCACCTTCAAGAGGAGAAACAGCAATAGGGAGCTATAATGCTATTACTACAGGAGATCCTAGTGTGCTTAATTGGATTCCTACAGATGCATTGTTTCAAGTAGGAAATGGTACGGGAGTATCTCGTTCAAATGCAATTACTGTATTGAAAAATTCCCATACAGCAATTGGCGTTTCCGGTACAGAAGCTACTGCAAAACCAACCGAGCTTTTAGATTTAGGTGGTGAAGCGACAACGGGTAACGGTGGTTTGAAAATAAGAAACATTAACTCACCAGCTTATGCAGGAGATGTGGCTACAGATAAAGTTGTAGTAGCCGATGCAGACGGTGTTTTAAAAACGGTAAATCAATCTACTTTAGTTATTGAGCCTTGGTATAATGTTTTAACGAATGATAAAGCAACTTCAAATACCCAAAACATTTACCAAATGGGGAGAGTAGGTATTTTTAATAATAATCCTATAGCGGTTTTAGACATAGTTGACAATGGTCCTAACAGTAATGGGATTGGTCTGAAACAAACTTTGACAGAACAAGATGGTTATCAAAGTCAGTTTATCTCAGGTTTTGAAAATAATGTTATTACGAATGCAACAAATAATAACGTTGGAATAATCAGAGGTATAAAAAATAACTTGACATCAAACGGTACTGCAAATTCTGCACATGTAATAGAGAATACCTTACAAATTAACAACACTAGAAATTCACAATTTGACAATTATGCAGCAAGTAGTAATAATATAAATGTAAACAGTAATTTAGGTCTTGAATACGGTTTTTTAAAAGCTGGAGAATTTCGTGTTAATCTGCACTCTGTAGAAACAAGTTCTGCTTCTGGTGTACATGGTGTATACAGTAGAGTGGCGGCTAGCCCTGATTCCGGGACGCTATCAATCGCAACTACTTATGATAATGTTTCATCATTTAGAGGACAAACAGTTTTAGGGGGAATTGCAGCAGCCAGCGTAAATACAACGAACGCTTATGGAATTAAGCAATCATTAGAGATTTTAGGTAATGGTGTGAATGTTACTGGTAATGCAGCGGCATTAGAGTTAAATGTTGATAATGGACGTACAGCGGCTTCATCGGTTGTTAATAATCTATACGGAATTAACATAAAAAGAAGTGAATTGGGTGGAGGAGCGAATGCAACAATTAATAATGCTTATGGTATTTATATTAATAGGTTCCGTTTTAATGGAAACAATGCAAATAACGCTTATAACTTTTATTCAGCAGGAGCGGATACTAAAAACTATTTTCAAGGTAGAGTAGGAATTGGTGAAACAGCTCCGACGACACCATTACATGTTAAAGCTACTACAAACCCAGTTCGTTTTGAAGGCTTACAAACAAGTACAAACGCTACAGATAAAATAGTCGTTGCAGATGCTGACGGAGTGTTAAAAACAGTGGCTTCAATTTCAGCTGCTCCTAAATTTTTCTATGCACCATCAATAGTATTGCCAACAAATCCGGCTAACCTTTCAAGCGGGGTTACTTACAATGCGGGTACAGAAACATTTACTGTAAACTTACACGGTATTTACAACGATCAGTTTGGTATGACAGGCGATATAGCCGGTGCAACACGTACCGCTATTAAAAGTCCAACAGCAAGTACGCTATCTGTGTTACCAGCAGCGTCTTTAGAATATTTTGTAACTTATTTCGACAATACTGTGTTTGATCCAACAACCATTACGTTAAGTGATGCAGGTATAATGACTTACAAAGTGTTGCCATCGTCAACAGTTACAGAAAAAACATATATGAACATCGTATTTAAAGTGAAATAATTTTCATGTTTTAAAAGCGCAATTTTAATTCTGTAAGGTTGTTACATCCTTACAGAATTAGTTGCAAAAAGAACTAATGAAACAACACTTTTAAAAATAAATACAATGAAAAAAATAGTATCTATAATATGCTTCTTCTTAATCAGCATGGCTGCGTTTTCGCAACAAACCATGTATTGGATTGGTGGAGCTGGTAACTGGAGCGACTTATCGCACTGGTCATTTCAATCGGGAACCCAAGGCCCAACACAACCTTCGTCTGTTCCAACATCTAACACCCATGTTATTTTCGATGCAAACTCGGGATTAAACGGTACAGGTACTACAGCGGCACAATTAGCAGCAAGAACTGTGACGCTAAATGCAGAAGTGGTAATTTTGTCGTTAACTTTTGATAATAGCTTAGCACCACATTCGCCACGTATTGCAAATAATTTCCATATTCGCGTAACCGAAGACGTTACTTGGCAACCAAATGTTGCGCTTACTACTGGTTCATTTGCAATAGTAATGGAACCTTTGGTAGCAAACACGTCAACTTTAACGTTAAATGGTGGTAATATTCCCTTCTTTTCTAAAGGAGGTGTAGGTAATTTGAATATCGTTGGTACTATAAATACAGGGCGTTATGATTTTACTAGTGGTACAAACACCTATTCTGCAAGCACAGCTACGTTTAATATAGGAAGAGATTCTTATTCTTTTCAAGTTTTGAATAATGCAACGCTTAATATGCCTAATTTAACCACATTAGATACACGTGGGCATATTCAGATGAATGGTACAGCACAGTTTAATGCACCGTTGCTAACCACATGGACAAACAATGGTACATTTGCAAATCAAATTATGATTAACAATACTGTTAATTTAGACTTACCTACTCTACAAATCTGGAACATGGGTCATATGAATAGTGGTGCTTCAACTGCATCAATCACCATACCAAACGGTACCATTGTAACCACGCAGGGTAGTTGGGTTTTTGCAGGAAACTTAAACGCGGGTACTTCAGAATTTCATATAAAAGGCTCAAACTTTGCTACAAAAAATGGCACAGTAGTTCATAAGGTTTTTATGGAAAATCCTACGGTTGCCACAAATGCTAATGTAAATGGAGTTTCTACCATAAACGAATTGCATTATGTGTATTCAAACGGATATCTTAACTCATCTATGACTATTGGTAAATTATTTTTACCACCATCGCGGGTTTTATACATTTACAGAACAAGTGTTATTACTATTACAGATAATATTATTGACAGTACACCAGATTGTACACCGTTTTACGCAATAGCAAGTAACGAAAGTGGTTACATTGCCCGCATAAATAATACATCGGGTAATCCTATTAATTTAAAAAATGTTACTGTAAGTCGTATAAATGTAATTGGTGGTGTAATTAATGTAGAAGGAATTGATGGGGGCGACAATGCAACAATAGGCACTACTTTAAACTTTGTTGAACCTGCTGCAAAAACCATTTATTGGGTAGGCGATGCAGGCGATGATGAATGGAACAACCAAGCAAACTGGTCGGCTACTTCTGGTGGTCCAGGCGGATATTGTTTGCCAACCCGATACGATGATGTTATTTTTGATAACAATTCGGTAATTACCGCAGGTTCTGTAAAAGTTACCGGAAACACTGCTTCGTTTCATGATATTACCGTGCAAAACAATGCGCCGGTATTTAATTTTGTGCGTGCAGGTGCTACAGCTACCGCAATGGTATGTTTTGGTTCATGGTATATGCGTTCGGGTATGGTAGTTGCAACAGACAATGTACAGTTTGTATCTAAAGACATGGGTGAAACCATTACCAGCAATGGCTCTTTTTTCCGAATAACCTATTTCCGTGGTCAAGGAGGGTGGACATTGCAAGACAGTTTTCAAACTCAAAATAATACAAGCTACGATTTTTACTTTAGAGGCGGTACATTAAACACCAACAACCAGAATGTATTTATTGGAGGTAATTTTTCAGGTCAAGAAGCGCTCGTTCCAAATACTCCAAGAAATTTAATTTTAGGCAGTTCGCAAATTTCGGTTAATTCAAATTGGTTTTATAATTACTCAGGTAATACACTTAATGCAGGTACATCGCATATTACTATAAGAAACGGTGGCGAGTTTCATACATTAGCCGGGCATACCTATTACGATGTTACTGCTAATATGGCATTGCCAACAGGAGTAAATAAAATTTCATTTAGGGGTGCAAATGTTACCTACCATAATGTGAATATTACTACCAAAACAGCACATTTTGAAGCCGGTGGAATTGTTGCAAATGAAATCCGCATGATGCCGGTACAAGCAAGAGCCGATTTAATATTTCAGGGAAGTGTTACCACTAATATTTTAGAGGTGCAGTCAAATGCAATTATGCGCCCTTACAACAATGTTACGGTTACGGTTAACCAAGATTTTATTACCCACACAGCAGATTGTCAAGGGTTAATGGAAATGTATGTTAATGGTAAAGTTGCAGGACAAAAATTTAATTTCAGGGCATTAAACAATGTACACGTTCCAAACGTTTGGATGACAGGTGTAAATGCAGATCTTTCTACCGGCGCAACATACACGGCAACGGGATTAGAAGATACCGATGTAACTAATTGGACATTTACAATACCACCTGCAAAAGAATTGTACTGGATTGGTGTAGCAGACAACAACTGGAACAACGGGTTAAACTGGACCACCAATGCAGACGGAACACCTTCTCCGGGTGGTTGTGTACCAACAAAGTACGACAATGTGCACTTTAACAGTTTTTCTACAGGTAATTTACCAATACATGTTTTAGATCAACCAGCGTATTTTAATAATTTAATTGCACATAACGACGCGCCGGCAGGAATCAATATTACTTATCCGTCAGGACTTTATATGGAAGCATATTCGTATGGTAACCTAATACAAATGGGCGAAAACATGCATTTCTCTAGACTACACTTATTAGGAAATGATAGTAATGGACAATTAATTAATAAAGGAACATCTAATTTTGGTAATTTAACTGTAAACAATCCAACCGCTAATTGGATATTTACTGGCGATACTAGAGTAAGCAATAACTACGTACAAACTGGTGCAACGGTTACAGTAAATGGTACTTCTTGGGCCGGAGGAACTCTTTCTGTAAATGGTATAGCTTTTAATTTAAATGTACAAACAGTTACAGGAGCTTCTTTGGATCTTGTAAAAGGAAATTTAAAGGCATCAGATTTAACAATGACCCTAACAGGTTCTTTTGCTGGTAACGGTAACAATGCAGTAAATAATGCACGTTCTGTAGATATTCGTAATTCAGTTATAAACGTAGGGGTAGATTGGAGTTATCGTAATCTGGCAAGTGCAACCTTGCAAGCAACAGGCTCAGCCATAACATTTGGAAGAAATTTTTGGGGACAACCTGGACATACTTATGGTACAATTGAAACAGGTACAATTGCAGGGAATGCAACAAGTGCTTATTATTTAAGAGGAGGTATTACTGCGGATAAAGTAATATTTAACCAAACCAAGTCAATTTTAGACAATAACACTATAGGTACGTTATTTTTAAAACCGCGTGGTTTAACTTTATTCGTCGGTGCTAATTCTACACAAACAGTAACCGAACATTTGTATATTAGTGGAACACCGTGCTTAACCAATGTGGTAAGAGCAGGTACAGAAACAGGTGCTACACAAGCAGTCGCAACAGCTACTATTAATTATACCAATGCCAACCCAATGGTAGCTAACGAAGACAATACGTTTGATTATCTGCGTGTAGGTGGTATAAATGCGTCCAACTCAAAACTGTTTTTGCAGGTTAATGCAACCCAGTTAGGTTTAAATACCAATGTGGAAAGTATTGCCGGTACACCTGGTTTAATTGGTTTAGGAACCAATGTTTCTTGTCAGGAAATTATTGATACAGATGCGACTACTTACACCATTACCGCAGAGCAATTTTATGCAGGTCCTGAAGCTACCTTTGTGTGGTACAAAAAAATTAATGGAGTATATCAAAATTTGAATTTACCAAATGATACCCGTGAGATAGATGTACGCAATTTTGGTTTCGATGGCGATTATAAAGTAGATATTTTATACGATCCTTTACACCCAACTGTTGCGTTGAGGTGTCCGCAAACAGATGAAATTACAGTTTCTTACAAACCAAAAGATGTTGTATTGAATGTTGGTGGAGAATTATATCATACGTGTGGACCTAATGGCAAAAAAGTAAGTGATTTGGTTATATCAACCGCAACACAAACCGAAATGACTACTAGAGGTGCAGAAATTAAATGGTATCCAACAGCAATTGATGGTACTGCATACAACGCAGGTGATTTTCTGGTAGCAGGAACTTATTATGGAGAATTGCTTGTAACGAATACAGGTTGCGTAAGCCCTTCACGTATTTTAGTAACTGTAGTTGTAGACGATCCTGTAATAGCAAATGCTGGAGCAGATCAAAGCAAAAGCAATAATCACCCAATACCATTTACCATGGCAGCAAATAATCCTGCTGTAGGTACAGGTAACTGGGTAATAGTTTCGGGTGATGTTACAATTACTAACTCAGCTGCATACAACACAGCAGTTACATTGAATTCTGGAAACAGTGCAGAATTACAATGGGTTGTAACTAACGGATCATGTACAGCTACAGATAATGTTGTATTATCTAAATTAAGTACTTCTCCTAGGGTCAACCCATCTTTAAGAATGCGTGTTTCTCAATAATTTTAAACTTATGAAAAAAGCATATATACACCTGTTTGGAATACTGCCTATATTAGGCAGTGCCCAAACAGTCAACGAAGGACTCTTAAAAGTAGATCCGGGCACAGAGGTATCGACATATTTCGATTTTAAGAACGAATCAACGGGCGATGTATTGAACGATGGTGCGATGCACTTTTATGGGCATTATCAGAACGAAGGACTTTTCAGTTACACCACCAACAGCCGTACAGGCTATGTAGTATTTGAAGGCTTAATGCCTTCCATGCAGAAAATCGAAGGAACTTCACCAAGCAGTTTTTACGACGTATTGTTCAACAAAAGCGGTGCGGAGCACAGCTTCCATCTAACCAACGACATCGCCAACGGCGGTACCGTTAACCTAATGAATGGTGTGGTGCTAATGGACAAAGCCAAGGGTGGTGCATTTGTATTCTTAAAAGGAGCGAAGCACATCAACACCTCAGACCGCAGCCACGTAAACGGCGAAGTAACAAAGAATGGTAACGAAGGCTTTAAATACCCTGTGGGCGACGGTGGTTATTACCGTTTCGCGGGCATCTCTGCACCCCTGCAGGAATCAGAGATCTACACCGGCGAATATCTTTTGGAAAATTCAAACAGCAAATACCCGCACGCAAGCCGTACGGGCGTATTGCAGGCAATCGACGATAAAGAATACTGGATCATCAACCAAAGCGTAAAAACCGATAATTCGGTCATTGTAACCCTTTCATGGGATACGCGCACTACACCGGCAAGTTTCACGGCAAACCCTGATTTATTACGCGTAGTACGTTGGGACGAAAACCAGAAATTATGGGTAGATGAAGGCGGGGAAGTTAACCATGCAGATCAAACAGTAAGTACACCGGTAAATGTAGACGGTTTCGGAATCTTCACTTTAGGAACAGTTAAAAAACCATTAGTGAATCCGGGCGAAGTAGTAATCTACAACGGGGTAACGCCAGATGGCGACGGTATGAACGATTACTTCATCATCGACAACATCAACCAGTTTCCCAACAACAACGTAAAAATATACAACCGTTGGGGTCGTCAGGTATACGAAACACACAGCTACGACAGCAAGGGCAACGTATTCAACGGTACCGCACAAGGCAAAGCTGTTATGAACCAAGGCGAAAAACTACCAACAGGTACCTATTACTATGTAGTAGAATATCTGTATGACCGCAACGGCGAAAACCAGTGGATTAAAAAAGTAGGTTACCTTCATTTAGAAAATAACGATTAAAGCACAAA
>Ga0308157_10003160_pt1 | contig 24698 bp, 20 predicted proteins | sample PhyBR1_FD_201035 | JGI IMG/M metagenome (GOLD analysis project Ga0308157, IMG submission 201035) | Phyllosphere microbial communities from UC Gill Tract Community Farm, Albany, California, United States - DLSLB.R1 | ecosystem: Host-associated > Plants > Phyllosphere > Unclassified | place: USA...
TTTCCAAGCCAATACTTCCATTCAGCAAATCTCCTCCGGTTTCATGGACCAAAAAATCATTATTTCGATCTTTCCATTGGTTTTCATAGGCTAATCCTAGATTTGGAGCTATTCGTTTGTCTTTTCCCAAAGCGATCTTATAATAGGCTGAAGCATTGCCTGCTATTTTATTGCCGTAACGATAGTGATCTTTGTTCTCGGTATTGATCTTATAGCTAACGTTACTGTTGATTCCAAAATCCTGAATCCGGATATCGTACATCAAACTTGGGATGAAGTCTAAAGAACCGGTTCCTAATTGAAAAATATTGGGATTTACGGATTGTGCATTTTTTTGTTCCTGAACATCGTATTTACCAGAAGGAAGTTTTATGCCCATTCCTAACCAAAGTCCCTGTACGACAAGTTTATTCTTCTTATTACTGCTTGATCGACCAAAAACTTGGTAATAACCGTGGATGACCAGATCACTTAAGCCATTTTTTCTCCTTAACGAATTATTTCCTTCTGTAAATTTTTCATTGAAGTTATAGGGAATGATGGTTAAGATTCGCCATTTCTCCTTGATGTTCCAAGCGCTCCATAATTCCATGGATTGGTATTTTTCATCTGTTGTTAATGCCGATCGATTGCCCTGTACGTCCAATTGGGTCGTCAATTGGTTGAATTGATAGCGTAATCCGACAAAACGCTTGTTGAAATCGGGCAATAGTCCGATATAGTTTCCTCCAACACCACATCCACAGATGTCGCAAGCAAATGCAGGGACAAAAAGAATGATTAATAAAAGGGATAAGAATATTTTTTTCATTAGAATTCGTGAAATAAAGGGTTGTTAACAAAATTGTCATCGTTCAAGGTGTTGAGAAAGGCCAATAATTGTTGGACTTCCAGCTCCGATAACTCGATTTTCATTTTTTCTTTTAATAAGGGGTCTAGATTTTTGGTCGCCTTTATCTCCCTGCGATAATGGTTGATGACGGCTTCTAATGTTCTAAACTGTCCATCATGCATGTAAGGTGCCGTGTATCGCAGGTTTCGTAGGCTCGGCACCTTAAATTTCAGACGGTCCTCCTCCAATTGAGAGATGTCAAACCGACCTTGATCCTTGATGCTGTTTTCGCCAATTCCATTATCCCGATAATGTTGGTCCGTAAATAAGGGCTCTTGATGACAGGCATTGCAATTGGCCTGAAAAAGTGCATAGCCGGCATTTTCTTCTGCCGAAAAGGTCGTTTCCTTTCGCATCACTCTGTCGTATTTCGACTGATCGGAAACCAACATGACCATAAATTGAGACATCGCCTTGAACATGTTGATGCTATTGATCTCAGATGTTCCGAATACTACCTTAAATAACCTTGGATAGGTATTCGACTGTTGGAGTTTTTGCAATACGTTACTGAGTTTTTCATCCATTTCCAAAGGGTTCTCGATTGGGGCAATGGGGAATAGGTCTAAGTGGAACACCCCGCCATCCCAAAAAAAGGATCTATTCCAAGCCAAGTTGAAGAGTGGCATGCTGTTCCGTATTCCCTGTCTATCCTCAATTCCATGGCTTACATCATGCCCATGATGCGTAAAGGCATGTTGAGCAATGTGGCAACTTCCGCAAGAAATGCTATTGTCCCGAGAAAGGATAGGGTCGTAGAACAACTTTTTTCCCAATGCAAAGCCTTTTTCCGAAATCGGATTGCCAGCGAAGTTATAGGTGGGTTCAGGGAAATTCAGAGGCTTTAGAAAGCCCCTGAACTTGTTTTCAATAATTTCCTCTGATTTCTGGCAGGCAAATACCAAACTTAAAATCGCTGCCATCACCCAAAAGATCTGCCTATTCATTCGGGAGCTTTTGTTGGTTGTGGGTATGGTCGTGCGTGAACATATCCTTGTAATTGTCGGCAATCAGATCGTTAGGCCCACTCACCATGACCATTGGATTTTTTGCGATGCTTATTTTATTTGTGCCATCCAAAGCTTGACCAATATCAACCAATAAATGGATATCTGAACTGAAACCCGCCTTAACCTGTGCTGAACCCGCTTTACTTAAAACCAGGTTGATGGTTTTGATGTTGTTCTTTGTGGGTTTATCATAGCCGCCAAACAGACCGATGTGATAGGCAAACCGCTTCCTGTCATTTGGAACAGCATCAGAAGTACCCTCCATTTTGAAAAAGATATAACCTGAATTCCATCCCCAGTACATGCCCGAAGTCGCAATGTCTAGAACGCCTGTTCTATCTTCAGCTGGAGATTTACTGGTTTCCTCATCGATGCCCAGGATGAACTGCAACTGGGTGTAATTTCCTTCCGGAACTTCGAACATGGGGTATAGGGAGGATGGATTCTCCGCATCAATCAAGAAAAAAGATTCTTTTTTAGGAAGTATGAACACCTTGCCCTGATCATTGGTCAGTTTGATGTTGCTGATATAATATTTAAGGATGTCGATCTTATATCGCTCATTAAAACTGTTGCTGTATTCGCCAGTCTTTAGTTGAAGTGTTTTTCCGGAAACAATATGGTCAAACTTTAGCTTAACGGATCCTTTTTTGTTCTGATCGTATGTAATGTCATTTTTTTGGCAAGAGAATAAGGTGCTACCTACTAATAGGCAGCATAGGAATAATCTGATATTCATGTTTTTTTTCGTTTAAATAAAATAATCAATAGGATTCCTGACTACATCATGGATTTAGTTAAAGGAATTTGGTAGAAATAGAAATTTAAACGAGCGGAGGGCGGAAAAGTCCGCCAACCAAAAGTTTCGGATGTAGGTTGGAGGCGAATAGGTTGTAGGATTGCTCAGCGATCTCCGGAGAAATCGGGCGTTGTAAGGAAAACTCCAATTCAAGCATAGAAATGCTCTCCTGCAGATTTACCTTGAAATTTTCCTGTTCATGTTCCTGTTGGGCTTTTAATTTTTTAGCCAGGTAACATTGACCATGACAATTGTTGTTTTCCATATTCCGTTGAATACAGAGGTACTTCTCAATATAATTTTGGTTGTAATAAAAAGAGGTACAGATCAACAAAGTACTGTTGCTCTGTAGCAACATAACAGGAATAAGCAGATATATTAACCATTTCTTCATTGATGCGACAAAGGTAAATCATGAATTGGGAAATCAAAAATTTTACAATGAATTAATTTTTTAGTCAAGCTACTAGGCTGTTCTGATGGATAGTTTTTGTATTTTTGGGGACTTTGAAAAACCGTAATTAAAAAAACAGCATGGAATTGAATTTAAAGCGACCTTTAGCATTCTTCGATTTGGAGACTACCGGTGTGAATGTATCCTCCGATAGGATTGTTGAAGTGTCGATATTAAAGGTTTCTCCTGGAGGAAAAGAAGAAACATTGACGCTTAAGGTAAATCCTGAAAGACCTATTCCAGCAGAGTCATCCATGTTTCATGGTATCTATGACGAAGATGTAAAAGATTTGCCTCCTTTTAAGGCGCGAGCGAAAGAAATCGCAGATTTTATTGGCGACGCTGATTTGGCCGGATATAATTCCAATAAATTTGATGTGCCTATGCTGATGGAGGAATTCCTTCGTGCTGGGGTAAATTTTTCATTGGAAGGTCGTGCTTTTGTGGATGTACAGAATATTTTCCACCAGATGGAACAGCGGACATTGAAGGCGGCGTATAAATTTTACTGTGATCAAGACTTGACGAATGCCCATACCGCGGAGGCGGATGTGCGAGCTACTTATGAAGTGTTGAAAGCCCAGTTGAGTAAATACGATGGTGTAGATTATGAAGACAAGCACGGGCAGGTAAGTAAACCGGTGGTGAATGATGTGGAAGCATTGCATAGCTTTACCAATTTGAGCAAACCAGTGGATTTTGCTGGCCGTTTGGTATTTGATGAAGATGGCGATCCAACCATTAATTTTGGTAAACATAAGGGCAGAAAGGTGGTGGAGATTTTCGAGGTGGAGCCAAGTTATTATGCATGGATGCAAAATGGCGATTTCCCCTTGTACACCAAAAAGGTGTTAGAAAACATCTGGAATGACTACAAGAACAAAAGAAAAGAGAATAAGCAAGGGACAAGTGAGCCTGTAAGACCGTCTAATGTGGTAAAACCGACATATAAAAAACAAGAACCTGCAAAACCTATCACGGATGATATGTTGAAAGGTTTACAAGATAAGTTTAAGAAATAGAACCAATATAATATTATGATGAAAACTGAGGAAGAAATAGAAAGAGTAAGTTGTTTGATTATCGGATCTGGACCTGCTGGTTACACAGCAGCTATCTATGCAGCTAGAGCCGATTTAAAACCTGTTGTGTATACAGGTATGGTACCAGGTGGTCAATTGACCCAAACTACAGAAGTAGATAATTTTCCGGGGTATCCGCAAGGGATTACTGGTCCGGTGATGATGGAGGATCTTCGTGCGCAAGCGGAACGTTTTGGAACTTCCGTTCGTTTTGGCTATGCTACAAAGGTTGATTTTTCTAGAGATGGTGGTATACATAAGGTAGAGATTGATGGGGTTAAGCATATTGAGGCTGAGACTGTTATTATTGCTACAGGTGCAACTGCTAAATGGTTGGGATTGGATTCGGAGCAGAAGTACAATGGTTTTGGTGTATCAGCCTGTGCGGTTTGTGATGGATTTTTCTTTAAAGGTCAGGATGTGGCTATTGTAGGTGCTGGAGATACAGCAGCGGAAGAGGCGACTTACTTGGCAAAATTGGCTAGAAAAGTATATATGTTGGTTCGTCGTGATGAATTCAGAGCTTCAAAAGCTATGGTTCATCGTGTGATGAACACGGAAAATATTGAGGTATTGTATAATACCGAGACTGAGGAGATTTTGGGTGATGGACAGGTTGTAACTGGCCTTCGCGTGAAGAATAATCAGACAGAGGCGGTAAGTCATATTGATATTACTGGATTTTTTGTGGCGATTGGGCATAAACCGAATACGGAATTGTTCCAAGGTGTTTTGGATATGGATGAAACTGGTTATTTGATTACCAAAGCAGATAGTACAGCGACGAATATTCCAGGCGTTTTTGCTTGTGGAGATGTGCAGGATCATGTTTTCCGTCAGGCGATTACAGCAGCTGGAACGGGTTGTATGTCTGCGCTAGAAGCGGAAAGGTATTTGATGGCTAAACAGGATATTGTTTAGGTAGGAACTTTACCCGTCATTTCGAGGCTCTGCGTCATTGCGAGGCTCTGCGTCATTGCGAGACTCTGCGTCATTGCGAGGAACGAAGCAATCTTTACACTAATCGAAAGATTGCTTCGTCGTACCTCCTCGCAATGACGTTATATCACTCCAAACTTTTTCAGCGCATTCCAGATTCCATCATCATCCACATCATCCGTCACATAATCTGAAATCTCCTTTACTTCTGGGTTTGCATTTCCCATCGCTACACCCACTTTCACATGCTTTAGCATGGTAATATCATTACCACCATCACCAAAGGCCATCGTTTCCTCCAATTCTACCCCAAAATGCTTACAAAAAATATCGATCCCTACTTTTTTACTCAATCCTTTCGGATTCACATCCGCAAACAGCGGCGTCCATCGAGAAGATAGCGAATTCGGCATCACCTTTTCCATAAATTCCTGTTCTTCCTCCGGACCCAGAAAAATATTGGTCTGCAAAATGCTTCCAGTATCCACCGTTTCCATGTCCACTAATTTCGGGACTGGCAAATTCAAATGGGCATACATCCCCGCAATTTCCGGGGTAACATCATGTATAGTAATCTCCCTTTCCGACATGAAAGAAAAACTCAAAGCTTTTTCCTTCGCATAAGCCAACACCGATTCAATATCTCTCGCATCAATAGGTTCCCGATGCAATACCTCTAAATCTTTCGTTAAACAATATCCTCCGTTAAAGGTAATATATCCATCAAAATCAAGAAATTTAATATGATCAATACTGTTGATGGACCTCCCGGTAGCCAAAATGGTCTTGATCCCTTTTGCCTGCAACTCTTTAATGGCTTCGATGGTAGACTTAGGAACTTCATGGGTTTTGAAGCTTATCAATGTGCCGTCTATATCAAAAAATACCGCTTTTATCTGTGGATTCTGCATATCCCAAAGATAGCTAATCCCCGAACATTTGCCTACTTATTATGATTCATTTTATTGTTAAAAATGCTATAACTATCTTTGGGACTTAATTCTTTTATATGAGCCCATTCGACCATTTTATCTCCTCGTTTGATGAAGGGATAAAAAAACAGGATTTACAGAAACTAACCTTATCAAACTATAAAGGTCCAGAAAGCGATCTGAAGAATGTATATATTAAATTGGTCCTGATCAAACGGGAACTGATGCTGTCTTTTGTTTACCGTTATAAAACAAAGGATGTGACGAAAAACTTTAATTCTTCCGATGCTTTAGCGACTATTTTAAATCTAACCGAATTTAAAGGCTTCCGGAATATCAGTCTGCAAAGAACAAATGAGATCCTACATTTTCAAAGGAATAAAAAAGGGGATTGGATGGAAAGGCGAGAAAACGTAAAGGAAGAAACCTTTGTAAATCTATTGCACGATAAGCAGAAAGAAAGAAAAATCACGGATCTTTCCAAGCCCTATCTTCAATCGCTTAACTTAACTGATACTTCAGGTAAAGTTTATAAAAACGCACAGGATAAATGGAAACAGATTAACCACTATATCGAAATATTAAGTTCTTCCTTGGCGGAATTACCCAAGGATAAGAAGCTGAACATCGTGGATATGGGTGCTGGAAAAGGCTATTTAACTTTTGCGCTTTATGATTATTTAAAATCCGGTCTGCAGCAGGATGTGCTGGTGACTGGGGTGGAGTACCGAGAAGATCTGGTAGAATTTTGCAATCAGGTCGCTAGGGACAGTGCTTTTGATGACCTTCATTTTGTTCAAGGAACGATAGAGAATTATAAACCCGAAGCGAAGGTTGATGTATTAATAGCGCTGCATGCCTGCGATACAGCTACGGATGATGCCATTTATAAGGGTCTGCAGGATGAATCGGCTTTGATAGTTGTTGCTCCATGTTGCCATAAACAGGTCCGTAGGGAGTTGGAAAGGATTAAGGCAAAAAATGAGCTGGATTTTATGTTGAAATATGGGATTTTCTTGGAGCGGCACGCGGAGATGTTGACCGATAGCATCCGAGCCCTGGTGTTGGAATATTATGGCTATGAAACTAGGGTCATGCAATTCATTTCCGATCAGCATACACCTAAAAATGTGATGATCGTAGGCTTAAAAAAAGAGGTAAACCCCAATAAACAAACACAAATACGGGAGAAGTTAAAATCGATTCAGGAATATTTTGGAATTGGTTACCATCATTTGGTTCGATTATGTGGTTTAGATAGGTAATTCGGTCATAATTTCTATCTTTGTAATTCGAAAAAAAGAACATATGAGAATTTCATATAATTGGTTAAAAAACTTTATAGATATAAATAAAACTCCAGAGGAGTTATCCCTTATTCTTACGGATATCGGTCTTGAGGTGGAACTGTTAGAAGTGGAGCAAAGTATACCAGGTGGGTTGGAAGGATTGGTTGTAGGCGAGGTGATTACTTGTGAGCAACATCCCAATGCCGATAAATTGAGGGTTACGACCGTAAATGTAGGTACAGGAGAGCTGCTGCACATCGTTTGTGGCGCGCCAAATGTGCGTACAGGGTTGAAGGTAATCGTTGCTACGGTAGGAACTACCTGTCACCCGACCAACGGAGAACCTTTCAAAATCACGAAATCTAAGATCCGTGGCGAAGTTTCTGAAGGCATGTTATGCGGTGAGGATGAAATTGGATTAGGTACTTCCCATGCGGGTATTGTAGAGCTTGATGTAAATGCAGAGGTAGGAAGTTTAGTGAAGACTTATTTTAACATGGAAGATGATTATTGTTATGAGATCGGATTGACACCAAATCGTGCCGATGCTGCTTCTCATTTAGGGGTTGCCAGGGATTTGGCTGCTTACTTCAGATCATCTACCAAAGCAGTGGATACTTCGGGATTTCAATCTTCAGCTGCGCAAGGGACCCAAGTGGAGGTTTTGTCTCCTGAGGATGCACCTCGATATTCAGGTGTCAATATCAGTAATATCAAAGTTGGAGAATCTCCAGAATGGTTAAGGACAAAACTACAGGCTATTGGCGTACGTTCCATCAACAATATTGTAGATGTTACGAACTATATCCTTCATGATTTAGGTCAACCATTACATGCGTTCGATGCGGATAAAATAGCTGGAAACAAAGTGGTTGTACGTAAGGCTGTCGAAGGCGAATTGTTTAAGACTTTGGATGGCGTAGAGCGTAAATTAGCTGCGGAGGATCTGGTGATTGCAGATGCAGAGAAACCTATGTGTATTGCAGGGGTGTTTGGTGGTGAGTATTCTGGAGTGACGGAAAGTACTACTTCCATTTTCTTGGAATCAGCCTATTTTAACCCAGTAAGCGTTCGTAAAACTTCTAAACGCCATAGTCTTAAAACAGATTCATCTTTCCGTTTTGAGCGTGGCACGAATCCGGATATTACTGTCGAAGCATTGAAAAAGGCGGCGATTTTGATCGCTGAGGTAGCAGGCGGAACAGTCTCCTCTTCTGTTGTGGATATTTACCCTGAGCCTATAAAACCATTTGAATTCGCGGTGAATTACCGTCGAGTGCAACGTGTGATTGGGAAGGATATACCAACAGAAGAGATCAAGTCCATCATTACGAGTTTAGGGATCGAAACAAAGAATGAAACTTCCGAAGGATTTGATGTATTGGTTCCAGCATTTAAAGTAGATGTTACGCGTGAAATCGATGTCGTAGAGGAGGTTTTACGGATCTATGGATACAACAATATTGAATTAAAATCGCAGATTAAAGCTTCGCTGAATACTTCGGAGAAACCAGATAAAGAAGTGCTATTGAATCAGGTAGCTGATTTCCTTATCGGAAATGGATACCGTGAAATCTTGAGCAACTCTTTGACCAAGTCAGATTATTTGGAGGATGATGCAACAGCAGTTCAACTGTTGAACCCCTTGAGTTCGGATCTGGATGTGATGCGTCAGAATCTGTTATTTTCCGCTTTGACAGCTGTTGGATATAACCAAAATCGGAAAAACGGTGATCTGAAAGTATTCGAATACGGACGTTCCTATAACCTTTTGGATGGGCAATATGTAGAGAAGCAATTGTTCGGATTGGCTATTGCTGGAAGAAAAGACGCGGAACAATGGAACAATGCAGGATCAAACGTTAGCTTCTACGATATCAAAGCGGCAGTAGATGGTATAATCAAGCGCCTAAAGGTAGAAGGAATTCGCGTAGAAGAATATGCAGGAAACTATTTTGATTTTGGTTTGAGCTATAGAAAAGGGGAGAAAATATTGGTATCCTTCGGATCGGTATCAAAAGCGAACCTGAAAAAGGCTGATGTGAGTGGGCCAATCTATTTCGCCCAATTTGATTGGGATCTGCTGTTGAAGGTGATCAAGAAAAATAGGATTACCTATAAGGAGGTATCGAAATTCCCTTCTGTGCGAAGAGATTTAGCCCTTTTATTGGATGATCATGTCACTTTTGACCAATTACGTTTAATTGCGAATAAAACTGAACGTAAATTGTTAAAAGAGGTTCAGATCTTCGATGTGTACAAAGGGGATAAATTACCTGAGGGTAAGAAGTCTTACGCGTTAAGTTTTGTGCTTCAGGATGAGGAGAAAACGTTAACCGATAAACAGATTGATGGCATAATTCAAAAATTAATTATTAACTTTGAGAAAGAGGTTGGCGCATCAGTGCGTTAATTCAACATATAATTGCGAAATACTATGGCGTCTTTATCTTCACAAATGAATATTATCGTTGAGAAAACGAAAAACCTTATTCAATTAAGTGAAGCCCTGCAAGAGGAAAACGATCTGTTAAAACTAGAAGTTCAATCTTTGCAGGTAGCCTTTGAGACGAGTTCTGAAAAGGTTAAACAGCTGGAGGAAAAGGTTAAAGCTCTGACAGTTGCCAAATCCTTGGAGAATTCGGACGTGGATAAAGCCGCAATAAATGAAAAAATACTTGACACAAAACAAAAAATTAACGATTTTGTGCGAGAAATAGACAAATGTATAAGTCTTTTGAAGTAGGTTAAGCAGGGTTAGGAAAGATTTATAACGTTATTAAGCTCAAAAAAACATGGGAGAAATTTCCATAAAAATAAATATCGCTGATCGAGTATACCCTTTACGTGTTGACACGGAAGAGGAAGAGGTTATTCGTCATGCAGCGAAATTAATAAACGAAAAAATAAAGGAACTGCAGGATAATTATGCAGTTCGTGATAAGCAAGATCTTTTATCCATGTGTGTACTTCAGTACGCTACGGGAATGATCAAAGCCGAAAAGAGCGCAACGAGCCAAGATGTTGGTTTGGAACGCAGCATTCACGAATTGGATAACCTATTGACAGATTTCTTTAAGAAATAACGTTTGCGTTCTTATACATTAGAGCTTCTAACGACGAATTTGCCGCAATTAAATTCGGGTTGTCACTATTTTAAACTTAACGCTTCAATATCACGAGCAATTACAAAGATGTAGGCCATTTTGCGAAAGCCATCTAGGTCATGATCATACGCTCAAATCATGTGTAATCGAAGTTTAATAATACATGGTACCTGATTAATTTAATTGCGGTTTTTTTTTGGAAAATAATTGCTATTACATTAACATATAAATCAATAAAAATGGAGATATCAACTACTATATCAATAATAATTGCACTGGTTGTGGGTGTTTTTATTGGACGATATCTATTACAGATGTTGTTCAAGAAACAGGAACAATCGGCGCAGGAAAAAGCTGCACAGATTATTAAGGATGCAGAACAACAGGCAGAACATGTGAAGAAACAGCGTCAATTGGAAGCTAAGGAGAAATTCCTTCAATTAAAAGCTGAGCATGAAAAAGAAGTAAGCCAACGAAATAATACCGTTGCTCAAAAAGAAAATACCATCCGCCAAAAGGAGCAGTCCCTGAACCAGAAATTGGAGAACCTGAACCGCGAGAAGCAGGATTTAGACGGTAAAGCGAAGAAGCTAGATCAATTGGTCGAGCTGAACGAAAAGAAAAAAGAAGAAGTTGAACTTTTGAAAGGTCAACACATCAAACAATTGGAAACTATTGCGGGCCTTTCTGCTGATGAAGCCAAAGAGCAATTGGTTACTTCCCTAAGAGAAGAAGCAAGGTCCCAAGCGATCATTCAGATCAAGGATATTGTTGATGAAGCGAAATTAACAGCGTCTAAAGAGGCTAAAAAAGTGGTTATCCAAACCATCCAACGTACAGCAACGGAAGCAGCGATCGAAAATACCGTATCCATCTTCAATATTGAAAACGATGAGATCAAAGGTCGTATCATTGGTCGTGAGGGAAGAAACATCCGTGCACTAGAAGCAGCAACAGGTGTGGAGATCATTGTTGATGATACGCCTGAAGCAATTATCCTTTCCGGATTTGATCCTGTACGTCGTGAGATTGCGAGATTATCCCTACACCGTTTGGTTACGGATGGTCGTATCCACCCAGCTCGTATCGAGGAGGTGGTTGCAAAAACCAGAACGCAGATCGAGGATGAAATCGTGGAGATTGGTGAACGTACGGTGATCGACTTAGGTATTCATGGTCTGCACCCGGAGTTGATCCGTATGGTAGGAAGAATGCGTTATAGATCTTCTTACGGACAGAACCTATTGCAGCACTCCCGTGAGGTAGCAAACTTTGCAGCAACCATGGCTTCTGAGCTTGGATTGAATGTGAAACATGCAAAACGTGCTGGTCTATTACATGATATTGGTAAAGTGCCCGATGATAATCCAGAATTGCCTCATGCGATTCTAGGTATGCAGTTGGCCGAGAAATATAAGGAGCATCCAGATGTATGTAATGCCATCGGTGCGCACCACGATGAAATCGAAATGACATCGATGATCTCTCCAATCGTACAGGCATGTGATGCTATTTCTGGTGCTCGCCCAGGTGCACGCCGTGAAGTAGTGGAAAGCTATATCAAACGATTGAAGGAATTGGAAGATTTGGCTTTATCTTACCCTGGAGTTGAAAAGACTTTTGCTATCCAAGCTGGTCGTGAACTACGTGTTGTAGTGGAAAGTGAGAAAGTATCCGATGCACAAGCAGAGATTTTGGCGGCAGATCTTTCGAACAGGATCCAAACAGAAATGACCTATCCCGGACAGATTAAAGTGACGGTGATCCGAGAAACACGTTCGGTTTCCTACGCGAAATAATTAAATCAAAAATATCATAAAAAGGCTTATCAATCGATAGGCCTTTTTTTGTTTAATTTATTTTGATTCAACATTAGAGTTTGATTAGAATCTGAGTTCTTTTATTAAATTATGTATTAATATTTCTAATTTTACAGAAAATATTAGTTTATGCATATATTGTTGGTGGAAGATGATCATCGGATAAGCTCCTTTCTGATTAAGGGCTTGGAGGAATGTGGGTATATGGTTTCATTATGTAAAAGTGCGGAAGATGTAATCAATGGGAATTACCTGGATCTACCTTTGGATATCATCATTTTAGATGTGATGTTACCGGGAATGGATGGAATACAATTTGTCCAGACCTTACGGTATAAGGATTATTATACGCCTGTTTTGATGCTTAGTGCACTCAATACGGTTCAGGACAAAGTAGCCTCACTGGATTATGGTGCTGATGATTACCTGACCAAACCTTTCCACTTTGATGAACTGTTGTCTCGCATCAATGCCTTGAGCAGAAGAAGGCAGACACAATACCATGAGAAGGTTAAAAATCCTATTCTTGAATTTGGAAGTCTCAGCATCGATACAGAACAATACCAAGTCAACCTGCAAGGCCAACAGATCGACCTTTCTCCTAAAGAATATAAATTGTTGATCTATCTGATTGAGAATAGGAATAAAACAGTTGCCAGGATGCAGATATTGAATGCAGTCTGGGGAATTACGTTCGACAATCATACCAATGTAGTTGATGTCTATATTTCCTATCTACGTAATAAGATTGAAGTTGGTTCGCAGAAATTCATTTATACGGTGAAAGGCGTAGGATATATGTTCAAATATGAGCTATGAAACTGAAACATAGATTATCTCTTTATTCCATCAGTATATTTTCGATCGTTTCCCTATTACTCTCGGTATCGGTCTATTTTGCCTACTATTTTCAGATGGAAAAGATGGAGGAGCATTCGTTGGAAAATAAGACTTTATTGGCCGCTATCTATTATTTAGAGCAGGATGAATTGAGTATTCTGGAACATGAAAATATCCAGCGCCAAATGCAAAAGACAATTTCAAGACGGGATATTGCTGTGTTTGATAGCATGAACAAAAAATCTGCTGGGGATATGGTTTCACTTACCGATATACATCCTTGGTTCTTGGACCAGGTTAAATCCAATGGAAAGGGAGATTTCAGCACAGATTCTTATTTCTATCATGCGATTTATTATCATGATAACGAAGGAGATTTTGTGGTATTGGCCAGAAAAGCCAAAACGGAATTCAATGAACAGATGCATTCCTTATTGCAGATCCTTTTAATCGCATTTCTGCTTGGATTGGTCATCATTTTCTTTTTTTCCAGGTATTTAGGGCATATTGCTTATCAGCCAATTATCAATATCATTAAACAGATCAAGGAAAGGGACACCAAGAATTTTGATCAGCCCATTAAATTGGAGAAATCCTATTCAGAGATCAATGACCTGGTGGATACCTATAACCATTTTGTTGATCGCATAGCCCAAACTTTCAATGTACAGAAGAATTTTATTGATTATGTATCGCATGAATTGCGGACACCGATCACCGCTATTTTAGGAACATTGGAAGTGACCAATCAACGCGATCGTTCAACAGAAGAATATGCCGAAGCCATTCATCAATTGAAAATGTTGACCAATGACCTACAGGAAACCTTGGAACACATGATGCTCCTGTCAGGTGCCAAAACGAGCTTTGAATTTAACCAGGTCCGCATGGATGAAATCGTATGGCAGGTTATTGAAAACGCCATTCTTTACCATAAAGCAAAGATTACAGTAGAAATGCATGTACAGGATCCTAAAGTTTTACAATGGGAAGGTAATGACAAATTACTTGCTTTGGCCATCAACAACCTCCTCGAAAACGCCATCAAGTATTCGGATAATAAACCTATTCAAGTGATGTTTCGGGAGGATGAAGGAAGACTACAGATCTGGATCATCGATCAGGGGATCGGAATACCTCAGGCTGATCTAGAACAAGTAAAGCAGAACTTTTTTCGAGCTTCTAATACCAAAACTTATAATGGTAAGGGCATTGGCCTTTCCATGGCCAATATTATATTTTCTTTACATCACATACAGATGCAGATTTGGAGTAACCGAATTGGTACTCAGGTGTTTCTGAAATTCTAATGGATTTCTAATGTAAACCCAAAATCGCCTTAATCTGCAAGCGATAAGTTTGCAGAAAACAAAATAAGGTGAAGAAAGTATTTTTAATTTCTCTTTTCTACTGCTGTTTTCAAAGCCTCTGGGCACAGACCTATACCCTGGAGGCATTGGAAAAAGCATTTCTGGAAAACAATCTACTATTATTGGCCGAAAGGCATGAAATTGATAGGGCAGAGGCTGCCATCATTCAAGAGCGCCTCTGGAGCAATCCATCACTTACCCTGGACAATGTCAATCTATGGACCAACTCTACGTTTGAAAAGCAACCTTTATTGATCGGTAATTTCGGAAGAAACCAACAATTCGCCTTGGAATTAGAGCAATTGATCGAAACAGCATCAAAAAGAAGAAAGCGCGTAAAAGTTAGGGAAAGTGAAATGGCTAATCAGGAATTGGGATTTGAAGCATTACTGTTAAGCCTCAGATCGGAGTTGCGGAAAAACTATAAACAGCTTTTCTATACCAAAAAACAATCGGCCGTTTTAGCAGAAAGTGTTGCTGCATATACGGAATTAAAGGATATCTATGCAAAGCAATCTGAAAAACAGTTGATCCCTGTCGCTTCTTTTTACCGGATCAATAGTGAATTGATCAGTTTGCAAAAGGAGGCTTTGTCCCTGCAGGAAGAAGAGATCGCTTATTTTCATCAAATCGCGGTATTGACACAAATCCCCAATCTGCAACCAGAGGATGTGTATTTTTCGGCGGAACTGCCTACAAAATTGCTAAAGTCGAAGGAAGAGATCCTTAACCAAGCTAAAGAACATAATCTTTCATTAAGACTGAAAAAGTCGGATATCTCTATTCAGGAAAATGAATTGGCATTAGCAAAATCCAATAGGGTACCAGACCTGAATTTTCTTGTTAATTATGAAAGAGGCGGGAATGTCATGCAGAACTTTGTAGGTATTGGAGTGAAAATGGATATTCCTTTATTCAATAGAAATTCAGGGCATATACAGGGAGCCAGACACGCCTTACAAAGCTCACATCGGTTGTACGAGGCAGAAAGGTTGGCGTTGGAATTTCAGATCCAGGCTTTATTGCAGAAAATTACTAACCTACAGCAAGCACTTGGAGGAATGGATCAACCTATGAAGGCATCAGGTACGGAATTATTAAGGAAGTTTAGCAAGCAGCTGAACAATCAACAGATTACATTATTGGAATATTTGGATTTTACCCAATCCTATAGGCAATCTCAGATCGACCTTTTGAGCTGGGAGGAAGAATACATGGTTTTATTGGAGGAATTGGATTTCCTTATAGGCACAGAACATTAATATATGAGAGCATTTTACATACTATCCACTTTTGGGGTTTTACTGATTTTTGGTTGCCAAAGTGGGCAAGAGGAAAAACAGATAGCAGCACTTATTGAACAGCGCTATTGCTTAAATGAAGCCTTAAAGGGAAAAACAGATATCCAGACGGTTTTAGAAGAAAATCTGATCGAGCAGATTAATTTACCCGGTAAAATTGAATATAATGAAAACGATATGGTGGTATTCAAAAGCCTTTTATCCGGTCTGGTCAGTGCTGTGAAATTTGAAATGGGCGACCGTGTTGTTAAAGGTCAGGTTTTGGCGGAAATAAAATCGACGGAAATTCAATCTTTGATTCAGCAGCGGAAGTATCAAAAAAGTCAACTATCCCTTTTGCGAGACCAAATAGCTAATAAAAAATTATTATTGGCGGATGGTTTAGTGGCCAAACCGGAATTGCTGGAATTGGAGCATGCCTATGATGCCGCTCGGATAGAATTAGATAGGATCGACCAATCCTTGGCTATGTTCAGAGCTGCTGGCGAAGGTTCATTCCAATTATTGGCACCAAGGACAGGCTATGTGATCCAGAAAAATATTAATGTTGGACAATCCATTCATGCGGAGTCAGAGGCTTTATTTTCCATATCCAATCTAAGTCAGGTTTGGGTAATGGTGAATGTTTTTGCCAGCAATCTCCGGCATATTCAGGTCGGTGATAGGGTAAAGGTCAAGAGTATTGCTTATCCTGATCAGATCTATCATGGGAAAATCGATAAGATATTCAATGTTTTTGATGATGATGAACATGTCATGAAAGCTAGGGTGGTTTTGGATAATCCCAAATTGAACCTTAAGCCCGGTTTGAGTGCAGATATTATCATTGATAAACAAATCCCGGGAGAAAAGGCCTTTGCTATTCCCAATAAGGCCGTATTGTTTAATAACAATAGCAATTATATTTTATTGTACCATGATGATTGCCATATAGAAGCAAAGCAAGTGGAGGTGGTCTATAGCAATGAAGAATTTAGTTATATCAAAGAAAAATTGGCAGAGGGCTCCAAGGTGGTCTGCAGCAATGCTCTTTTAATATTTGAAGAAATAAACAATAGGCCATAATGAAGAAGTTTGTGCAACATATCGTGACGTTTTCGTTGCGGAATACCACTTTTATTCTATTTGCTACGATGGCTTTATTGTTCGTCGGGATCTATGCCTTAAGGCATACGGCCATTGAGGCTTTTCCAGATGTAACGAATACCAGGGCGAGAATCATCACGCAATGGCCTGGAAGAAGTGCCGAGGAGATGGAGAAATTGGTGACACTGCCAATTTCTAAGGAAATGAACAGCATTCCTAAGAAATCAACCATCCGATCGATCAGCCTTTTTGGTCTTTCGGTGGTTACTGTGCAGTTTGAAGATGGGGTGGATGATTTCTATGCTCAACAATATGTTTCCAATAAGATTTCAGGGGTCAATCTTCCGGAAGGGACTGAGGTGGAGATTGAACCGCCTTCGGGTGCTACCGGGGAAATCTTCCGTTATATGATCAAAAGTGACCTTCCGTTGAAAGAGGTTACAGCGATCCAGGATTGGGTGATCGAGCGGGAATTGTTATCCGTGCCAGGAGTGGCCAATGTGATCAGTTTTGGAGGTGAAGAAAAGATCTATGAGATCAAGATCAATCCCACGGAATTGAAATCTTTCGATTTGACTCCATTGGATGTGTATGAGGCGGTCTCCAAATCCAATATCAATGTTGGTGGGGATGTGATTCAGCAAGGGGATCAGGCCTATGTGGTGCGTGGTGTTGGTCTATTGGATAAGATGGAGGATATTGGCAACATCACAGTGAAATTAAACGGATCCACCCCTGTGCTGATCAAGAATGTGGCCGAAGTAGTTGTTTCTGGTAAACCTCGCTTGGGTAAGGTGGGTTACAATGAACAAGATGATGTGGTTGAAGGGATCGTCGTGATGTTGCGTGGTGAAAATCCTTCGGAAGTTATTCAGCATCTAAAGGCCAAAATTGAGGAACTTAACAGTCGTACATTACCTTCTAATGTTCAGATCGAAACCATTGTTGATCGAACTGTTTTAGTCAACAATACGGTAAAAACCGTATCAAAGAACATCATAGAAGGTGTACTGTTGGTGTCTTTGATCGTTTTTATTTTTTTATATAATTGGAGATCCACAGTCATTGTGGCATCAGTTATTCCATTGTCATTTCTTTTTGCAATTATAATGCTGAAGATCCAGGGCCTGCCTGCTAACTTAATTTCTATGGGATCCCTGGACTTCGGCTTATTATTGGAAGGAACATTGGTGATTGTTGAAACTGTTTTTGTTGCTCTGGCTACCATGTCCCATCGGGTTGGGCCAGAACGTTTTGCAAAAATGAGCAAAATGGGGATTATCAAAAAAAGCGCTGGAAGTGTGGCATCCTATATCTTCTTTGCCTTGCTCATTCTTATCGTTGCTTTATTGCCCATTTTCTCTTTCCAAAAGGTGGAAGGAAAAATGTTTACCCCTTTGGCATTTACCTTAGGCTATGCCTTATTGGGTTCTTTGATACTCAGTTTGACCTATGTTCCGGCCATGTGTAAATTATTATTTACTAAGGGCATGAAGGAGCGGGAGAATTTTATCAGTCGGTTTTTCAACAGGACCATTTATGGCTTGTATCGGATATCCATGAAGTACAAAAGATGGACACTCGGTTTATTTTTAGGGCTGCTGACTTTGTGTGGACTGAAATTTCTGAACTATGGTTCGGAATTCCTTCCCCAGCTGAACGAAGGTGCCATCTATATCCGAGCTACCTTGCCCAACAGTGTAAGCTTAGATGAATCCAGCAAACTGACCAAAGAGATGAAGGTCTTGATGCAGGATAGTTGTAAGGAAATAGATTTTATTTTAACCCAAACAGGACGGCCAAATGATGGGACTGATCCTACGGGATTCTTCAATATTGAATTCAATGTGCAGCTTAAGGAGCCGAAGGATTGGGCACGTAAGGTTTCTAAAGAAGATATTATCCAGGAACTACGGGATCTGTTGAATGTGTATCCTGGTATTACCTTCGGATTTAGCCAACCCATACAGGATAATGTGGAGGAATATGTTGCAGGGGTGAAGAGTTCATTGGTGATCAAGATTTTTGGCGATGACCTCTATCGTTTGGAGGATTATGCAACGCAAGTGGCTGAGCAGATCGGCAAGGTTCGAGGCATCACGGATATCAATGTTTACAAAAATATTGGTCTTCCGGAATTGAGGATTCAATTGCATGATTCTAAAATGGCTAAATACGGTGTGTTTACCTCGGATGTGCAAGCGGTGGTTTCCATGACCATCGGTGGACAAGCGGTGACCAAATTTTATGAAAAGGATAGGCAGTTTGATGTAGTATTGCGTTTTAGTAAGGAATATCGTGATTCACCGCAAAAAATTGGCAATATCCTTATTCCTACGAGTAGTGGGCAAAGTGTTCCCTTGCAGGAATTGGCTACCATTGGTTATGTTACGGGACCTGCTTTTATCTACAGAGAAGGGAATAGCCGGTACATAGGCGTTGGATTCAGTATTTCGGGGAGAGATTTGGGAAGTACGATCGAGGAAGCCCGGGCGTTGGTGGATAAAGAGGTGAAACTGCCCAAGGAGAATTATATGGAATGGGCTGGGGAATTTGAGAGTAAAGAACGTGCAACGAAGCAATTGATGACGGTAATTCCGATTTCATTGGCCTTGATCCTGTTGCTGTTGTATAGTAATTTCGGCAATATGAAGGATACCATTATCGCTGCAATCACCATTCCTTTTGCTTTTATTGGTGGTTTTCTGTCCTTGTGGGCCACAGGGACAGTTTTTGGTATTTCTGCTGGTATTGGACTCATCATCCTGTTCGGGGTGAATACCATCAATGGAATTATTTTGATTGCGGTCATGCGCGAAAACATGAAGAAAATGAAGCTGATGGAGGCAATTCAAGAAGGGGTAAAAAGTAGGATTCGTTCCATTGTGATGATTGCTTTAATGGGTGCTGTTGGTCTATTACCTGCCGCCATGTCTACAGGAATGGGCTCTGAAATCCAGAAGCCACTCGCTATTATGATCGTAGGTGGACTGTTGATCTGTTTGCTGCTGTCCTTTGCAGTACTACCTGTATTGTTTTATTATGCCTATAAGGATAGCAAAAACAGGCAATAATCCTTACCTTTGCGCTATGAACAAAAAGGATAAAAAGACATTGCAAAAACCTAAATTTTCACGGCCGGTTGAAAAGCATTTTTATGAACTGGATCAGGCCTATGGTACTTCCAATTTAGGTTCCATAACCTTGTTTTTAAGCTTGTCTTTCTTCGGGATTATGGGGTTGATCTGGATGATCCCATTTCCGCAACTTGCTTTTTTGGTTAAAATGAATGCCCATACTTTTTTGAACTGGGGATCATTTTTCATTGCCATTGTGATCTATTGCTACCTGAAATTGGCGCCAACCTTATCCTATGCTGTTTTATTTTGCATTGGTATCATGAGTTTCTTTATTGTCCAATTGGAATATGTGGAAAGAGATGGTGGACCAACAGTTATATTGGTATGTAGTATTGTTGCTTTGATTGGTTTGGTAGGCTTATTCCTTGTTTCAAAAAAGAATGGAAAAGGTAATTTTGTCCAACTTTTAACGATTGGTCCGATCTGGTTATGGTCCAAAGTATTTGATCGTTTGAAGTGGAAATATTAATACGTTTCTTCTATAAATCCATTATAAAAAATTATTATTTTTAGATCTTAAACTTATTTATGAAAGATCTTAAATATCCTTTACATTTTCAATTTAAAGTAACCAGTTTTGCCAATGATTTTGTGGCAAAAGATGCCGAAGGCAGAACCATTTTCTACGTAAGGGAGAAGATTTTCTCTTGGCGGGATCATATCATGGTCTATCGTGATGAATCCAAATCGGAATTGGTTTATGAGCTTATCTCCAATAAATTAATTGATTTTCAACAGACATTTACCATCAAGAATGCAGAAGGTAAGGTGGTTGGGAAGGCAAGACGAAAAACGATTAGATCCTTATGGAGATCCACCTTCAACCTGATGGATGCAGAAGATGTACATGACCATACCATTAAAGAAAAAAATCCTTGGACTAAGTTCTGGGATGGGCTATTCGGAGAGCTGCCAATAATCGGCATGTTATCCGGGTATATTTTCAATCCTTCTTATATTTTACGGAATGATCTGGATGAGCCTATGTTTGAGATCCGTAAGGAACCTTCTTTTTTCGGTAGAAAATTCTCAGTCGTGAAAATCACGGATAAAGAGGTGGATGAGGAGCGATTTGTACTCAGTTTGATGTTGATGGTGTTGATGGAAAGGAGCAACGGATAATTTAATTCGAAGGATATAAAAGAGGGGCAATGTTTTAGCATTGCCCCTCTTTTTTTATTTTTTTATGGAATATTCCAGTTGAATTCCTGAATGATCTGGTGCAGGATATTCCCTGACCAATTGGGCGTTGATTTTTTCCAAAGCTTTCTGAGATCTGAGATTTCCTTTTCTGACATGGAAAAATACTTCATCTATTGTTTCAAAAGCGAAGTCCAACATCATCTGTTTAATGGATTGGTTGTATTTACCACCCCAATAGTTTTTCGCTAAGAACGTATAACCGATGGCAACCGTTTTTTGGTCTGCGTTATAATCGTAAAAGGAAGTTCCGCCTATAACACGTTCTGTCTCATTATCCACAATGAGGTAGGCGATGTCATTCTGTAGAAGCTTTTGAAAGTATTTCGTGAACCCAAGAGGGGTATAGCGCATATTATCAGGATGTTGTTCCCATATTTCGGGGTCAGATGCTGCTGCGTATAGCCATTCATAATCTTCTTTGATCAGCGGGATCAATTTTACAAGATCATTGCTTAAATTCTTTCTTTCCAACATAAAACTATTTGATTATGCGTTTGATTTTGTTTGATTTCTTGATCCATTTATGCACGGCATCATAATCCTCGCTTTCAATTTTATCGTAGATATGCTGCAGTTGTTTGATGTGTTCCTCCAGCACTTCTAATACATTGTTGCGGTTCTGTTTAAAGATGGGAGTCCACATGTCGGGCGACGATTTTGCCAAACGTACGGTGGATTGAAAACCCGAACCTGCCAATTCAAAGATTCTTCCTTGAGATTTTTCTTTTTCCAGGACAGTCAAGGCTAATGCAAAAGATGTTAAATGGGAGATATGGGATACATAGGCCGTATGCATATCGTGCTCATCGGCTGTCATGAAAGATGTTTTCATCTCCAACTGTTCCGTAATGCTGTCTGCCAATTCAAAGGCATCCTCATCCGATTTAAAGGCCTCGACATAGACCATCATCTTATCCTTGAACAGGTTTGGAATAGCCGCTTCTGGACCGGAATATTCCGTTCCTGCCATGGGGTGAGCTGCCACATAACGACCACGATTCGGATGATCACTGATCAGATTCAGAATATTGGTCTTCGTGGAGCCCATATCGATGATGACCTGATCGGTCACCTTATCCAAAATCTGGGGAAGTAACACCATGATAGCATCCACAGGAATGGTCAATATGATGACTTTACAGTTAGCTAATGCATTTTCCAACGATTGGAATTCATCTACCAGCCCTAATTGTAATGCTTTTTTCTGATTGGTTTCGCTTTTATCTACCCCGATGAGGTTTTCGCAAAACTGGGTTTCTTTTAGTCGGATGCCTATGGAACCCCCAATTAGACCAACTCCGACAATTGCTATATTCATTATTTATAATCCTAAAGATTCTTTTATTCTATTAATTGCCAATTCGTACACTGCTGTTTTTGCACATAAGCTGATACGGATATATTGTTCTCCGGCAGATCCGAAGATGCCTCCAGGTGTTATAAAAACATGGGCTTTATAAAGGATATCATCTGCCAATTGATAGGAATCCTGATAAGCTGCTGGTATTTTCGCCCAAACAAACAAACCTACCTGATTTGGGTCGTATTTGCAATTCAATAAATCCATTAGTTCGAATACTTTAACCCTTCGCAGCTTATATTCTTCGTTAAGGTGGTTGTACCAAGATTTATCCAAGCTCAGGGCTTTTGCAGCAGCCATCTGTAATGGATAGAATGTTCCGGAATCCATATTGCTCTTGAACCGCAGGATTTCTCCAATGCGTTGTTCATTGGCAATCAACATACCGATTCGCCATCCGGCCATATTAGAGGATTTGCTCAAGGAATTGAGCTCGATTGCTGTTTCCATCGCGCCATCTGCCGACATGATACTTTGTGGATGTTCATTTAGTATGAAACTATAGGGATTATCATGACAAATCAGGATGTTGTGCTTTTTACCAAAAGCAATGATCCTTTCGAAAAAATTGCTATTTGCTAAAGTCCCAGTTGGCATGTGTGGGTAATTGATCCACATCAGTTTAACATCCTGCAAGTCCGATTTTTCCAATTCTTCCAGATCTGGCAGCCAATTATTATCAGCGGATAGTTCGTAAGGTACGATGGTTGCTCCAGAAATACGGACCGCACTTGCATATGCAGGGTATCCAGGATTGGGGATCAATGCCTTGTCGCCTTCTTGAAGATAGGTCATACAGATATGTACAATCCCTTCCTTAGATCCAATCAATGGAAGGATTTCGGTATTAGGATTTAGCTCAACCTGATAATATCGACGATACCAATCAGCCATGGCCTGTCTTAGGGCAGGGATACCCTTGTAACTCTGATAGCCATGTGTGTTTGGTAATGCGGCCTGCTCCTGAAGGGTTTTGATCACTTCTGGATGTGGAGGTAGGTCCGGACTTCCGATACCTAGGTTGATGACCTGGGCACCGTTCTTGTTCATTTCATCGATCTCTCTCAACTTCTTTGAAAAGTAATATTCCTCCGTAAGTTGAAGCCGTTTTGCTACATCAATTTCCATTATTCCTTATTTGGCGTTAAAATTATAAAAAGTTCCTGTGTTTACTTCAATATTCTTAAAGATTATAATCATCCGATGCTATAAATGGAATTTTCGAAAATCTTAAATATTATATTGAGGTGTTTTGAGGTTAAAATTCACTAATAGTAAAAATTTAATAAAGTTTTGGTTGTTTTTGACCAAATTTTACTTTAATTCTTTGAATTTCCATTGCTGACAATTTATGCTTTGGAACACTATCATTTACTCTAAAATGGTATTTAAACTAATCTAATCACGCTTATTTGACCATTTCCACCTAAAAATAGCGGAATTTTCATTCTAAACAATGTGATTATTGAGAAATAATCAATAACTTATAATAGATGGAAAAACACGAAAAACGGAAAATTTAATTTCTATTAACCGTAATGTAAGTGTTAAATTAATAAGTGTACTATTGATATACAATTTTAATTATTAAATTAGCTTTATAATTAAAAACATTTCAATTCTAAAGGAATATATGAAGATTACAGAACTGTCAGGAGTAAAAGAAATTGCTCGACGCGCCGATGTGTCGATTGCGACGGTAGATAGAGTATTACATAACCGTTTGGGTGTAGCTCAGAAAACAAAAGAGAAGATTTTGAATATTATTAAAGAGATGGATTATAAGCCCAATATCCTGGCAAAGCGATTGGCCTCCAAAAGGGTGTACAAGTTTGGTATTCTAATTCCGAATGACCATAATAAAGCAGGCTATTGGAAGGCTCCGATCACCGGAATTGAATCCGCTTATTCTGAATTTGGCGAGTTTGGTGTGGAATTGAGCTATTATTTATTCGACAAAGAGGATCGTAAGAATTTTGTGGAAATGTACGATGTGATTTTTGAACAACCCGTAGATGGAATCATTCTTGCCCCGATCTTTTTAAAGGAATCAATGGATTTCGCGATCAAATGT
>Ga0308157_10003165_pt1 | contig 24659 bp, 18 predicted proteins | sample PhyBR1_FD_201035 | JGI IMG/M metagenome (GOLD analysis project Ga0308157, IMG submission 201035) | Phyllosphere microbial communities from UC Gill Tract Community Farm, Albany, California, United States - DLSLB.R1 | ecosystem: Host-associated > Plants > Phyllosphere > Unclassified | place: USA...
AGCCGCCGGCACTGTAATCCACGCCCAAGGCTCGGTAGCCAACAGTCGCCGAGAAGCTCTTGCTGATGTTGTATCCAATGCCGATTCCAACATCCCAGTCCGCATTCGCGCCGCCCGCGCCTACCAGGCCCCATCCCGCCGCATACAGCTTTGTAGTGAAAACGTAGCGTCCCCGCACACCCGCCACGGCATCCACCCATGTGGCGCCATCGCTGCTTTTCCTGCCATCCCCGCGTGCGCCCTTCAGCGTGATGTCGGTGTCTACGGACCAAACGCGCAAACCCGCCACGACGTCAAGGCTGTGAGGTGACTGATCAAGGACCGAATACCCTGCGCCCAGCAGACCGGTGAATGTCTTGCTGTGGACGTCTGCACTGGTCGCCACGACATCACGGGGCGTGTCGCCCTGAGCGCCGACCTTTGCATAAATCAGATCGCCGAAAAAGCTGTACCGGCCCTTACGTGCGTCGCCGCTCAGCATCGCCGCGAAATCCAGGTTATCCAGGATCTGATCAAAGCTCGTGTCTACATCGATGACCGGCAAACGTCGGTGAGACACCTTTCCAGAAAGCGCCGGCGCCCAGACATAGGGCGTGACGGAAAACTCCCATTCGCTTGAATGCCGTACGTCGGACACAGGCGTAGCAACCTGGTCGGCGGCGCAACCGGGTCCGGCGTAGAAGAGGCCGCCTGCCAGACATCCAATTATGTGCTTTATCATCGCCCCGCCTCGGCCCGCGCAAGAGCCAGTCATCTAACCGGTGGATTTCGGGAATCGATCAGGTATGCGGTGAAAATGTTCAAATCTCCAATACCCGTCTCATGGTGACCATTGACCGGCGGCGTATTCGTCGGCAGCGAGGCTCGAAGCAGCCACTGGCTACGGGATATAGGAAACGGTTGTGCATAGCGCAACCAAAACTGATTAGCGTCCTGGCCCGTTTCTTTTTTCCTGCCAACATAGGGGTTCTGGGGCGACGCCGTCCGGGACAGTGTGGCTGACTCTCGCGGTTAGATTACTGCGAATTTAACGGTATCACTTCAGTTTTTTTTCGCTCATGCGCGCGTAAAAACGTATCGCGATTTTCTGCGCCAGCATCGAATTGAACCGATGGTCCGAAAGGTAGTGCGATTATCCCGGTCCGGCCTGCTCAGACGACTCGCCCTGCCCGCGTCTTCAGCCGTATATCCCGATTGACAGCTCTTTAAAGAAGGTGAAAATACATCCGCTCAAGGGCGAGAAAATGCTTGCCATTGAACTCCAGTACGTATGCCAAAGTGAACCCGTATGCCTGAGCGCCGCGCGGTTTGAAGCTTCGTGCGGTCGACTTATTTATCTTTCAGCGGAGCGTTGAAGATGACGACCAAACGAACATTTTCGTCGGGCGCAGCGGCCCTTTTTGTCGCCGCCGCGGTTTTCTCTACTGCCTCGATAGCGCAGGAACCGCGCAAGCCAAACATCATTCTGATCGTGTCGGACGACACGGGATACGGAGACCTCGGCCCCTACGGCGGCGGTGTCGGGCGCGGAATGCCCACTCCCAATATCGACCGGCTTGCCAAAGAGGGGATGACCTTCTTCTCGTTCTATGCCCAACCCAGCTGCACCCCGGGGCGGGCTGCCATGCAAACCGGCCGCATCCCCAATCGCAGCGGCATGACGACGGTGGCGTTCCAAGGACAAGGCGGCGGCTTGCCCAAGGAAGAATGGACGTTGGCGTCAGTCCTGAAAACGGGCGGCTACAAGACCTTTTTCAGCGGAAAATGGCACCTGGGCGAAGCGGACTACTCGCTGCCAAATGCCCAAGGCTACGACGAGATGAAATACGCCGGCTTGTACCATCTCAACGCCTATACCTACGCGGATCCAACCTGGTTCCCGGATATGGATCCTGAACTGCGCGCGATGTTCCAGAAGGTGACACGCGGTGCCCTGTCGGGTAACGCGGGCGAAACGGCGCGAGAGGAATTCAAGATCAATGGTCAGTACGTCGATACGCCCGTCGTGAACGGCAAGGAAGGCGTGGTCGGTATCCCCTTCTTCGACCGCTACGTCGAAAAGGCCTCGCTCGAGTACCTGGACCGCAACGCTAAATCCGAGCAGCCGTTCTTCATGAACATTAACTTCATGAAGGTCCACCAGCCAAATATGCCGGACCCTGATTACAAGGGTAAGTCGATGTCCAAGAGCAAGTATGCAGATTCGGTCGTCGAGCTGGATGCGAGAATTGGGCGGATCATGGATAAGGTTCGGGAGTTAGGCCTGGACAAGAACACGCTGGTCTTCTACACGACGGACAATGGCGCTTGGCAGGACGTCTACCCCGATGCGGGCTACACCCCCTTCCGCGGCACCAAGGGCACGGTTCGAGAAGGCGGCAATCGCGTTCCCGCCATCGCTTGGATGCCGGGCAAGATTGCGCCCGCCTCGACGGACCACAACATCTTGGGTGGGCTTGACCTGATGGCGACCTTCGCATCAATGGCGGGCATCAAACTGCCCGTTAATGATCGTGCGGACAAACCCATTGTGTTCGATAGCTACGACATGTCGCCGGTGCTGTTCGGCACGGGCAAGTCTGAACGCAAGTCGTGGTTCTATTTCACGGAAAACGAGTTGTCGCCGGGGGCCATTCGCGTGGGCAATTACAAGGCCGTGTTCAACCTGAGGGGCGACAACGGCGTGAAGACGGGCGGACTGGCCGTCGACACCAACCTGGGCTGGAAGGGTGCCGAGTCCTATGTCGCGGCCGTTCCGCAGGTCTTTGACTTGTGGGCGGACCCACAGGAGCGCTACGACATCTTCATGAGCAACGTCACGGAACGAACCTGGACGATAGTGTCGATGAACGCAGCCGCCGCCGACCTCATGAAGACGTATGTGAAGTACCCCCCTCGCAAGGCGCAAAGCGAGGTCTATGACGGGCCGATCACCTTGTCGCAGTACGAACGCTTCCAGCACATACGGGACGGCTTGGCCAAGGAAGGCTTCGCTCTGCCAATGCCTTCGGGGAACTAGGGCGGCGTTTTCATTGCGTGGACCGGGTCGGCCGCAGGCCATCCGATCCTTCCACGCAACCAGCCAGCCCTGCCAAACGCCAGTCTGTCAGATCCGTTTTTTCTGTTTGATATCGGTGACCGCGATGGCAAAACATGGACAACGTAAGTCACGTCTGGCCACCGCATTGGTGCTGGTCGGGATCGCGCTCGGCGTCGCCGCCGGCACCACCTACGTGCTTCTGAGCGACGACGGGCAGCCGCAGCCGGTAAAGGTGGTGCTGGGCGACGGCAAGAACGGACCCGCGGGCATGGTCTGGGTACCGGCTCGCGAATTCCTGATGGGCAGCAGCCACAAGCTTGCGCAACCCAATGAAATGCCAGCGCACAAAGTGTCTGTCAGCGGCTTCTGGATGGACGTGAACGATGTGACGAACGCGCAGTTCCGCCGCTTCGTTGAAGCCACGGGCTACGTGACGACGGCCGAGCAAAAGCCGAAATGGGAAGATCTGAAGGTGCAGTTGCCGCCCGGCACGCCGCGCCCTGACGACAGCCTGCTGGTGCCTGGCGCGATGGTGTTCGTCGGTACGGAGTCCGAGGTGTCGCCGCGCGATTACTCACGCTGGTGGCGCTATGTGGCGGGTGCAAGCTGGCGGCATCCGCAAGGGCCGGGCAGCTCGCTCACCGGCAAGGACGACCATCCCGTCGTGCAGGTCTCGTATGAGGACGCGAAGGCCTACGCGAAATGGGCCGGAAAACGCCTGCCCACCGAAGCGGAATGGGAAATGGCGGCGCGCGGCGGCCTCGAGCAAGCCACCTATGCCTGGGGCGAGGAATTGTTGCCGCAGGGCCAGACGATGGCCAACATCTGGGATGCCCGGCAGAAGCAGCCCTTCCCGGTCGTCAAAGACGAAATAGTGCAGGTCGGCACCATGCCGGTGGGCAGCTTCTCGCCCAACGGCTACGGGCTGTACGACATGGCGGGCAACGTCTGGCAGTGGACCTCCGACTGGTATCGCGCGGACGCCTTCAAGATACAGGCGCAGTACCGCCGGCCTGCGGCAGATCCGGCGGGGCCAGCCAACAGCTTCGATCCCGACGACGGCCAGGTACCCGGCAGCGCACCTAAGCGCGTAACGCGTGGCGGGTCATTCCTGTGCAGTGACACCTACTGCATCAGTTATCGCACCAGTGCCCGCCGGGGTAACGACCCGATGAACGCCATGTCTCATCTGGGCTTTCGCACGGTGATGGCGCCAGAACAGTGGAAGCTTGCCCGGCAGACCATGAATGGAGTCGCTAGCCGATGAATCCATCTTGCGGCCGAGTCGGCGCCATGTTTACCAACGTTTGCCTTATATGGGGAGGGCGATGGTCGTTTAAGTCATTGCAGAGGACAACAAATAGGAGAATTCCATGTTTAGTACTGTGCCTTTCTTGCGTCGTGTCGGTATCGCAACCGCGCTGAGCTGTGCCGCAGTCTTGCAATTTTCGGGCTGCACGACCACTACCGCTTCCAAATCTTCCACATCGACCACTTCTGAAACGCGCCAATCGCTGAATAGCGCTGCCGACGCAACACTTAGCAGGCTTTATCAAGCGTCTCCCCAGTCCAAGGAGCTGGTGGCACGCGCCAGAGGCGTGCTCGTCTTTCCCGATGTGCTCAGCGGCAGCTTCATTGTCGGCGCCGAGCACGGCAACGGCGTTCTGCGTGTGGGTGGCACGGAGGCCGGCTATTACAGCACCACGGCAGGCTCCATCGGCTTCCAGGCCGGTGCACAGTCGAAAGCAATGGTTTTGCTGTTCATGACAGACGAATCGCTGAGCAAGTTCCGTAAAAGTAGCGGCTGGACGGTCGGCGCGGACGCCACCGTTGCCGTCGTCAATGTCGGCGCGAATGGGCGCATTGACACGGACACGGCGCAGAAGCCAATCGTCGGCTTTGTGATGAACAACGGAGGCCTTATGGCGGGTGTGTCACTGGAGGGCACAAAGATATCGAAGCTGGCCCCGTGAATTGCTCCGGTTGTGAAGAACGCTGCGGGTGATTCTCGCAGCGTTCTTCTTCAACGCGATGAATGGAACAATGGTGTCAGACTGAGCCATCGACCGATGCCCGCGGCGGCCACGGCGGCGAATGCCGCTACAGTCGCGCCTGCGACCGCAACGCTAGCGACATCCCACCATGCGATACTTGCTCCGCCGAGCATGGCGCCTAGAGCGATGCCGCCGTTGGCGGCGGAGACGTTGATTGTTCCGGCTAACGCCTGGGCCTGCGGAGCCGACTTCATTACACGAATCTGGCAGACGGGATAGAGGGCGGTATTCGCAATGCCCCACACGCCCAAGGCGAGTGCCAATCCGATATGCTGCGCTGCCAACAGCACAGTGGCCAGCATGCCAATTGCCAACACGGCGCTGAACATTGCGGTGGTCGCCAGTGGCTTGCGGTCCACCCACAGCCCGCCCAGCCAGTTACCTATGAGCCCAACGGCACCGAAGCCCATCAGCCACCACCCCAGGTCCGCAGAAGGCACAAGCGCGACCTTTTCCAGCAGGGCGGCCAAGTAGGTGTAGCCCGTGAACATTGCCGTGAAAACGGCGACCGATAGCAACACGTTGGCCACGAAGGCGGGATCACGAAGGATGCGCGCCTGTTGGGCAAGACCGATCCGCTTGCCCGCGGCCAATGCGGGCATAGAGAACTGCAGGAGTACGGCAGTCAGCGCGGACATGATTGCCAGCGCCCAAAAAGCGCCTCGCCAGCCGACCGCATCACCCGCGACAGTACCCAGAGGAATACCCAGCAACATGGCCGCCGATATGCCCAGGTAGACCGTGGAGACGGCTTTGCCCGCCCGTTCCGGTCCGGCTAATTGCGCAGCGGTTTCACTGGCGGTACCCCAGAACACGGGCAGCGCAAGCGCGGGCACGATGCGTGCGATGGCCAAGACCCAGAAGTTCGGAGCCACTGCTGCGACCGCGTTCGACACGGCGAAAATGACGAGCACCGCCATGAACATGCGTTTGCGCTCAATGTGGGCAAGCCATGCCGTCAAGGGCGGCCCGAACAGCATCACGACGACTGCGAATAGCGTAACCAACTGCCCTGCCCGGGCGACGGAGATCGACAGGTCGCGGGCCAAAGAGGGCAACAGGCCGACCATCAAGAACTCGGTCGTGACGATCACGAAGGCTGCGATCGCGAGAATGTAAGTGGATACCGTGCCAGCTTGGGCGGCGCCATCTGGTCGTTGCAAGATCGTGGTGGAAGGAGAGGACATAGTCAGCAATGAGAATCTTCAAACCCATAGCTTATTGATTCCTCAATTTCCCATGTTGGATAAATATTCCGCCAATTTCATCCATTTATTCCTCAATCAGATGCGCAGCGTAGCGCCGAGATGACCAAGTAATGCGCCCACCTTGGGCAGTAACTGCCGGCTGCGCTGCCACTGAAGATACAGAGGCAGGCCATCTATCGCCAAGGACGGTAGAACTTCCACTAACTCGCCCCTGGCCAGACGATCTTCAATGAGCCATGTGGAAAGCTGGGCCACACCAAATCCCTGGACCACGGCTTCGACCCATGATTCGGCGCTACCCACTTCCAGTCTTGCCGCGGGATGGCAGTGTTCGACGGGAGCTTCACCCCGTCGGATGAACCAAGGGCTGGGCGTGCCGTCGGGACGCCGGTACAGCACGGCATCCAGATGGTCCAAGGATTCAACATCGTCCGCGATGTCACCTACCCTTTCAAGGTAGCTCGGCGCGCAGCAGAAGATGCGCTGCTCCCGACCCAAGAAGCGGTATCCAACGGAACCAGGCCAGGTCTCGCCGCCGCCGATGCGCACCGCCACATCAACGCCATCCTCCACCAGATCGACAAACCGGTCGGTGAACGAGATCTGCGGCTGAATGCCGGGATAAGCCCTCATGAATTCGAAAAGCACAGGCATGACGTGCAGGCGGCCGTAGGTAGCCGGCACGTCAAGGCGCAACTTTCCAACGGGCACCATGTCTTCGGCTTTCAGCACATGTTCGGCTTCTTCGAGTTCGCCGAGGACGCGCTGGCAAGTCCTATAGAAGGCCTGCCCGGCATCGGTCAGCGAGAGGCGGCGGGTGGTGCGCTCAAACAGCCGCACCCCTAACCTGGACTCCAGGCGTGCAACAGCCTTGCCCACGGCAGAGTTCGTCAAGCTAAGGCGTTCAGCCGCGGCAGTGAAGCTGCCGGCATCCGCCACGGACACAAAAACGTCGATGCCTTTCAGGCGCTCAGATGAGTACATGATTTGCGGAAATTTATTCCATAAATGACATAAATATAATCCGCACCCGCCTGATAATTTCCTGGACCCACCTGCGGCGCTCGATATAGGGGTGGCACGCCACTTGCTACATCTCTGCATGCACTGAGAGTGTGGAAATGGCTATCAAAGGCTTCTATGCGTTAGTTAAGCAAACGGTGACGAACTGGCTGGACGACTATGCACCCAGCATGGGCGCCGCCATCGCGTTCTACACGGTTTTCTCGCTGGCGCCACTTCTTATTATCGTGATCGGCATCGCGGGGTTCTTTTGGGGCCACGAAGCCGCGCAGGGGCAGTTGTTGGAGCAAGTCAGCGCCCTGGTCGGCGCAGAGGGTGGCAAGGCGGTGGAAAGTGTCGTATTGGGTGCGCAAGAACCCGCGCAGGGCATCGCAGCCACGGTCATTAGCGTCGTGGTGCTGATGGTCGGGGCGACGACAGTATTTTCGGAACTACAAAGCGCGCTGGACCGCATCTGGAAGGTCAACGCCAAGAAGCAGTCCGGCATCTGGGCCCTGATCCGCGCGCGCCTGCTTTCCTTTGGCCTGATTTTGACATTGGCGTTTTTATTGCTCGTCTCGCTTGTCGTCAGCACGGTGCTGGCCGCATTGGGCAGTTGGCTGGGCGGCGGCATCCCGGGCTGGGGGATGCTTCTGCAACTGGTCAACGAGGCAATTACCCTGGGCATACTCACCCTGCTTTTTGGGATGATCTACCGATTCATGCCCCAAGTCTCAGTCGCGTGGCGAGACGTTTGGACCGGGGCGTTCGTCACCGCCGTTATGTTCGAAATCGGGAAGTTCTTGATCGGCCTGTACATGGCCAAGGCGTCCGTCGCCTCGTCGTACGCGGCGGCGGGGTCGCTGGTGATCGTGCTGATCTGGGTTTATTACGCCGCCCAGGTGTTTCTGCTGGGCGCAGAATTTACCCGCGTTTATGCCGAAGAGCATGGATCCCGCAAAGAACGCAATTGAAGATTCAAATTCGCTGGCGGGTCGGCGGGCGCGCGAAGATCGAATCAGCTAGGATATGCGGCCCTACTGCTGCGCAAACACGCCCCTCATCATGGGCTGCGTCATTCCCACGTGCTGAAGGCGGGGCGTATATACAAAGAATCCGCATGCATCGCCGTTTTCCAACTGCCCCCTGTTGGCAGCCCTTATTATCAGCGTCGGCACTTTTAGCGCTGCGACGTACGCTCAGGCCCCAACGCCGCCAAGGATGCAGTCTGGAAACGGACACCCCTACGAGATCCCCGATAGCGAGGTATGGGACGTGCCCGATCCCATTTCCAAACGCGGCTACCAGGTCTTCGTCGCATTGCCGCCATCCTATGGCACGCAGCCACAGCGGCGCTTCCCCGTTCTGTATGCGACCGACGCCGACTACGCATTCCCGGGCGCGCTGATCCATCACGTAGAGGGCGGCCCTTCACCGTGGGTGCGGTGCGTCCCGCAGAGCCAGGGCCTGATCAAAAAAAGACGAAAGCAAGCGGCTATCACGACGTTCTTTCAGGCAATAGAGATAGGTTTCCGTGCGTACCGGGTCGCCGTGAATGCGTATCAGGCGAAACCGCGCATCCGGGATGAACTCGGCCTCCGACACCGTGCCCAGGCCCAGCCCCCGCGCCACGGCTTCGCGCAGCGCTTCACGGCTGCCGACTTCCATGACGGGGCGTGGCCGCACATTGGCTTGCTCCAGGACAGCCTCCAGGGCGGCGCGTGTGGTCGATCCGGCTTCCCGTTGCAACAAGGGCGCATCCTGCAGGGCTGACAGCGGCACGCTGTCGAACCGCGCCAGAGGATGGGACACGGGCGCAAACAGGATGACGGCATGGCTGGCGTAATGCTCGGCGCTCAGGCCCGGTTCGTCGCGCGCGCCAGCCAGCACCGCAATGTCGGTCACGTAGTTCGTGAGGTCCGCGAGAACCTCGGCGGAATTGCCCACTCGTATCGACATGTCCACGCCTGGGTAAAGACGGTGGTAGGCGTCCACCATTTCAATGACATGAAACGGGCCCACCGCGCCAATACGCAGTTTGCCGGTATTGAGCTTGCCCGCATCATGCAGCAGGTTGAAGGCGTCCAATTCCAAGGCGCCCAATTGCTGGGCCACCGGCAGCAGCGCCAGCCCGACCTGCGTCAGTTGCGCGCCGCGTCCACGGCGATGGAACAGTTCCACGCCATGCTGCTTTTCCAGTGCCTGGATCTGCGTGGTCAAGGTAGGTTGCGCCAAGCCCAGCGCGCGGGCCCCGGCGCTGAAACTACCGTGACGCGCGACGGCCAGAAAAGCACGCAGGCGGGCAACCGACATATAGATTCCATCTATGGATGAGTGATGAAACGGATGCTAAATCGATAATATGAAGGACATGTGACATCCCTAAGCTTCCTGGCATTCCCTTCCACCACGCCAGGATGCTTGCCATGAAAGCCCCCTTTCGCTTTACCACCCGCCGCTCATTCACCGCCGCCGCTGCGGCGATCACCCTTTGCGTCCAGGGGGCCACGGCCGCCCACGCGGCGCAAGACACACTCACTATCGGGCTGATCCCCGCCGAGGATTCGCAGGCGATGATCGAATCCAGCAAACAGGTGATCGAGCAGTTGCAGCAACAGACCGGCATGAAAGTGAAGCCGTTCGTGGCAACCGACTACAACGGCATCATCGAAGCCCTGCGCGCCAAGAAGCTGGACGTTGCGTATCTGGGACCGTTCTCGTACGTGCTGGCGGCGTCCGTCGCCGATGTCGAGGCGTTCTCGGTCGCCGTGACCAAGAAGTCCGGCAAAAGCGCCTATAAAAGCCTGATCGTGGTGCGCAAGGACAGCGGCATCAACAGTGTGGAAGGCCTGAAGGGCCACACCTTTGCGTTTGTCGACCCCAGCTCGGCATCGGGCCACCTGTTCCCCAAGTCCGGGCTTGAGCAAGCCGGTTATGACCCCGCCAAGCTGTTCTCGCGCGTGGTGTTCTCGGGTTCGCACGATGCCAGCCTGTTGGCCGTGGCCAATAAAAAAGTTGACGCCGCCGCCGTCGCAGACCGCATCTACGCCAGTGCCATCGCGAAGGGCCAGCTGCGCCAGGATGAGTTGAGCGTCGTGTGGACGTCCAGCGACATCCCGGAATCGCCCATGGTCTGGCGCAAGGACCTGGACCCCGCCGTCAAGGAAAAGGTGGCGCGCGCGCTGGCCAACATCAAGGACGTGCCGTGGGGCGACCAAGGCATGCTCAACGGGTTCCAGCCGACCACCGACGCCGCCTACAACGTGGTTCGCGACACCGCCAAGGTGCTCAAGCTGGACCTGCGGAGCATGAAATGATCACGCTGCGCGGCCTGACCAAGCGCTACGGCGCCAACGACGTGCTGCGCGGCGTGGATCTGCAAGCGGACGCCGGCGAATTCCTGGTGATTCTGGGGCAGTCCGGCGCGGGCAAGTCGACGCTGTTGCGCTGCATGAACCGCCTGGTCCAGGCGGACGCGGGCGAGATGACCGTGGCGGGTATCAACGCCATGGCCGACCGCGACACCCGTGCGCTGCGGCGCCAGGTGGCCATGATCTTCCAGCACCATGACGTGGTGCCGCGCCTGTCGGTATTGCGCAATGTGCTGACCGGGCGGCTGGGCGCCGTGCCGGTGCTGACTTCGGTGCTGCAATTGTTCAGCCGCGCCGACGTCGCGCTGGCGCAGGAATGCCTGGCGCGTGTGGACCTGGCGCACAAGGCGCAAGCCCGCACGGATTCCCTGTCGGGCGGCCAGCGCCAGCGCGTCGGCATTGCGCGGGCGCTGGCGCAGCGGCCGCGCGTGATTCTGGCCGACGAACCCGTCGCCAGCCTGGACCCGAAGACGGCGCGGCTGGTCATGCGCTATTTGCACTGCGCCACGCGTGAGCTTGGCATCACCGTCGTCTGCAACCTGCACCAGGTCGATTACGCCAGGGAATTTGCCGACCGCATCGTGGGGCTGGCGCACGGCCGCGTGGTGTACGACGGCCTGCCCGGCGCCATGCAGGAAGCCGACCTTGCCCGCATTTACCCCGGCGCCGAGCCCGTCGGCGGCGCGACCCATGCCGGCGGCGACGCGCCGTATTCCGCCGAAACGCTGCAAGCCGCGCATAAAGGAGCCTGAGATGGACGACAAGAAATACCTGTGGGTCGCGCCGTTGCCCACCAGCGTGAAGGGCTGGGCATGGGTCATGGCGGCGTTGGCGCTGACGATGGCGGCGCTGCAATGGAGCGCCCAGGGCGCGCAACTGAGCGCCGCCGAGCTGGCTGCCGGCATTCCGCAAATTGCCGACTTCCTGAGCAGGACCTTTCCCCCCGACTGGCGCATCCTGAATTCACTGACGGCGCCGGCCATCGAAACGGTGCAAATCGCTATCTGGGGCACCTTGCTGGGTGTGCTGGGCGCCCTGCCCGTGTCATTCCTGGCGGCGCGCAACCTGCACGTCAATCCGTGGTTGTATCGCGCCACGCGCCAGATGCTGAACGTGATCCGCAGTATCAACGAATTGATATTGGCGCTGGTCTTCGTCGCGGCGGTGGGGCTGGGCCCCTTCCCCGGCGTGCTGGCGCTGGCCGTGCATGGCGTAGGGATGCTGGGCAAGTTCTTTGCCGAGAGCATCGAGGAAATCGACGAAGGTCCGCTGCAAGCGCTGCGTTCCACCGGCGCGCGGCCGTTGCAGGTGATCGTTTTTGGCGTGCTGCCGCAAGTGATCACGGCATGGATCGCGGTGATTCTGTACCGCTTTGAAGTCAACCTGCGTTCCGCCACCGTGCTTGGCATGGTGGGTGCCGGTGGATTGGGCTTTGAACTGGTCAGCAGCTTAAAGCTGTTCAAGTACCAGGAAACGGCGACCTGCATCGTTGTCATCACCGTCATGGTGATCGTGGCCGACCTGATTTCCAACCGCCTGCGGGTTGCGATCCGCGAGAACGGGCGTGGCTGAATCCCCATCATTTTTCAGAGACTGACATGTGGCACTTTCATAATCCCGTCGGCATCGACGCGGGCGACGGCGCGCTAGAGCGCCTGCCCCAGCGGCTGGGTTCGCGGCGCGCGATCCTGATTGCATTTCCCGAAGCGCGTGCGCTGGGCTTGTGCGACCGGATCCAGGCCATGCTGGGCGAACAGCTGGTGGCGATCGAGACCGACGTGCACCCCAATCCGGACGTCGCCTGGCTGGCGCCGATGTACGAGCGCCTGTGGCGCGAGCACCCCGAGGTGGAATGCATCATCGCGCTGGGCGGGGGCAGCGTGATTGACTGCGCCAAGGCCATGCTGACGCACACGCCGTCGGGCACCTTCGATGAGCTGCTGGCCTGCCTGTCGGGCAGCGCGGCGATGACCAGTCCGCCCGATCGCGCGCGCGCCTTGATCGCGCTGCCGACCACGGCCGGCACCGGCAGTGAAGTCACCCCGTGGGCCACGCTGTGGGACCAGCAAAAGAACCGCAAGTACTCCTTGCATCTGCCCTGGACCTGGCCCGAAGCGGCCTTGATCGACCCCACGCTGATGCTCAGCCTGCCGTATGGCGCCACGCTTGCAAGCGGCCTGGACGCGCTGTCGCATGCGCTGGAATCGCTATGGAACGTCCATCGCAATCCCGTCTCGGCCAGCCTGGCCGTGTCGGCCGCGCGGCAGGTGCTGGCAGCCTTGCCGCTGCTGATGCAAGATCTGTCCAGCAAGGCGCTGCGTTCACGCGTTGCCGTGGCGGCCACGCTGGCCGGCCTGGCGTTTTCCAACACCAAGACCGCGCTGGCGCATTCGTTGTCCTACGGACTGACGCTGGATCATGGCATCGCGCATGGCATTGCCTGCTCGTTCAGCCTGCCGCGTGTCATGCAGATGGCGTTTGGCAAGGATGCGGAACTGGACGCCCTGCTGCTGTCCGTATTCGACGCGCGCGATGCCGACCATGCCACCCAGGTGTTGACGGCATTCCTTGAAGACCTGGGCGTCAGCACGGACCCCGCCGCCTATGGCGTCGCGCCGGACCAGTGGGACAACCGCGTGGCCGATGCACTGCTGGGACCGCGCGGCCGCAATTTTGTCGGCGCGCAATGAGCCGCGCCGACGCTCCTTTTGCCGACTTCGGCACTTCTTCCCTTCTCAGGTTGTTGAACATGAATCAGGTTTCCACGCCCCAGGGCGAACCGCTGCCCGCGATCGAAGCGGTGATCTTTGACTGGGCCGGCACGCTGGTGGACTTCGGCTCGCTGGCGCCCACCCAGATCTTTGTCGACGCCTTTGCGACCTTCGGCGTACACATCACGCTGGAGCAGGCGCGCGGCCCCATGGGCTTGTCCAAGCGCGATCACATCCGCACGCTGCTTGCCGACCCGTCCATCCAGGCGCAATGGACCCAGACGTTCGGCCGGGCGTCAACGGACGAAGACATCGACGCGATCTATCAGCGTTTCATGCCGATGCAGATCGAAAAAGTGGCCGCGTACTCGCAGCCGATTCCGGGCGCGGTGCTGACGTTGCAGACCCTGCGCGAACAAGGCATCAAGATCGGGTCATGCTCGGGCTATCCGCGCCAGGTGCTGGACGTGCTGCTGCCGCATGCCGCGGCCGATGGCATCGCGCCGGACTGGGTGGTCGCCGGCGACGAACTACCCGCGGGGGGGCGGCCCGGCCCCTTCATGGCGCTGGCCAACGTGCTGGCGTTGGGTGCGCAAGACGTGCGCCGTTGCATCAAGGTGGACGACACCACGCCGGGCATCGAGGAAGGGCGCAACGCCGGGATGTGGTGCGTGGGCTTGACGCTGTCCGGCAACGAGGTCGGATACTCGCAAGCCGAGCTTGCCGCCGCAGACCCCGTCCAGGTGCAGGCCCGCGTGGCGCATGCCGCCCGCCGCCTGACACAGGCCGGCGCGCACTACGCCATCGACAGCGTAGCCGACCTGCCCGCCGTCATTGAACAGATCAGGCAACGTCTGGCGCGCGGCGAAACGCCCTGAGTCACGGCCAGAATCGAAAGGCGCCGGCGGGATGACTTCCCGTCGGCGCCTTTTTTTGTCCACGACATTTCGCCTGCGTCAGTGCGCCTCCGCGCGCGCGGCGTCGCAATGCCGTATCGCATCGAAGAACGACGCAATCAGCGGGCTCTCGCGGCGCTCACGCAAACAGCACACGTGGATATGGGTCGAGACCACGTCGCCATCGATACGCACCGGCCGCAGGCGCGGATCGGGCACGTACTCGGATTCGGATACGGTGCCCACGCCCAGTCCGCGCACCACCGCCTCGCGCAGCGCCTCGCGGCTGCCGATTTCCATGGCCACTTCCACCGGCACATTGTGCTGCCGCAGCGCATCCTCCAGCGCCTTGCGCGTCGTGGAGCCGGGTTCGCGCATCAGCAAAGGCTGGGCCGATAATTCCTTCAACTGGATCGATCCACGCTTGGCGAACGGATGGTCGATCCGCACAAACGCAATGACCGGATAGCGGGCATACGGCTGCATGTAGTAGCGCTCTTCCGGATAGCGGCTGGCCACCACCCCCACGTCGCAGACGTATTTATCCAGGTCGTCGAGCACCACTTCCGAGTTTCCCAGCGTGATCGACAGCGAGATCCGTGGATAGACCGCGTGATAGGCCTCGATCATTTCCGTGACATGGTAGGGCCCCACCGCGCCAACCTTCAGCGCCCCGCGTCGCAGCTTGCCGCTATCGTCCAGCATCAGCCGCATATCGGATTCCAGCGACACCATGCGGCGCGCCAGCGGCAACATTTCAAGCCCCAACGCGGACAATTCGACGCGCCTGCCCCGACGATGGAACAGCTCGGCGCCGTACTCCCGTTCGATCATCTGAATCTGGGAATTAAGCGTAGTGTGGCTTAGGCCCAGCACACGGGCGGCCGCCGTGAAGCCGCCGTGCTGGGCCACCATGATGAATGCGCGTATCTGATTGAGCGTCATGGATGGCGGGTCTCTGCTGACCGTTGAATGTACGTTGGCCGCAATGATGCCGGACGCACATGACGCTTACACGACCCCCATGGCAGGATCGCTGGTGCTGTCCTGGCCGGTTTCCATGCGGCCGGCAAAGCGGCGTTCGAAGTCATTGCCCATGGTGACGGTGAAGTCATACCAATTGTCCGATGCCTCTACCGACCAGCGCGGCTCGACCTGCATGCCCGGGTCGACGGTGTAGGTCCAGGGCCCGTCCGTGCGATACGCGTTGGCCTGCACGGTCACGGTCGCGGGCGCGGCGCCCATGTTCATGATGGTCAGCGACACGGCGCGGCCACGCTCGTCGTAACACACGCGCACCTCGGGGTTCGGCCCGCCGCCCAGCGTGCTGATGTCGCCCTTGAAGCTGCGGTGGTATCCATTCGGCCCCAGCACCCACAGGCTGTAGCGGCCCGCATTGTCGACCGTTGCCTGCCACGAGTCCGAGATCATCTTGCGGCCTTCCACGGTGTAACGCCGCGGATATCGGGCCAGGTTCAGTTCGTCGTACACGTGAAACACGGTGCCCTGCGCGCCGGTGTTGCTGAACGTCAGCCAGACCTGCCCGCCGCTCACATCCACGTTGGCGCTGGTATGCAGGTGATAGGGCAATGCACGCGACGGGCGCACCAGGCGCGCCTGCGTCGGCAAGGGCACCGTCCCCACGTCCGGCACGGGCACGGTGCCCGAGCTGACTTGCTGGGCCAGGGTGGCGTCGGCCTCGGCGCGCGTCGGCGCCGGAGTCAACAGGGGCTTGGCGGTATTGGGGTCCTTGAAGTTGAAGCAGGACATCAGGTCGCCAAAGACCGCGCGACGCCACGGGCTGATATTCGTCTCGGCCACGCCGAAGCGTTGTTCCAGGAACCGCAGGACCGAGGTGTGATCGAACTGCTGCGAGTTGACCCATCCGCCCACGCTCCAGGGCGATATCACCAGCGTGGGCAAGCGCGGCCCGGCACCGAACGGCCTGCCGTCGGGCGTGACCTTGCTGGTGTCTCCCGGCGGCGCGGGCATGGTGTAGTACTCCTTTTCGATGTCGACGGTTGACTTGCCCGACTGCGCGCCGTCGGCGTCGCGCCAGGGCGGCGCGGGCGGCGGCATGTGGTCAAAGAAGCAATCGTTCTCGTCGTAGTTCAGGATCAGAACCGTCTTGCTCCAGACATCGGGGTTGGCGGTCAAGGTTTCCAGCAGCTTCTCTACAAACCAGGCGCCCTGCCCCGGCACCGACATGCTGGGATGCTCGCTATAGGGGCCGGGCGCCACGATCCAGCTCACCTGCGGCAGCGTGCCCATGGCGATGTCGTCGGCAATCGCTTGAAGATAGCCGCCGTCGGGCATCGTGTTGCCGTAGCCCTTGTACAAGGGCGACATCGCTTCCATGGACGCGGTATACGGCGCGGACGGCGAGCCCACGGCGGCCAGCCGCTCGTTGACGGCCCGATACGCAGCAAACGCCACAAGCTGGTTGTTGTTGCTGTTGTTGCCCGGCGTGTTGTAGACCTTCCAGCTGACGCCGGCGGCTTGCAGGCGTTCGGGGTACGTCATCCAGTCCAGACCGTCTTGCGACGGGCCCAAACCGCCCCAATTTGCGTTGGTCACGCAGGCGTGATCGGTCACGTTGGCGCCGTTGGTGCCGCTCCACAAGAACATGCGGTTCGTGAAGGTGCCCGTGTTGATCGCCGTGTGATAGGCATCGCACACCGTGAAGGCATTGGCCAGCGACCAATGAAACGCCAGGTCGGATTGCTGCAGATAGCCCATCGCGACCTTGGTGTTCTTTGCGCGCGGCCACGCCGCCATGCGGCCGCCGTCCCAGGCCGCTTGCTGGTCGGCCCAATTGTGGGCGCCGCCCACGCGCAGCGCGTTGCCCTTGGTGGCGTCCAGGTAATAGGGCTGAACGGTTCCGGAAGCGCCTTGCTGAATCCAGACCGGCTGGCCGGACGCCATGGGTATCGTGAAACGGTCGCTAAAGCCTCTTACGCCGGGCATCGTGCCGTAGTAGTGGTCGAACGACCGGTTTTCCTGCATCAGGATGATGACGTGCTCAACGTCGTTGATCGTGCCCGTGGCGTTGTTGGCCGGAATGGCCAGCGCGCGCTGGATGGCGGGCGGAAAGGGCCCAAGCGCGGCGGTGGCCGCGGCAGCACGCAAGAAATTGCGGCGGTTCATGAGGGTCATGGTGATCGGGTTCCGTTCGATAGATGGGGGACGGCGGCGCCCACGCGCCGCCGCCGTGGACTCAAGGCGCGCAGTCCAGCGTCGAGTTCAGCGCCGGAGGCTGCTCCGCCTGGGCACCGCCGTCCGGGCACGCGCCGGCCGTCGGAGGCGCCACGATGGGCGCCTGCGACGCCGAGCCATCGCCCGCTTGCGCGACCGGGGCCGGCGCATCGCCGTCCGAATCGTCATCGCCGCCGCATCCGGCGACCAAGGCGCACGCCATCATCGCCACCAGCGCGCGGCTGATGGCCGATACACGCCACTTGCCTGCCAGGGAAGAAAGAGTCGTCATCATTCTTTCCTTACTGGGCCGGCAGCGTAGACAGCGGCTTGTTCGACAGGAAGATGGATTGCAGTTCGCTGTCGGTCAGCACGCGGTTCCACATGGCCAGGTCGCCAAACACCTGCTGGTACGGAGGCGCCGTGGTGCACAGGCCCACCGTGTAGGGCGGCGTGGCGCCGCACTTGTTCATCAGATAGGTGCCGGTGCCGTCTTCGCCGATGCCCCATTGCGGATACGGAGACAGCTTGGACATATCCACCGAACCCGTCGATTTGCCCATGGCCACGCGGTTGGTCACGCCCGTCACGGAATCGAACACCACCATGTTCATGGTCTTGGCAACGCCGTCCACCGAAAACGCGATGTAGTTCCACCGGCCCACGGTGATCTGCGTGTACGGGCTGGTCGGGCCGTCCGCGCGCACGCCGCCGCCCGAACCGATGTTGAACGCGATGCCGCACTGGCTGCCCGAACTGGAGAACATGCCGATCGCCACGCCGGCATTGCCGCCGCTGACGTAGTTCTTGTTCGACAGGATCGTCACGTTGCTGCGGGACACGCATTCCGGCGCTTTGAACCAGAAGCCGATGGTGAACTGCGGCGCCGTGCCCTTGGACACATCGAACCCATTGGCGGGCGTCAGGCGATAGCCTTCCAGCCCGGCGGTCGTGACGAAATTGGTATCGACCAGCAAGCCGTTGGTGCCCGCGAACGGGCCGGGCGCGACCAGACCGGCCGACGCCGGCAGGTCGCTGGAGGCAGGGCCCATCGTGCTGTTGCCCTGCGCGTCCACGGGCGGCAGCGTCGCGCTGAACGGGTAGTAGGACACCAGGCCGTTGCGCAGCGTCGCAGCCAGCGGCACCGGCGGCGTGTACGACAAGGGCGGGCTGATAATGCTGCGCGATGCGGCGGTATCACCTTCGCCGGCCTGCACGGTGTAGGTGAATTGATAGGTGCCTCGCGCGGACAGGTCCGCCGTCAGCTGGTTGTCGGTATACGTCGTGGTGCCCGCGGGCAGCCGGGAGGCTATGACGCGGCCGTCACGCAGTACGTCGATGCGGCGGTCAGGCGGCGCCGTCCACGTCAACACCACGTTGACGGAAGACGAGTTATTGTCAGCAACTGCCGCCACCAAACGCGATACCGGTTGCGGCCCCAGCAGGCTGCCGCCATCAAGCGCGTACTGCGCGGCCTGCGGCGTTGCGTTCAGGTATCCCAATATCGTGGGCGCCACATCTGCCATGCTGGCGTAGCCATACAGATCGTCCAACGTGGCGGGCATCGGCGCGCCGACGCCCTGGCCGCCGTTGTTAGTGGCTTGGTTGAACCCGATGAAGGTGGCCGATTCCGGCACCAGCGGCAAGCCGTCGTCCTGGCTGTTGTCGCTAAGGCCGTGGTTGCCCGTCACGACGATCAGCCACTGGCGGTCGGCAAGCTTGCCGGTCTCGTCCAGCATGGCGCCCACGGCGCGGTCCAGTTTGGCCAGCGTGGCCGTGTACTGGGGCGAGCCCAGGCCGTAATCCAGCGCGGCGTCCTTGGCGGAACGAAATTGCGCGACCACCGTGCGATAGCCGCTGCCGATCATCCGCACCGCCTGATCCGACACGCAATCCATGGTGGCGGCCTGGTCCGAACAATCGGCCATGGTGTCCAGGTAGCCGGCGTCGTGGTCGGCCACCAGCAGTTGCGCCAATTCTGGCGATGCCACGGCCGCACCGTTCAGCCCCGTGTTCGCGGCCTTGGATTGTTGAAACAGCGTGGGGGCCCGCAGGGCTTGCACGGGCGCGCTGGAGATCACGCCATGCCGATATGCCCACGTGCCGGTTAGCAGAGTGGCCCACCCCGGCATGTCCAACGTGGGCTGCTGGCTGGGGGTGCCGGCGACGCCGCCGTTGTAGGCCAACTGCACCTGAAGCCTCGCCAGGTTCGGCAGCGTGCCGGCGGCAATGCCGCTTTGCACCGCGCGGTAAACGGCGCTGTCCATGTCGATCACCAGTGCATGGCGGCTGGCGGACGCGACAGGCGGCTGCGGCGTGGCGGGCGTTTCGGGCTGGGGCGTGCCCGCATCGGTATCGTCGTCGCTGCCGCCACACGCGGTCAGCGCCAACGACAGCATTGCGGTGGCAGCCAGGCGGGCCCACGCGGCCGCGCGGTGCTCTCGAAGCGGGAGGCGGACGCGTAGCGCAGGGTTCGCTGGCGTGCGCGCCAGCGCCGAAATGGCGGGATGCTTGACTCTCATTTTTCGACGGTCTCCGTTGGGTAGGAATGACCGAATTTGAGCCGAGCGGGGTTACGCAGTGGCGACGATTTCCTAGGAGTTAATCGTCTTTACTGCCGATCTTTTCGGAAGATCGCCATATCACCAAGCGCATGAGCAGTGTCGGCAATATTGCCTATAGCGGGATGTAGCGTGGCCCGGTCACCCCTGGGGCCCGGACTTTTGCTCTCGGTCGGAAACGGTCTTTATGCGACGGCCGCTTGCGGCCAGGAGCGGTCGCTGCCGGTATTAAGACGCAGACACTCAACGTTTAATTGACAGGTTGCCGAAGGCGATCCGGTGGAGTGTTGGGCAAGGCATCAGTTGCTGCCTAGTCGCAGCCATAAGGGCCGTAGTCATTTGGCCACGTTTCTCTGTGGCGAACCCGCTGAAGGCCCTCTGCAGCATGGATGACATCACATATCGCCGAGCGATGTGAGCCGACAAGATGTCGTTCGAGACCGACTGGATAGCTGTACCCGATTCCAACGAACTGGGGAACAGATCCGCATAAGGGGCATGCTGCCTTACCCATTTCGTCGGGAACAGTCATTTCAATTACTCGTTGCGCTGCTATCTCTCGCCACCGATTGGATTCTTCACGCGAAAGATCGTGAGGCGGATCGACAGCCTCGCGGAACGTTTCAGGAAGGAGGGAAATGATTGTGCGGCGAAGGCGCCACATTTCCTCGCGCATCCGATCCATGCGCGCCTCAGGCACCAGTGCAGGATCTAAATTGTTAGTAAGCCTGCGTGTCATTGATAGTCTCCTAATGCCCAACGCAATGTAGACCGCACCATGCCACAGGCCATATGTGGCGCTTGCGATTTAAAACTAGTTGGATGCTGCGGAATTATGAAAAACTGTAGTCTGACACCTGTTTCCACCCTGGGCAGTTCTCTCACCCGATATAGGGCGAAGGCGATTCGTGATGCGTTGCTAGTGCACTGCCGTTCCGACCAAAGCTGTCTGCGTCGCCTCTATGTGGAAGCTCAGCGCGCATCTCGGCTAGAGCCTGGGGGAAGGCCGGTAACACGCTTGAAAGCACGGCTGAATGCTGCCTGCGACGTATAGCCCAAGCGTTCAGCTACCGTGTCGATCGGCAGCCTGTCGTGCGTCAGCCATTGCCTGGCAAGACGCATCTTCAACTCGTTGGCGTAGCGCAAAGGTGGCATTCCCACCGTGGCATGAAATCGCTCGGCAAAAACAGAGCGAGAAATATGGCACTCGCCCGCCAACTCAGCCAATTTCCAATCGCGGGCTGGTTGGCGGTGCAAGGCAAGGATGGCGCGAGCAAGCCGTGGATCCCGCAGCGCTGCGGCCAGGCCGGAGGCATTGTCGCAACCGCACTCGACCCATCCCCGAACAATCATCGCGGCGACCACTTCGGCCAAGCGGGCCAGAATGTCCGCAAACCCCACGCGTCTGGAACAGATTTCGCCTTTCATCGCGCCCAGAATTGGGACCATGCCAGGAAAGCGGTCGCTGTCGGCATCCACGCACATGACATCCGGCATCAGTTGCCCCAGAGCCCGCATGCCGCCAAGGTCGAATTCCATGCAACCGTAAAAGAAGATTGCGCTGGGTACGATGCTGGTACTTGGACAGGTATCCACTTCGGTCACGGAATTGCCGATCAAGGCGGCTTCAAGCGTATCGATATCCTGCAAGTCCGCGTCCTCGGCGGAAAGCCATTGATGGGCTTGCCCATGAGGCAGAAACACCGCGTTGCCGGCACTCAATTTGTGCAAGCCGCCCTCCACGGTGCGTAGTACGGCCGAGCCCACAGCCAAGTAGTAGAAAAAACCGTGGCCAGCCTTCGCTTCAAAGCTCAGTCCAAAACTAGGGCCGGTCTGCACACGCCGGTACTGCACCCCGCGCAGACGCATTCCGGTAAGCAGCTCACTGATCAAGTGCGGAGGAAGAGCGTAATCGTGCGACAACGACATCGGATTTTCTATCAAAGATTCAGTACGGAACATCATAGATCATCCCGAAAACAAGTCCTAGACTGCACTCACTGATTTTCTTGGATGAGTGCAATGCGTAGTTTTGTTGATCTTTCCAACCCCGAAGGTTCAGCCAGCCCGGTGGACATTGAGCCGGTGTCAGCTGCATGGACAGCAGTGTTCTCGCTGGCGATGGGTGTATTCGGCCTCTTGACCGCGGAGTACTTGCCGGCAAGCCTCCTGACGCCCATGGCAGAAGCTCTACGCGTATCAGAAGCAATGGCAGGGCAGGCAGTGACGGTCACTGCGGTGGTGGCGCTTTTCGCAGGCTTGCTCGTGCCCGGTCTTACCCGCAGCCTCGATCGGCGTACGGTTCTACTGGGCTTTTCCACTTTAATGATTGTGTCCAACCTGCTGGTCGCGGCGTCGTCGGACATGTGGGTGCTGCTCTTGATGCGCGTCCTACTCGGGATCGCCTTAGGAGGGTTCTGGAGCATGGCGGCAGCTGTCGCCATGCGATTGGTACCGGCGGCGCTCCTGCCACGCGCGTTATCCATCATCTTTAGCGGCATTGCCGTGGGGACAGTGGTCGCCGTACCGTTAGGAAGCTATCTTGGCGGCCAATTTGGATGGCGCAGCGCCTTTGTCGCAGCTGCGGCAGTGGGTGTATTAACCCTGGCGTTCCAATGGTTCACGTTACCGCGGATGGCGCCGCGTCGGCCCGCCCGGCTCAGAACGATTTTGGACGTTCTCTTGCGGCCCGGAATTGCCCTTGGAATGTTTGGCTGCATTCTGGCGCATACAGGCCATTTCGCTCTCTTTACCTATATCCGGCCGTTCCTGGAAAGCACTGCCGGCGTTGGAACGAACGGCCTGGCGCTGATGCTACTTGGCTTCGGCATTGCGAATTTCGTAGGTACCATGCTCGCAGGTTGGCTGATGCAGCGTAGCTTATATGTCACCTTGGCTCTAATGCCGGCGCTCGTCGGTGGGAGTGCTTTGGCGATGGCACTTTTTCCTGCGTCCATACCGGGGCAGGCAACGCTGATTGCCGCTTGGGGCCTTGCGTTCGGAGGCGTTCCCGTTGCATGGTCAAACTGGGTCGCGCGCGCCGTGCCGGATCAAGCCGAAAGCGCGGGCGGGATGGTCGTGGCGTCGGTGCAGTCCTCAATCGCCATAGGCGCCGCAGCAGGCGGTGCAATGTTCAGCCTGAGAGGCATTGAAGGCGTTTTCGTTGCAGGAGGGTGTCTCATGCTGCTTGCCGGCCTCTTCATCTGGATGCGCGTAAAAGTACCCTCGCCTTCGATCGGTGCAGCCGCAGCGCCCGCAATTCATCTGTGACCCTGTTGCCAGAAAAGGCCCCTCCTTGCCCAATGCACGTTGTGCCGTTTTCGGATGCCACTAAAACGTTTCTGCGCGGCGAGAACGGCCGCTTCGGGTCGCAAGCAGTCGGACGGTAGCGGCGCTTCCCGTCCCCGGGGCGCCGTGCGGACAAACAGTCAACCGTCAGACGGGGACTATTGACAGCGCTTAATGAATGGCGTGCCTTGGCCAGCCGGCCTCCGCCCCGTCTGGCGTGCCTATCCTGGACGCTGCTGGGCTCAAGGGCTTTGGTGTCTATGCCTGGTATGGCGTGTTCGCCCCAGTGGCTACGCCGCAACCCGTGGTGACGCGGCTGTACCGGGAGCTCAAGGATGCGTTCGCCCACCCCGGGTGCAGACCGTCCTGGCAGAACGGGGCCTTGAATCCGCTTGGGCGGATCTAGCCCGGCTGGCGTCCGCCGCGCCGGCCTGGCCTCAATCGATGACGATCCTCTCCCGCTTGACGACATGAGAAAGCTGATCGACCTCACGTCCGATGCGCGTGGACAATTCCTTTGGATTGCTCATGACGACGATACCCTGCGCACTGAGTGAGGTCTTGGCAGCGGGCTGCTCCATCGCAAGCTTGGACTGCTCGTACAAGGTGTCGACGATCTGGGCTGGCGTGCCTGCCGGGGCGAACAGGCCCAGCCAGAAAGTGACGTCGATGTTTGGATAGCCTGCCTCGGCCATCGTGGGGATATCCGGCATTTGGGAAATCCGTTGCTTCTGTGTGACTGCCAGGGCTTTCAACTTGCCGGCTGCCACTTGCGGTGCGCTGGCCAGCGTATCGAAAGACGTGTTCACCTCGCCCGCCATGACCGCCATGCTTGCTTGCGAGGCCGACTTGTAAGGGACATGGGTTGCCTTGAACTGGGTGTCATTGCTCAGTTGCGCAAACGCCAGATGGGCCAGGTTGCCTTGGCCTCCCGATCCATAGGTGAGCTCGCCCGGATTCTTTTTGGCGTACTCAACCAGATCCTTGACCGACGCGATGGCGTGCTTCTTGGCCCATTCGGGGTTGACGTTCAGAATGAATGGCGCGTCCAGCACCAGGGCGATGGGAGCAAAATCCTTGGTCTTGTACGGGGAGTTCTTGTAGATCAAGGGATTGACGGTGATGCTGCTGCTGTTGGTGGCCAGCAGCGTGTAGCCATCCGGCGCCGATCGGGCCACCTCGGCCGCCCCGATCGATCCATTGGCACCGCCCTTGTTTTCCACGATGACGGGCTGCTTGAGCGTCTTGGACAAAGAGTCCGACAGCAGGCGAGCCATCGTGTCCGTGATTGAACCGGCCGGAAACGGCACGATGATCTTGATGGCTTTGGTGG